>AF_2010_repII_A100DRAFT_1000052_pt1 | contig 17754 bp, 17 predicted proteins | sample AmaForreplIIA100_FD_9198 | JGI IMG/M metagenome (IMG submission 9198) | reverse complement strand
CAGCGATGCAAATGCCTTCCGGACTTCCGAGGTGCGCGAGGCTTGGGCCTGCTCGAAGCTATCATAGACGGATATGGTCACACGCTTCGGCGGTTCTCCCTCGAGTGCGGCAATCTTTCCGCCTCGGGCCAGATACTGTCCGCCCAGAGCCTTGTTCGCTTCCGCAGCCTTCGGAGCAAATTCTTTGTAGGCTTGTTGGTCGATGATTTCAGACTCCGTGATGACGTAAGCTTTTGGCTTGGCCTGGGCATGAAGGCCCTGAACCGCGACGGCACCGAGTCCGATGCCCGCGGCAACTGCCAACGCTACTGCGTACTGAGTTTTCATAAATTCCCCCCTGTTTTAGAGGACGAGGGAGCTTAAGCGTGACCTTGGGTTAAAAGGCGTAAATTCAGCCTCAATATTGAAAAGGGGCCACTCATCGAAAAAGCAATGGAAAGGGGCCAGCACCGCCTTTTCCATAAAAAGGGTTGGAGAACCGAGAGCATTTCGAGACATTAAGTTGGAATGGCCAATGTCCGAATATGTGTAGTGCACCAGCCAATGTCTGCTTTGGGTCAAAAGCAGACATATGCAGCGCAAAACGGCATGTCCGCTTTACTCCCGAAAGCGACATCAAATGCGACACAGGGGAATGTCCGCTTTGGGCCAAGAGCGGACATTGGCAGGGATTGGAGATTGGGTTGCGCTTAAACGACCACAATACTGGATGGAGGTGGCTCTGAGGGTCTGGTAGAAAGGTTTGGAAACGCGGGGCGCAATCATGCGTGCAAGGCTGCTTGGCCGCGGGCTGGCAACGGTTCTGTTTTTTTGTCCGTTGTTGCGAGCGCACAGCAACCCAAGGCGCCCAAAGTAGGCGTCATCTTGCAGGGTGGCCCTTGGTACGCGGTTGTCGAAGGGTTGCGGGACGGCCTTAACGAACTCGGACTCGTCGAAGGCAAAAATTTTGTTCTAGAAATTCGCGATACAGAAGGTGATTTAAAGGCTGTTGAGCGAGCGGCCAAGGAGTTGGAACAGGCGAAGGTCAACTTAATTTATACGGCTGCGACCTCAGTTAGTTTGTCGGCACAGAAAGCAACCGAGAAGACCCCGATCGTTTTTGTGGCCGGCACAAATCCCGTTACAGTAAAGCTTGTAAATTCTATCCGGGCGCCAGGTGATCGGCTAACGGGCGTGCATGTCCGTGCTACGGATTTGATTGGAAAACGCCTTGAGTTACTTCGCGAGATAATTCCCGATCTTCGCCGCGTGGTTACTTTCTACAACCCCAGTAATCGCTCGGCCATCGAAGGGGCGAAGGAAGCGCGTGAGGCAGCACGGCTTTTGGGTCTGGAGTTAATTGAGCGCAAGGTGGCGTCAGTCGAAGAGCTCCAAAACGCTTTGCGGACGTATAGGACCGGTGAAGCGGACGCATTTATCGCCGTCTCGGACGCTATGATCGATAGCCAAATTCAATCTGTTATCGACATGGCTAGAGCAAACAGGCTGCCGACCATGCATTATGAATTGATTGCGGTCGAACAAGGTGGACTTGTCTCTTACAGTTCGGATTTTAAGGACGCTGGCCGCCAGTCCGCAAAGTACGTCCAACAAATCCTTGCCGGCACAAGTCCCGCCCAGTTGCCAGTAGAAGGCATAGACACCGTCAAATTCGTCATCAACTTGAAGACAGCCAGACAGATCGGGCTCAATATCCCCGAGCGAATTCTTCTCCGAGCGGACAAGGTAATTGAATAGCGTTCGTCAATGACCACTTTGGATCAAAGCAGACGTTACTATCGAAATCGGACAGTGCGGCGCAGAGCCGATGTCCGCTTTGGGTCAAAAGCAGACATAAGCAGTGCAAAAGGGCATATCCGCTAAGGGCCAAAAGCGCACATTGAGCCGCCGCCGACTTACTCAATCACCTGATCGGCGCGAAGAAGAACAGACTGAGGGATTGCTATATTGAGCGCCTTTGCCGTTCTCGCATTTATGATCAGTTCGAACTTCGTCGGGCGCTCAATCGGGAGTGTAGAGGGGTCCGCACCTTTCAGGACACGATCGACATAGTATGCAAGCCGACGATACGATTCCGTGAGGCGAGGTCCATAAGTGCAAAGTGCGCCACTTTGCGCGAAAATGGCCCATCCGGAGATCACGGGTACACGGCGGTCATTCGAAAACTCGATAATTTTTTGACGATTTTGAATAGCAAATCCATCTGCGAAGACAGAAATCGCCTGCACTGGCGTTGTCGAAATTTTCGTAAAGGCGTCGTCGAGCTCTTTTGAATTTCGAGTGGCAAAAAAATCGGTGACCAGCCCCAGGCGTTGCCCGGCTTCCTCAGAATCACGACGTTCAATCTCCTCACCCGGATGCTCGGGATTCGCTATAATCGCGACCCGCTGCAATCCTGGAATGAATTCACGCAATAATTCGAGCCGCTTGCCGTTGAATTCAGCGGCCATAAAGGTCAATCCCGTCATGCTATGAGGCGGGTTGGCGAGACTTTCTGCAAGGTGCGCTGACACAGGATCTCCGCTGAAAACATAAACTACCGGCGTTTTCAGCTTGAGCTTGCCGATGATTTCAACCGCTGCGCCTTGCGCGACGATCAAATCGACCGGTATGCGTTCGAGATCCGCAGCGAGTTCCGGCACGCGTTCAATTGCATCGTCACCATAGCGAAATTCAATCCTTAGATTCTTTCCCTCGACATAACCCAGTTCGGTCAAGGATTCGCGCATCGCCTTGACGTATGGAGTCAAGCTGGGCTCTCGTTGGGCGGTTAGCCAACCCATGCGAGCGATTTTCGTGGCGGCCTGCGCGAAGACATACTCCGGATGCAACGCCGTCAGGCCAAGAGCTGTCAAAAACTTGCGGCGATCCATTGTGACCTCCGAGCCTAAGTGGCTTGACGGAGCCTTCTTATCAGAGTTGGTGGCTTAGAGTCAGGATCGATGTCCGCTTTGGGTCAAAAGCAGACATGTGCGGTGCAACTAGCGCTAAGGGCCAATAGCGGACATTGTCCGCTGCACCGCGGGGGGCTCAATTTGCAGACTACTCTGAGGCTTTCGGAAAGTGATACTGTTGCCTATGGCACGGTGCCAGATCGGCGTACCGAATATGTTGCCTAAGATAAGAGATGTGTCAGTGCCGGCCCACGCGGAAACCATTGGCGCAGGCGCCCAAAAGAACAGGTAGGCCATGAACGAACACCCCCATTCGCTTTCGATGTCCGAGCGTGCAGACGGGCTGGAAGAAGAAAAGATGCACGAGATGGAGCGTATCATCACGCGGTCAACCCTCGCGCACCTGATGGACGGTAACGTCAAGGTGGATACCAGCGTGGAGATGCGCGCCCGGTATCCCGGAAAATTCTTTCTCATGGGCGACGATCCGCGCCTGCCACCGATGCCAGAGAAGCCAACGTTAGTCGACTATTTCTGTCATCGCTTCGCTTCGACAGCGCATCTGCTGCAAAGCGCGACTCACGCACTCAAAGGCGGCCAGCCTGAAAAGGTCGTACTGGCCTGTTTGCTGCACGACATTGCGATCGTCAGCTTTATCCGCTGCGACCACGGCTATTGGGGCGCACAGATGATCGAGCCCTACGTGGACGAGGAAGTGGCCTGGGCGGTGAAGACACATCAAGCGCTGCGCTTTTTTCCCGACGAGTCGGTTGGATACGGCTATCCTGACCTCTACAAGCAATTGTTTGGGCCAGAATATCGGCCAGAGCCGTATATCGTCGAGGAATACAACCGCGCACGCGCGCATAAGTGGTATATGACGTCACGACTAATTTGCGTCAACGACATCTATTCATTCGATCCAAACGCCAAGGTCAATCTTGACGATTTCGTCGACATTATCGGACGAAATTTCAAACAGCCGAAAGAAGGCCTCGGTCTCGATAGCAGCCCTTCGGCGCATATGTGGCGCACGATCCTTTGGCCGACCCGATTTTTGTGAAGTAGACGTCGAACTTGAGAATGGCGTGATCTATTTGAGACCGCCAAGTCCTTCGGTCTCGGCATCCCCTCGGGATTGATCTCTTTGGCTGCGGGTTGATGTCCGCTTTGGGTCAAAAGCGGACATTCAGGCGGGTTGTAGTGTGCCATTAGTGCGCCATGCGATGGCGTCATCCAGACGGTCGTCGCCCCAAAAAAGCTCACCGTCTACAACAAACGTTGGCGATCCAAAGATCTTCAATCGCCTCGCTTCGTTGGTATTTTCATCATAAGCACGTCCAACCGTTTCCGCGTTTGCTTCGACGATTACGCGATTGGGGTCTTGGCCGATCTCTGTCAGACTTTCTGAAAGATTGGGTTCGGCACCGGCCTCTTTGCCCTCTACAAACCAACGCCGATAGCTAACTTGCATATAGTTTGGACACCATCCCTCCAAGACTCCAAGGACAGCCACTCGGCTGGCCAAATCAAAATTCTTTAGCGGGTATGGTGCGGGCACGCTGAGTGGCAGCCCATACTTCAATGCCCGACGCTCGACGTCGCGCCACATGTAGGCAAGCTTGATCGGCTTAGTTGCGAACGGAACGTTGTTCATTTCCTGCATAATTGCGCGAGCGTTAAACGGACGCCATCGGAAGCGAATTCCGCTCGCTGTTTCTATCTCATTGAGCCGAGAAACCGTAAGGTATGTGTAGGTGCTCCCGACGGTGAACCAGAAATCGATTGTATCGTTTGCCCACATTGTCACCCCCAGCACGACGTTGCGCACGCCCAAAAACTCGTGCAATACAAAAAACCCTCTCTACTCGATCACCTCATCGGTCCGCGAATCTCTAATCCGAGCCGGACGTTGGGCGGTGAGCGCAATTCATCGGCGGTAGGTCGCCTTAGTTAGCAGCCTCTTAATTATCGTGTCAGCAACGGTATCCGGTTTCCAAGTTTCATGTCCGCTTTACCCCCAAAAGCGGACATGTGCACTGCAGTAGCTGATGTCCGCTTTGGGCCAAAAGCGGATATGATGCGCTTGTTTTCGGTACAATGCGTTCGTGGGTGTCATGACGCACGCGGCCATTCGCTTGGCCGTTACTCAAAAGCTCTCTCTAGCGAACCGCCGGCCTTTCAAGCTTGCCTGATCGTCGTATGCGCCCTTGTTGGACCGCTTGGGCAGTTTGACCTTCGGCTGGTGCATTTTTTTGTACGGGATGACGCTCAGGATATGTGAGATGCAGTTGAGGCGCGCGCGGCGCTTATCATCGGAGCGGACAATGTACCAAGGGGCGTGCTTGGTGTCGGTTGCTTTCAGCATTTTGTCGCGCGCGAGAGAGTAGTCGTACCACCGCGAGTAGGACTCAATATCCATTGGACTCAGCTTCCATTGCCGGAGCGGATCATCAATGCGAGCGGCAAACCGCTTGTCCTGCTCCTTCATGCTGGCTTCAAGCCATATCTTGATCAGCGTAATGCCTGTATCGACGATGTTTTTCTCCTCCTGGGGGCACAATTTGAGAAAGCGTTTATAGTGCTCGTCATCTACGAATCCCATTACGCGCTCTACACCTGCGCGATTGTACCAACTGCGGTCGAAGATGACGATCTCGCCGGCAGCAGGAAAACGCTCGACGTAACGCTGAATGTACATTTGTGTCTTTTCGCGGTCCGTAGGCGCTGGCAGCGCGACGACACGAAAGACGCGAGGGCTAACCCGCTCGGTCAGCGCCTTGATTGTGCCGCCCTTGCCCGCAGCATCGCGCCCTTCGAATATAATGATAACTTTAAGGCCCTTGGCCTTGACCCATTCCTGAAGATGACAAAGCTCGACCTGAAGCTCGTGAAGCTTTTTTTCATAGACTTTTCGCTTCATCTTGCCGCTGTTGTTCTCGTTCCCTTTCTTTTGCTTAACCATAATCGGTCGCTCCATGCGCTTCGTGCGGGGATTTGACATCGTATCGATACAAGCGTGCCTTGTGGAAGGGGGGACGAAGAACCGACATCGGAGGTGGAAGGGTTGGCCGATGTCCGCTTTGGGTCAAAAGCAGACATGTGCAGCGCAGAAGCCATGTCCGCTTTACCCCCGAAAAGCGGAAATGTGCGGTGCAACTAGGGATGTCTGCTTGGGCCAATAGCGGAACCGCAGCTTGCATTCCACCGCGCGGACTGAATGTCCGCTATGGGCCAATCGTGGACTCTCAATGTGCTACTTTCCGATACAATGGGCGAATGGGTGCCAGTTCTAATATGCCACCGGCAGTTTCCCGTCCTGAGAAAGGTAGTGCGATTAGACGTCTAACAAGCGCCGCACCGGGCATAGAGACGCTTTTGCACTATCAATTCGCCAAAGACTTTCGGCACGACCTGGTTGCCGGTATCTCGGTCGCTGCAGTCGCACTGCCCGTTGCCGTAGCTTACGCCCAGCTCGCCGGATTCAACCCTGTCGTTGGCCTCTATTCGAGCATCTTGCCGCTCGTCGCGTACGCAATTTTTGGTACGTCGCGTCAATTGATGGTGAACCCCGATGCGGCGACATGCGCGATGATCGCGTCCGCGATTGCACCCCTCGCCGCCGGCAATGCTGAACTGTATCTCTCACTTTCGATCGCGCTGACATTTTTCACTGGCCTGCTCTGCATCGCGGCTAGCTTCTTTCGCCTCGGGGCGTTGGCAGATTTTTTGTCCAAACCAATCCTGGTAGGCTTCCTGAACGGCATTGCGATCAGCATTTTTCTCGGACAAATTGGCAAGCTGCTTGGGTTTTCAATTGAGGCGCACGGCATCGTCCCTCAGCTGCTCGAAATCATCTCCAAGCTCCCGCAAACTCACTTGCCAACGCTCGCGGTGGGGGCTGTCAGCTGCGCGATATTGTTCATCTCACTGAGGTTATTGCCGCGCATGCCGGCGGCTCTCGTCGTGCTGATTGTTGCAGGCGCTGCAGCTGGCATTTTGCGCCTTGATTCACAGGGCGTCGCAATTCTCGGCTCGGTTCCGGCGGGGCTACCGCCGTTGCGGTGGCCGGCGGTTCCGCTCGAACATCTATCGTCGCTGGTAGCCGACGCAGCCGGGCTTGCGCTCGTGCTCTTTACCAGCGGTACATTGACGGCCCGCAGCTTTGCCTCGAAGGGCCGTTACGAAATCGACGTCGATCGCGAATTGGCAGCCTACGGCGCAGCCAACATCGGTTCGGCCCTCTCGCAGGGGTTTGCCGTCACCGGAGCCGATAGCCGCACTGCAATGGGCGCGGCCGCGGGTGGGCGTACGCAGGTGACGGGGCTGGTTGCCGCGGCCGCGATAGCGACGGTGCTGTTGTTTCTCACCGAGCCCCTGCGATACGTGCCGATCGCAGCTCTCGGAACGGTGCTGATCTTTGCGGCTATCTCGCTATTTGACGTGAAAACACTTTCAGAAATCTGGAAGATCGATCGCCTCGAGTTCGGACTGGCGATGATCACTACTCTCTGTGTCGTGGCGGTGGGGGCGATCAATGGCATTCTAATCGCAGTTGCCCTCGCGATGGTGCGTTTCGTCAAGCAAACCGCACGCCCGCGTGTCGAGGTCCTCGGCAAGGTAAAAGGTTTTCCCGGCTTCCATTCGACCGAGCGGCATCGCGCTGCGCAAACATTTCCGGGCCTCATGCTCTTCCGCTTCAACGCACCCCTGACGTTTTTCAATGCCGACTACTTCAGGCTCCGAGCATTGGCCGCGGCGGATGCCGCCGGGCCTGGCTTACAGTGGTTTGTTATCGACGCAATTCCAATTAGCGACGTCGACATCAACGGCCTGTATGCCCTCCGGGACCTGCGCGACGCATTGGAGGCACGCGGCGCAAAGCTGATTATTGCCGGCCGTAGGACTGAGTTTCTTATATGGTTACGGGAAATCGATCTTTATCGGCCGGACCATGAGCAACGCCTCTTTCCGACCTTGCGTCAGGCCATGAAAGCCTACATCCGCGAAGCTCGCCGGAGCGAACTGCCACAGCAGCAGGACTAGCCCGACCAGACCGCAAACCATTGCGGCCTTCGTTTTGGCCGCACTAAAGTGGTAAACTGGCTGATGTCCGTTGGGTCATAAGCGGACATATGCAGTGCACAAGGGCATGTCCGCTAAGGGCCAAAACCGGAGATCAGCCAGCGCAAGCGATGCGTACACAGGGCATCGTAATATTAGTTATTTTTTTAAGAGGCCCACGACGGCAACCGCCGCAATCACAGCAAGGACCACAATCGTCCCCAGTAGCTCCTTTGAGAAGGTATCAAGTGCCCAGCTGACCATTTGCGTTCCGCTTTATTCAATCACCTCATCGGCGCGGGCGAGCACCGAAGGGGGAATTGTGAGGCCCAGTGCCTTGGCGGTCTTGAGATTGATTATCAACTCATACTTGGTCGACGCTTGCACCGGAAGATCGGCTGGCCTCTCACCCTTGAGGATGCGATCGACATAGCTGGCGGCGCGCCGGTACTGCTCGATCACATTAGGGCCATACGACATTAGACCGCCGCTTCCGGATCTTCCGCAGCTAGGCCTTGAAGCACGGCGACACGGCGCATCCGTTCAGGTTGCTGCGCCCGCGCCGCAAGCGGCCATCCTGCTGTCGCGCCGCTGAGGAGTGTGATGAATTCGCGCCGCTTCATGGGTTGACCCCAAACCCAAGGATCATCGGAGTATAGCAGCTCAAGACCGTGCATCGAGCGGCCAATCAATGTCCGCTTTGGGTCAAGGCAGACATATGCATTGCAAAACGGCATGTCCGCTTTCCCCGAAAGCAGACATGTGCGGCGCACAAGCTCATGCCGCTTTGGGCCAAAAGCGGACATTCGGGCATGCCGGTAACAGCCGCCGCTAGGACTTCAGAGGGGTACAGCAGCCCGGGGCAGAATAATCCTGATTTCAGTGAACTCGCCCGGCTGCGTATCGACTTCGATTAATCCAGCGTGTTGCTTGACGATGATGTCATGGCTAATGGAGAGACCAAGGCCGGTGCCCTCTCCGGTTGGCTTGGTCGTGAAGAACGGGTTGAACATCTTGTCCTTCACATCCTGTGTAATGCCAGTACCGTTATCGCGGATCGTGATTTCCACGCGATCACCAAGGTTTTTGGTCGAGGCCGTAAGGATGGGCTCGTAATCTCCACCGTTCGTTTCGTCCCTGCGCTTGGTTGCCGCATAAAAGCCGTTTGAAATCAGGTTGAGAAGAGCGCGCCTGATGTCCTGCGGGAAGATGTCGATCTCGCCAGCGGACGGATCAAAAAAATGCTTGAGTGTGATCTCGAAGCCTTGTTTTTCGGCGCGCGCGCCGTGCCAAGCGAGGTTGACGCTTTCCTCAACGAGGGCATTGATGTCGACCGGCCGGTGTTCACCCGAACTTTCGCGCGAGTGCTGTAGCATATTCTTTACAATGGCGTCAGCGCGCTTACCATGCTGCACGACTTTGTCGAGATTGCCGCGCAGCGTATCCATCAGTTCGCCAACCTCGTCGCGCTTGGCGGCGTTCAGGCTCACGTCGTTTAGCGACTCCTGCAACTCATCAATGAGCTCGCTTGAGACAACAGAGAAGTTATTGACGAAATTGAGAGGGTTTTTCATCTCGTGCGCGATCCCGGCGGTAAGCTGACCAAGTGTGGCGAGCTTCTGTGTCTGCACTAGGCGATCTTGCGTTGTGCGCAAGTCGTCCAACGATTTCGCCAATTCGCGCGTGCGGGCCTGAACTTCGTCAAACAAGCGCACATTTTCAATCGCAATCGCCGCCTGGTCGGCGAAAGTCGTCACTAAATCGATTTGCTTGTCGCTAAAGGGTCGCACCTCATTGCGCACCAGAGAGAGCACGCCAATCGCAACGCCTTCCCGTAGCATCGGCACAGCCAGCGCTGTGCGATAATCTCCCAATCTCTGCGCCTCGGCGAGTTTATGTTCTGGATCATTGGTGACGTCCGCGACATGCACGGCTCTGCCTTCCACCAGAGAACGCCCCGAAATCGAGCTTCGATCAGGCTCAATCGGCACGTCTTTGATATAGTCCATATACTCGCTGGAAAAACCATACGATTCGGCGCGATAGAAAGCGCCATTTTTCTCGCGCGTGATAGTGGCCTTTTCCGCATCACAAAGCCTAGCAGCCGATTCCACCAGCGTCTGAAGCACCGTCTGCAGGTCGAAAGTTGACCGGCTAATCACCTTAAGCACGTCAGCGGTGGCGGTCTGCTGCTGCAAAGATTCGCGCAGTTCGTTGAGCAGGCGTGTGTTCTCAATGGCGATGACGGCCTGCGCGGCGAAATTCGTGAGCAGATCAATTTGCTTCTCTGTGAATAAGGTGACTTCCTGCCGGTACACGGCGATAGCGCCGATCAACTCCCCCTCCCGCAGCATTGGTACGCCAAACAACGTGCGGACGCCGGCACGTTCCACGGCAACAACGGCCAACGGATCGCGGTCGAGATAGGCTTGCGAACTGGCGAAATCGGCTATCTGCACCGGACTGATGGATTTGGCGATACGACCAAGTAGGGTTTCAGGGCCCGGTCGTAGCGGTTCACGCTGCATATACTCGACATAGGCCGGATCAGCGCCGCGTTGAGCCATGAGTTGGAAGAAGCCGTCTTTGTACTGAAACATAAAGCCAAAATCAGCCATACAAAGGCGTGTTGCATTGCCAAGGAGGGTCTGAAACACGGGCTCTAGCTCACCGGCGGAGCTGGAGATTACGCGAAGCACCTCCGAAGTCGCCGTCTGCTGTTCCAGTGATTCACTTAAATCGTCAGTTCGTTGACGCAGTTCGTTGAGCAGCCGCGCATTCTCGATGGCGATTACAGCCTGCGCAGCGAAGCTCTCTACCAGCTCGATCTGCTTGTCCGTGAACGGCTTAACCACCGGGCGCATGAGCACGAACGCACCGATTGGAACACCGTCTCGCAGCAAGGGGACGCCGAGATTGCTCCGGTAGCCGCCAAGTTGCTGGCCTTTGGGAAAAACATAGTCGGGGTCGGCTAGAACATCGGGGATGTGAACGATTTTGCCTTCCAGTGCCACCCGTCCAGTGGTCGTCGCACGACTTGGAGCAAGAGGATTTTGTTTCATGTATTCTTCAAATTCCTCAGGGTTGCCGAAACTCGCGGCGAGTTGGTAAAGTCCATTGTCGTCACTTTGGGTTACGATGGCTTGCTGCGCCTCGCATAGCTGCGCCGCCGACTCAACCAAGGTTCGTAAAACGACCTTCAAATCAAACGCCGAGCGACTGATGACCCTGAGCACATCGGCGGTGGCCGTCTGCTGCTGAAGCGACTCGGAAAGCTCTCGCGTGCGCGCCTGCACTTCATCGAACAAGCGCACATTCTCGATTGCAATCACCGCCTGGTCGGCAAATGTCGTGGCCAGTTCAATTTGCTTATCAGTGAAAGGCCGCCTCGTTGAGCGGACCAGGGCTATTACGCCAATGGGTACTCCCTCCCTCAGGAGCGGAACACCCAACATAGTACGCCAACCTTCTAGTTTCGAAGTCTCCAATGCATATTCCGGATCGTCCTGTATATCGTGAATATGGACTGTCTTACCGTCCAGTAAAGTTCGCCCCACGCAGGACCCGCGGCTCGGCTCAAGTGAGATATTATCCAAATAGCGTTTTTGCTTGGCCCCAATCGACCGATGGGATGCTGCCAAACGATAGACCGAGCCGTGTGGTCGCCAAACGTTCGCGAGCTCAGCGTCACACAATTGGGCTGCCGATTCAGTCAACGTATCAAGCACCGTCTGTAGATCGAACGTCGAGCGGCTGATGACCTTGAGCACATCAGCGGTCGCCGTTTGCTGCTGGAGAGATTCGCGTAGTTCATTAAGCAGCCGCGTGTTCTCGATGGCGATTACGGCTTGATCTGCGAAGGTCTTCAACAATTGAAGCTGTCGGTCGGAAAACGGGCCTGGCTCAGCCTTGGCGGCGGTGAGCGCTCCGAGAGCGATCCCGTCACGCAGCAGCGGAACCGCCACCACGGCCCGCCATCCCCCGGCTCGTGCTAGTTCGTGCGAGTACTCCGGATCATCAAACACGTCGGGAACGTGAACGATTTTACGGTCCAAGACGGCTCGGCCACCAAGGTGTGAACGCTCGGGGCGCTTTTGCTCCTGAAGCTGGTTTAGGTGAGTCGCTGCAGAGGGTGTGAAGTTGTTGGTGGCGACTATTCGCAACCGGTCCTCGTCGCATAGATAGAGAACACCAAAAATGGCGCCGCATAAATGCGAGGCGCTCTGGACAATCGCCTCAAACACGGGTTGAGCGTTCGTAGGTGACTGCCGAATGATGCTTAGCACTTCGCTCGTGGCGATTTGTTGCCGAAGTGCATCGTCGAGCTCACGGGTGCAGCGATTGAGCTGTTCGCGCAGATCGTCACCGGCGGCGACCTTTTTGCGGAGCTTCGGTCTGGCAACCCGGCTCCGTTGTTTCGACTTGCGAACACGTTTTCGACTACGCCGTCCCATGTCACCCTCTGGGCGGTCACGATGTTCAATTTTACGCAAGTTCCGATGATCCTGCCATGTCCGCTTTGGGCCAATAGCGGACATTCGGACTGCCTCAAAAAAAGAGGTCGCCGATCGAGGCGACCTCGAAAAAAGAGCCTGAAACTATTGTGGTAAACCTTCAACGATGAAGGCACGCGCCTCCGTTGTTTTGTTTCGTGTTGCGCTGACCTTTTTAAAGTATTCCGAATTGTTGAAGGCTTGTGCTTTCTCTACGCTGTCGAACGCATAGGCTATGAAACGCTCCGGTGGCGCACTGCCATCGAGTGCAGTTATTTTGCCGCCGCGGGCGATGTAGCGGCCGCCTAACGCTTTGGCAGTATCCGCTCCGCCTGTGGGTATGTCTGTAATGGTCTTAAACCCCGCTGCATCATTTATTTTGTTAATTTCGATGACAAAGTGTGCAAGTGGTGTGTCCCGTGCCCTCAGCGGACACTCGTGATCGAATAGAGACGCAAGGCAGTGATTTCTGCATCAGCTAGCATGAACCCATGTCCTGCCGATACTTCCCACAGCACAAAGTCGATGGTCAGGAGGAGTGCGGTGAGGAGTGCAAAACCAACGTGAGTTATGAAGATAAATCGTTGTCGCATATTTATCCCCGTCCGCTTGTGATACTTAATGTCTCAGTGGGAAGAGTCCGCGACTATCCATAGACGCCCTTTGCACGCGCTTATTGATGGACCTCCAACGACTCCGGCAGATGGTCTACATCGATCGTTGCTTCCAACGCCCTCACGTCCACATTTGTGCCCGCCACAACGTGCGATGCCGTCGTCTCTGAGTAGGGCTGAGCACCGAACAGTAGTCCGATCAAAAGGGCACATGCTGGAATTGCGGTACCGTAGAATATTTTTCGAACGAGCATCGGCCGCGCCGGAACAGCGGCTGTGTCGACTGTCGAAATATATGCCACCTCACGTCTGGCACCTTCGGCACACTCATTGATCTGATTAAGATATGGCCGAATGACCACACCACGAGGCGATAATCGTGCCCCATTTTTGGTTCGGTGAAATAAGTCACCGCCGAGTTCTTCTTCGAGGCGCCTGATCGCGTTGCTTACTGAGGGTTGTGATACGCCGCAGCGTTTGGCCGCTCGTGTGAAGTTCTGCTCTTCGCAAAGCGCGAGGAAATAACGAACCTGATTTGTTTCCATTTACGGCCGTCTTTCGTCATGCGAGCCGCGTTAAAGTTCACTCATGCCGGACTGCCCGCGTTGGAGTGGACCGGGTTGGGCCGCTGCGTTGAAACAACCCGGGCTCATCGACGGGATTGCCCGGGCTGCTCACACTTTCTTGTCACCACTGTCCCGAGGTATTGATTGCATCCACCAATTGCTCGGAGTCGCTCAACAGCAAGCCTGCAGCTACGAGAACGCCAAAAAAGCAAATCCAGATAGCGGCAATTAGGGTTTCTAACGAAGTGGCCTCAGGCAGTGATTTCTTTTTTGTTGCAAAGTTACTGGTGAGAGTTGTCATCATATTGCCCCCTAGAATTGAGCAATGGTGCAAACTCGCAGGAGAACGGGATACCTTTGTGTGAAGGCCGTCACACAGGGGCTTTTTTTAATGCCATATTTATGCCGTCCGGATTTGCCCCAAAGCGCATGTGCGCTGCACTTGCCGATGTCCGCTTTGGGTCAAAAGCAGACATGTGCAGTGCAAAGGCCCACGTCCGCTAAGGGCCAGAAGCGGACATGACGCGTCCTATTCGATCACTTCGTCGGCGAGAAGCAAGAATGACTCACGCACCGACAGACCAAGCGCCTTGGCCACTCTAAGATTGACAATGAGTTCGAACTTGTCTGGCGATTGAGCTGGTAAATCGCCAGCTTTCTCACCTTTGAGGATGCGATCGACGTAAGAGGCAGTGCGCCGGAAGATTTCTGACGTATCCGGCCCGTAGGAAACCAAAGATCCTTCCTCGACAAATTGCCTATATGCGGAGATGACCGGCACGCGGTGCTCGACCGCCTTCTGCAAGATCGCAGAGCGAATACGGATGATGTAGGGGTCTGCTGCAGCGATCAAACCGGCGCCCGTGGTCAAGCCGGTGATGGCTTGTTCAACCTCAGGTAATGTACGTACAGGCGCAGACTTCAGCACTAACGACGATTGTTGAGCCGATGGTTTGAATGAACGGAGGTAGGCCTCATAGTAGGGCGCTGTATCCGGATTGAACATCAATGTGATCTGCGACAGATCGGGCTTGATGTCCGTGAGCATGCCGACCCATTTGCCGATCATTTCCCGTTCGAAGAATGAGAACCCAGTGATGTTGCTCCCAGGATGCGAAAGGTTCGAAATGAACCCTTGACCGACAGGATCGTTCACAACTGCGAAGACTACAGGAATTGTGGTCGTTGCCAGACGGACCGCAGCCGTGACAGGACTCGAATTTGCGACAATAACGTCCGGCGCCAACTTCACTGCCTCAGTCACGTGCCGGTTGATCAAATCCGCATCGACTCCCGTAAAGCGATACTCGATCTCGACGTTACGTTCTTCGATCCAACCCAAATCGCGCATGCCCAGCCGGAATGCCCTGATGCGGGATTTTTGGAGCGGATCGTTTTCTTCGAGGCCAATTAGCACGCTGACCCGCGGTATTTTTTTTGAGCCTTGTGCTCGTGCCGCGGATGGCCACGAAGCCACTGCGCCACCGAGCACCTTGATGAAGTCTCGTCGCCTCATTTCTGACCCCGAGGCTCAGATACGGAACAGTAGCAATCCGCACTAGTCCTCGGAAGGGCTCTACAGGCCGAGCGATGTCCGTTTTGGGTCAAAAGCAGACATATGCAGTGCAATAACTGATGTCCGCTTTGCCCCCGAAAGCAGACATCACGGCGGCAGAAAATGAATCAGCCAACCGAACGCATGACTTATTTGAGTATGTAGCAGATCGAGTAGGTGGGTGGCGTGCGCGTCGCGTCGTAACCGGCGCGGCACTGAACTAAATAGGTTTGGTCGGGATGCCGAAATAGGATGAAGGTTGAACGGTTGTCGGTGGCTTGGCTGTAACCGGCAATTTGCCACCCTTCCTTCAGCATGGTGCTGATCGAAGGCGCGTCTTCGGCCACAGCCGGTGCGTGAACCGACAAGGCGAATAGAAGTCCGACAAGGAGATGCCACCATCCGAGGCGTGCTCCGCTATCTTTGTCCATGGTGGCCTCCAGTAGAAATTACCGAACGCAAACAAGCACGTCTGCGCCAAGGTGGGTGCAGTTCATTGAGCGCGCGTCTGTCACGAAGCGGATTACACGATCAATTCATACGCTGGGATTGTGAGGAAAGGCACGAACTCGTCAGCCAGCGAAAGCTGGCGGAAAAGTTTGATCGCCTCGGGGAAGCGGCCACGCGTGTAATCGGCCTTGCCAACCTCGCGCATCACAATCTCCATCTCCTCCTGCAGCGCGCGTTCGAAGAAGGCGGGGGTCGCTTTCACGCCGCCTTCGAGCTCGGCGCCGGCCTTGATCCACTGCCAGATCTGTGCACGTGAGATTTCAGCAGTGGCAGCGTCTTCCATCAGATTGTAGATCGGCACCGCGCCGCGCCCGCGCAGCCAAGCCTCGATGTATTGCACACCGACACGGATATTGAGGCGGAAGCCGGCCTCGGTCTTGCTACCTTCATGAACTTTCAAAAGATCGTCGCGCAGCACGTTCACATGCAGCCGCACGCGGGGAACCTGGTTGGGCTGCGGCATCATGCGGTCGAACACTTCCTTGGCGATCGGCACCAGGTCAGGATGTGCCACCCAGGTGCCGTCATAGCCTTCGCGCACTTCCCGCTCCTTGTCGGCGCGCACCTTGGCGAAGGCCGCTTCGTTCGCCGCCGGATCGTTCTTGATCGGGATCTGCGCCGCCATTCCGCCCATGGCGTGGGCGCCGCGACGGTGACATGTGCGCACTAGCACCGAGGCATAGGCGCCGAGGAAGGCTTGCCCCATCACCACCTGCGAACGATTAGGCAGCACGAAGCGCGGGTCCTTGCTCTTGGCGAATGTCTTGATGAAGGAGAAGATATAGTCCCAACGCCCGGCATTCATGCCGGCGATGTGGTCGCGGAGTTCCCATAGAATCTCGTCCATCTCGAAGGCGGCGGGCAGTGTCTCGATCAGCACGGTCGCCTTGATGCTGCGCGGAGGAATACCGAGTTGCTCCTGCGCGAACAGGAATACGTCGTTCCATAGCCGCGCCTCGCGGGCGTTCTCAAGCTTGGGCAGGTAGAAGTAGGGCCCGGCGCCTCGCGCAAGCTGCGCCCTGGCATTGTGAAAAAAGTAAAGCCCGAAATCGAACAAAGCGCCGGCGATCGGCGTTCCATCGACTGTCAGATGCGCCTCCGGCAGGTGCCAGCCACGCGGCCGCACGATTAGCACCGCGGGATTCGGTCCGACGGCGTAGCGCTTTTTGGTTTGCGGATCGGTGAAGTCGATCTTGCCCGCCCAGCGGTCCTTCAGATTGATTTGGCCCTCGAGATTGTTCGCCCAGGTCGGCGAATTGGCGTCCTCGAAATCAGCCATGTAATGGGTGGCACCGGAATTGAGAGCGTTAACGATCATCTTCCGGTCGACCGGGCCGGTGATCTCGACGCGGCGGTCGTTGAGATCGGACGGGACCGGCGCCACCCGCCAGGAGTCGTCATCGCGGATATGTTTGGTCTCGCGCGGAAAATCCGGCAGCTCGCCAGCGTCGAAGTGCTTCTGCCGTTCAGCGCGCGCGGCCAAAAGCGCGCGACGCCTGCCGTCGAAGCGCCGGTGCAGCTCGGCCAGGAAGGCGAGTGCGCCGCGCGTCAGAATATCGGCATAGCGCGGGCCCATGCGGCCGCGCACCACGACACCGGCCACCGCCGTCAGGATAGGAGCTTTGGTTCTTGCTTTGGCCTTGGGCGCCTTGCGAGGCGTTCCCCGCTTCCGCTTGCGCGCCGCGTTGCGTCTAGCCTTAGAAACCGCGCCCAGGGCGGCCTTGCGGCTGGCCTTGCGCGCCTTGGAAATCTTGCGCTTGGTCTTGCGGGCGGCTGCCTGCCTTGCGGCGGCCGTCCAATTCTTTCGTCTAGCGACCTTCATTCGTCCTTCCGGCTAATAGCACTTGGGAGCGAGCAGTGAAGCGCGGCACACGCCTATCAGCAGAATTTCGCATTACCGCACGACCAATACTCCTTGGATAACAAACCGTGCCACAACTAACTTTGGTCACCCGCCATTCAACGCGAGTAGGTACCGACGAGTTCGGCTTCGGCAATGACGTGACTTCGCGCCTCACACCACACGTCGGCGATCTTGGCCCGGACTGGCGGATCGAT
>AF_2010_repII_A100DRAFT_1000051_pt1 | contig 18031 bp, 16 predicted proteins | sample AmaForreplIIA100_FD_9198 | JGI IMG/M metagenome (IMG submission 9198) | reverse complement strand
CCCAGCCGCTCTCTTGCGATCAACACGCGCTCGGCTCGTTTCAGCTCCGCGCAGAGAAACCCATGGTCGAAGCCGGCGTTGTGAATCACCAGCGGTGCGTCGCCGATGAAGGCGAGGAATTCATCGGCAACTTCGATGAAACGTTTGTGCTGTTTTAGAAACTCGGTTGAGAGTCCGTGTACTGCAAATGCCTCAGCGGGCATGTCGCGTTCCGGATTGAGATAAGCGTGAAAGGTCGATCCCGTCGGAATCCGATTCAGTAGTTCGATACAGCCAAGTTCGACAATTCGGTGCCCTTGGATCGGATCGAGACCGGTAGTTTCAACGTCCAGAACAATTTCGCGCATAATCGGCCGCTTATAAGAATCACCTGATCCGTTTCGGCATTGTAGCAACGCGAGCAAGAATTTCACGCACTTGAGCACGTGCAGCATCAAAACCCTTTGATGTATCCACTACGAAATCGGCGCGTGCGCGTTTTTCGGCGTCAGGCATTTGTTTGACAAGAATTGCCTCAAACTTCTCTTCGGTCATCCCGGGGCGCTCGAATACGCGAATTCGCTGCACCTCAGCCGGCGCGGAGACAACGACCACAGCGTCACACCGTCGTTCGGCCCCGGTTTCAAACAACAGCGGTATGTCAAGCACCGCCACGGCCGCACCTTTGCGAGCGGCCTCATCCAGAAAACGGGCCTCAGCACGGCCGACCAGCGGATGAATGATGTTTTCAAGCTTCTTGATCGCCGCTGCATTACCCAGCACTTCTTTGGCAAGTTTGTCACGGTCAACCTTTCCGCCGGTCGTCGTGCCAGGGAACGCTAACTCGATCAGAGGGGTTGCCTCGCCTTCGTATAGCCGATGAACCTCCGCATCCGCCTCGTGAAGTGGGATGCCCTCTTCCGCGAAGAACCTTGCGGTTGTGGACTTGCCCATCCCTAGTGAACCAGTCAGTCCGAGAACAAACATTGGCTAGCCGTCAACAAATTTGCCTTGTCTGAGAAAGGTGAGCAGTGGCAAAAGCGGCAGCCCGAGGATGGTGAAATAATCCCCCTCGACCCGCTCAAACAGGTGAATACCGATACTTTCGAGTTGATAGCCCCCGACGCTGCTCATTGCCGTGTCCCCAGCCATATCGAGATAACTATTCAGGAAACGATCAGAAAAGTCGCGCATGGTCAGCTTTGCCGTGTCAACGCAAGAAAAAATCGTCTCGCCGTCACGAACCAAAGCAAGCGCTGAGTGAAGTTCATGCGTGCGTCCGCGCAAAACCCGCAGTTGCTCGGCAGCCTGAGCTCGGTCGCCAGGTTTGCTCAGCCTCTTTGCTCTATTCGCCAGCGTCTGATCAGCTCCTAGTACCAGACGTCCCGGCAATAAAGCCGCGATCGCCTCTGCCTTGGCGCGCGCCAAATGTTGGGCCACGCCAGCCGCATCAGCCACACCCGATTTGGCTTCCATCGCTCGCTCGTCGATTTGCGATGGCCTTATTTCAAATCGCAGACCCGCCGCTGCAAGGATCTTTCCGCGGATATCGCTTCTGGATGCAAGCACCAGCGGCTGAGAGGCAAGCCAAAGAACCATGGGTCACGCCACTGGATGCCGACGTCGCTCGCTCAAAAGCCTCATGACCGCTGCTGCCGTTTCTTCAATCGACCGGCGCGTGACATCGATCGTGGGCCAATTGTGTTTTGCGCAGAGTCGTCGCGAAAATGAAACCTCCTCGGCGACCGCGGTCTTGTCGATGTATTGATCGTCATCGCGGTGCGCCTTCAAACCGAGCAATCGATTTTCGCGAATCTGCACGATACGCTCGGGACTCGCATACAATCCAACCACAAGCGGCCTGGTGAGTTTCTCCACCGCAGGTGCCAATGGCACGCTGGGTACTAATGGTACGTTTCCAGTCTTAACACCGCGATTGGCAAGATAGATGGACGTAGGTGTCTTTGAGGTCCGCGACACACCAACCAGAACCACGTCGGCCTCCTCTAGACCCTCAACGTATTGGCCGTCGTCGTGCAGCATCGTGAAATTCAGCGCATCGATGCGCTGAAAGTATTCCGCGTTGAGTACGTGCTGGGCGCCGGCTCGATGTATGGTTTCGGTTCCGAGGTAAGACTGGAAGAGTCGCAATACAGGCCCCAGCACCGACATACAAGGCAATCCGAGTTCACGACATTTTTTCTCGAGAAGCTGGATGAGGTCTTCTTCGAGCAAAGTGTAGAGAACCAGACCCGGTGACTCGGTGATTTCCGCCAACGCATGATCGAGCTGCTTTTTGGAACGGACCATTGGATAGAGATGCTCGACAGGTGACACGTTTGCGTACTGCGCTGCAGCGGCGCGCGCGACAGTAATCAAGGTCTCACCCGTTGCATCGGATACCAGGTGAAGATGGAAATAACCGGTCTCAGACATCTGTATAACGGCCGGATGACGTGTGGATATTACGGGAAGAGGCCACCGCCTGACCTTACAGGCAACCCGACACCGGTTTGAAGTCCAATATCCATCCACACCGCTGCCGATGGGATGAACACCAGCGTCCATCCGGGTCGTGCCGCCGGTTTGTGCATACTCACTTGGGGAATGACTGGGACAAGTGCTCAAAACCCCTGATAAATATGGACTGACGCTGTGGAAGGATAGAGCGCTTAATTCGGCTCAATTCTGGATAAAGCTCTTTCATCCAGTGGACAGAATGTTGACTGACAGGCATGAGTCCAATCAACGCTCCAACAACCACAACAGATTCTTAGAAGAGTCTTTAATGCAAGAAACCGGATCTGCGGGTGCCGTGGGGAAAAAGCTGTTACGTGTTCTTGCCCGTAAGCACGAAGCGGTCCCGCCAATCTGGCTAATGCGACAAGCTGGGCGCTATCTGTCAGAATATCGCGCCTTGCGACAGCAGGCCGGAGGCTTTCTCGATCTCTGCCTTAACCCGGAATTGGCAGCGGAGGTGACGTTACAGCCAGTACGCCGGTTTGGTTTTGATGCGGCAATCCTATTTTCCGATATTCTCATCGTACCGCTCGCGCTCGGCCGAAAGGTTGAGTTTCTTTCAGGCGAGGGACCAAAGCTCGAACCACTTGTCGATGCTGCAGGGCTTACGGCTCTGCGCGACAGTCTTGATGAGAGGATCGTGGCACCGGTCTATGAAACGGTGCGCTTGGTAAAAGGGTCGCTCAGCAATAGTACGGCCTTGATCGGGTTTTGCGGAGCTCCATGGACCGTCGCGACCTACATGGTCGCGGGCGAAGGTACAACGGATCAGGCGTCGGCTAGACAATTTGCATATCGTGATCCGGAAGATTTTCAGCAATTGATTGATCGACTAGCGCAAGCTTCGATCGAATATCTTAGTGCTCAACTCAAGGCGGGTGCAGATGTGGTTCAGGTGTTCGATACGTGGGCTGGTGTACTCTCGCCGGAGCAATTTGATCGCTGGTGCGTGGCGCCAACTCAAAAGATTGTCGAAGGGGTGCGCAAGGAAGTACCGGGGGCAAAAATTATAGGGTTTCCCCGCGGTGCAACCGCTATGGCGCTGCCTTATGTCGAAATGACCGGAATAAGTGCAATTGGCGTTGATTGGACGTTCCCGCGCATGATTGCGCGTGAAACCTTGCAGCGGCGCGTGCCCGTTCAGGGAAACGTTGATCCCCTGGCACTGCTTGCTGGAGGTGCGGCAATCGATCGAGAGGTGGATGACGTAATGAAAGAACTCGGCGGTGGACCGCTGATCTTCAATCTCGGCCACGGGATTCTTCCTGAAACTCCGATAGCAAACGTTGAACGCATGCTCAAGCGCGTTCGTGGATAAGCGTCATGTACCTGTGGCTGAAGGCATTGCACATCGTCGCCGTCATCGCCTGGATGGCCGGCATGCTCTATTTGCCTCGACTGTTTGTCTATCACTCGGCGGCCCGGCCCGGGTCTGAACTCTCCGAAACTCTGAAGACGATGGAGCGTCGGCTGCTCAACTTCATCATGGTGCCGGCGATGATGGTCACTTGGATTGTCGGTATTCTCTTGCTGTTGCAAGGCGGCTGGCTTGGTGCTGGCTGGTTTCATGTCAAATTTGCAGCGGTGATCGTCATGACCATCCTCCACGGATTATTTGCGCATTGGGTAAACGAATTCCACACTGGACGAAATAGGCACTCAGATAAATTCTTTCGTATTATCAATGAGATACCTACTGCTTTGTTGATTGTCATCGTGATCCTGGTGGTCGTTAAACCGTTTTANCCCATCGCGACAAGCACACATGCCACGCTGCAACCTCTTGCGTGCGACGCCGGCCCAAACTATGTTGTGATTATCCCACCGAACGCAGGCGGATGCAGTCGCGTTCCGGCACCCGTGTTTGGGCCGGTCGCAGCATCGGGTTCCGGGATCTTTCCCAGCTTTCTCGTCACCCAAGACCTGCGATCTCTCTCCTAAGTCAAACGGCGCAAGTCTTTCTTTATCCAAAAACTCCGCCGTAACGATCCCAAGGACGTAAACCCCCAATGCGGGAAATGAAACTCCAGGACCTTAAGTCCAAGACACCTGCCGAACTCGTCGCATTCGCTGAAGAGCACCAGGTCGAAAACGCCAGCACCATGCGCAAGCAGGAGCTGATGTTTGCAATTCTCAAACAACTCGCCACCCAGGAAGTCGATATCATCGGCGAAGGCGTGGTCGAGGTCCTGTCCGACGGTTTTGGATTTTTGCGCTCGCCCGAGTCAAACTATCTTTCCGGACCGGACGACATCTATGTTTCTCCAAGCCAGATTCGCCGTTTCGGCCTGCGTACCGGCGACACCGTCGAGGGACATATTCGCTCTCCGAAAGAAGGAGAGCGCTATTTCGCCCTGCTCAAGGTCAATACGATCAATTTCGAAGATCCTGAGAAGGCGCGTCACAAGGTCAATTTCGACAACCTGACACCGCTCTACCCCGATGAGCGACTCAAAATGGAATACGAGGATCCGACCAAGAAGGATCTATCGGCGCGTGTTATCGACATCGTCGCACCAATCGGCAAAGGACAGCGCGCGTTGATTGTTTCGCCGCCGCGTACCGGCAAGACCGTATTGTTGCAGAATATCGCGCATTCAATCACCGCCAATCATCCCGAGACTTACCTGATCGTGTTGCTTATCGACGAGCGGCCGGAGGAAGTCACGGACATGCAGCGCTCGGTGAAGGGCGAAGTGATCTCGTCGACATTTGATGAACCGGCTTCGCGTCATGTGCAGGTCGCGGAAATGGTGATCGAGAAGGCCAAGCGGCTTGTAGAGCATCAGCGCGACGTGGTCATCTTGCTTGACTCGATTACTCGTCTCGGCCGCGCTTACAACACCGTCGTTCCTTCTTCTGGCAAGGTGCTTACGGGTGGTGTCGATGCCAACGCGTTGCAGCGGCCAAAGCGTTTCTTCGGTGCGGCACGTAATATTGAGGAAGGCGGTTCACTCACCATCATCGCCACTGCGCTGATCGACACCGGCAGCCGAATGGACGAAGTGATTTTCGAAGAGTTCAAGGGCACGGGTAACTCCGAACTGATCCTTGATCGCAAGGTGGCGGACAAGCGGACTTTCCCGGCGATTGACATCACGCGTTCCGGTACGCGCAAGGAAGAGCTGCTTACCGATCCGGCCATCCTCAAAAAAATGTATGTGCTGCGGCGTATTCTCAATCCGATGGGAACGATGGACGCCATCGACTTCCTGCTGGACAAGCTGCGCAACACGAAGAACAACGGGGAATTCTTCGAATCTATGAACACCTAACGATTTGGCGTCATAAATCAAAATGGCCGGGCGTTTTGCCCGGCCATTTCCTTTTTCCAGGTCGCGGACTTCGTTAGAGCGATCTGTTCATCGGGCGACAGGTGGACCATTGATCTCAGCCGTTCGGATGAGTCGTTAGAAGCTACGACGCATCGTCGCCAGTGCGGCGGCAATATCGGTTGGGTCCGTAATCGGCAAGGAGCAACGTTCGCCGATACATATGAAAACCGCGTTCGGCGCAGACTGTAGTTTTTGTTGCGCGGGATGCGATGCAGGCAGATCGGTTGTGTCAGAGACGCGCAGTACAATTCTATCAACGAACGGCAACTTCAGCGCCGTTCTGACGATGTGCTCCGAGCCCTTTCCCGTCACCACGATTTCGGCGCCGCTCAAACGAAGGTCCAGTGCATTGAGCAACGCAATATGGCCAAACATGTTTCGCTCGGTCGCTGAGAGAATTCCTTCGATCAGCCGATCAGCTTTCTCCCGCCATTTCTCGTCACCTGTGAGAGCAGCCAGGCGGACAAGGTTCTGCGCTGCAACCGCGTTCGGATTGGGAGTTGCATCGTCGTGCGTTGAATGCGGGCGCAACAGCAAATCGGACGCATCGTCAGCCGAGAGAAAATACCAACCGGTATCTTTATCGGCGTAGTGCATATCGAATGCGGCTTGCCAGGTGAGCGCTTGGTCAAGGTAGGGGCGTTCGCCAGTTGCCTCGTAAAGAGCGACCGCTGCCCGGATCATGGCGGCAAAGTCGGACGCGATACCTGGAAAAAGAAGCTTGCCATCGCGCCAGGAATGCCCAAGCCGTTCTTTCTTGGACATGCCGCGGGCGATGAAATCGAACGAATGTTTGGCCATCGCGAGCCAATCCGGCTCATCCAGAATGATGCTGGCGTTGACCAGGGCCGCGATCATCAACCCGTTCCAGTCGGCCAATACTTTGTCGTCAAGTCCGGGACGTACGCGGTGTGAGCGCGCGCGCAGCAAGGTCGCGCGCAAGCCCGACAGACGCGTTTCGTCTGCTTCACTGCGCGCGACGTTCTTGAGGCGATTTAGAATATTGTGCCCTTCGAAGTTGCCTGCGTCAGTGACGTCGTAGTGGTGGGCAAAGAATTTCCCGTCGTCAGAGCCAAGGAGATCGATGATCTCGCGCTTCGACCAGACATAGAATCTACCCTCTTCGCCCTCCGAGTCCGCATCGAGCGAAGCAGCAAAGGCGCCCTCGCCTGTCGTCATCTCGCGCTTGAGCCAAGCCACCGTTTCGCGCGCACGTTGGCCGAATAAAGCGTTGCCGCTGTGGCGCCAGGCCAGCACCAGAAGCTCGAGTAGCTGGGCGTTGTCGTAGAGCATTTTCTCGAAATGTGGCACCAGCCATTTCTCGTCTACGGAATAGCGCGAGAAACCACCGGCGAGATGATCGTAAATCCCGCCTTCGCACATTCTTTCAAGGGTATGTTCGACCGTTTCAAAGAAGCGCGCGTCAGTCGTGCGCAACCCCGCACGCCAGAGCATTTCCAATATCGCTTGTTGCGGGAATTTCGGTGCGCCACGCAGGCCACCATGGGTTGAATCGAACATATTGCCGACCTGCATCGCAGCAGCGTTGAGCTCTTTCAGTCCGATCGTCACACGTCCGGCGGGGCGGGCCTTGTCGGCGAGGCGCGCGAGTAACGCGGTACGATTTTGTTCGATCCGACTGGGCTCCTCGCGAAACAGTCGGGCCACCTCGCGCAACACGTCCACAAACGCTGGGCGTCCGAACCGAGCGTCTTTCGGGAAATATGTGCCCCCCCAGACCGGCTCTGCCTGCGGCGTAAGAAACATTGTCAAAGGCCAACCGCCTTGCTCTCCCAGAAGATGCAGAGCAGTCATATAGATCTGGTCAATGTCGGGCCGTTCTTCGCGGTCCACCTTTATGTTGACGAACAACTCGTTCATCACCCGCGCGGTGGCCTCGTCCTCGAACGATTCGTGCGCCATCACATGGCACCAGTGGCACGCGGCGTAGCCGACAGAAAGCAGAATTGGTCGGTTCGAAGCTTTCGCTTCTGCCAAAGCTTCAGGCCCCCAGGTCCACCAGTCGACCGGGTTGTGTTTGTGCTGGAGCAGGTAAGGAGATGTCGCCTCGCTGAGGCGGTTCACGTGCACTTTGCTTTGAGCGGACGACATTGCTGCAACCTAGCGCGGATTGACGCCAGATTGCACACAAAGGTCAGGGCAATATCGCAAATGCTCGCGCCGGGAACCCGAGGCCTTTCCGCACTTTTGGCCAAGTGACGACGATCAAGGCTCCTTTCGACGGGACTTGGTCGAGATTGGCCATCACTTCGATCTGATAGTGACCGTGCTGCAGAATATAGGTTTCGGATTCCATTTTGTCGGTCGTATCGGTGTCCATTGCTTCGTGGCCGGTTGCGATCACACCGCGCTGTTCGTACAGGAATTTAATGGTTTCGAATGCCCAGGCGGGAAAGGGTGTGCGCTTGAAACGTTCGGGATTGCTGTCCCAATCTTTGTACATATCGGTGCGCAATGCGACGAAAACGCCACGTGTGATGCGGCCGTTCTTCCTCTCCCATCGTTGCAGGTCGGCAATGGAAAATGCGTGGTTTTCGTCTTTGGCTTGATAAGGCGTGTTGTCGAGTACGATCAGCGGCAAAATCATCTGCTTCAGCGGGATCTCATCCATCGTGACCCCCTTCTCGTCGAAGTGAGCCGGTGGATCGACGTGAGTGCCGTATTGCCCGACCATTTCGTAGAAAGTCGCGCGGAATCCGTCTTTGGCGATCGTATAGGGTTCGCGAGTTTTTGGATCGGTTGCCGGCGTCATCTTTGCCTGGCCAAAGCCTGACCAGACGGGGCTTTCAGGGCCGAAGCTGTGCGTGAGATCGACATACTGTTTGGAGCCGATGATGCGATAAGCGCGCGTCAGGTCACTTTGTGCTTTCGTCGGCGATCCCGAGCAGATTGAGAATGCAGAGAGAAGTACGACGAGTCCGAGCTTCGGAATCATGGGGTATCTCCGGGAGAAGAGACCGCGATCATATCGTGGTCGATGAGCGATCACGATCGCGCGCTTTTCCAGAAGCGGACAAGAATAAATTCCTTGAGCGTTTTCGTGCCCTCAACGAGGGCTTGACCCCTGCCCGTGCTGGCGCTTCGGTGCGCGCGATGCCCGAGCACGCGCGCCATACAATTTATGCCCTTTCCTCAGGTCGCCCCCCCGCCGCAATTGCGGTTGTTCGCATTTCCGGGGCAGCTGCTGGTGAGGCGCTCAAGACGGTTATCGGAAAAATTCCGGAACCGCGAATAGCGACGCTGGGGCGCGTGCGTGGACTCGATGGCGAAATTATCGATGAGGCTCTGATCGTATGGTTTCCGGCACCTCACAGCGAAACGGGCGAAGACGTGGCGGAGCTCCAGCTGCACGGGGGCCGGGCGGTTGTTGCTTCCGTCTTCGCTGCACTCTCGCGTGTGCCTGGACTGCGTCCGGCGGAAGCCGGCGAGTTCACACGAAGGGCTTTCGAGAACGGCAAACTTGATCTCACCGCCGTGGAAGGTCTTGCAGACCTGGTGTTGGCGGAGACGGAGAGTCAGCGTCGGCTTGCATTTCGCCAGATGCGAGGAGCGCTGGGGAAGCGCGCCGAAAACTGGCGAGCGCAGCTGATCCAGGCGCTGGCATTAGTTGGAGCGCGGATAGATTTTTCCGATGAAGCCGACGTTCCTCAGGACCTCGTGACTCCGGCGCTGCGAATAGTGCGCGCACTCGAAGGTGAGATCGCGTCGGTGTTGGCAGATGGCGGCCGCGGCGAAAGATTGCGCGAGGGCCTGGTGGTTGCGATCGCCGGGCCACCGAATGCCGGGAAGTCGACGCTGCTCAATAAAATTGCGAAGCGAGAGGCGGCAATTGTTTCACCTTATGCCGGCACGACGCGTGACGTCATCGAAGTCCATCTCGACCTTGGCGGACTGCCGATGACGCTTCTCGATACGGCCGGCATTCGCGAGACTGATGATCCCGTCGAACTCGAGGGTGTGCGACGGGCGCGCGAGCGGGCGAACACGGCAGACCTGGTCCTCTGGGTAGTGGACGCGAGTGAAAGCGAAGGTTCGCCCCTCGCCGTGCAACCGTCTGCGGAAAAACCGGCTGTCACCGCGCCCACGTGGGTCATTCGCAACAAAACTGACCTCACGCAAAGAACTGAACGCGGAAGTCAAAACAACGTAAAGAATGAATCGAAATGTCGGGTTAACAAACCCTTGACGAACGTGGTTAACGATAGGTCAACGGGTACGAGTGAATTTGGATTCAGTGGACGTGAACTGGCGTTCGATCTTTCAGCCAAGTCCGGCGAAGGTTTCGATGCTTTGCTTGAGCAGCTGACAAAGCATGCGGAGACCTATCTAATCGGAGCAGAGTCCGCATTGGTGACCCGCGAGCGTCATCGACGCGCATTGGAGGACGTGGTGGCCGCGCTGCGACGTGCGTTGCGCGGCGATCCAGATCGCGAAGACCTGCTTGCGGAGGAATTGCGAATCGCCGCCCAGTCCTTGGGTCGCCTCACCGGCCGGGTCGACGTGGAAGACGTCCTGGACGTGATCTTCCGAGACTTCTGTATTGGCAAGTAAGCCTATTCCGGGCCCTCCAGGCTTTCCGCAATGTTTCACGTGAAACACTTTGCTAAGGCCGATGTTTTTTGACCCCTCTACCCGTCTCCGCTACAACCGCGCCCTCTGAGGTATCGATGAATATTCGATTCGACGTCGCGGTGATTGGCGGCGGCCACGCCGGCTGTGAAGCTGCGGCCGCAGCCGCCCGCATGGGTGCCCGGACCGCCCTGATCACCCACCGGTTTGCCACCATCGGCGCCATGTCCTGTAACCCGGCCATCGGCGGCTTGGGAAAAGGCCATCTGGTTCGCGAAATCGATGCGTTGGATGGGCTCATGGGCCGAGCTGCTGATTTGGGCGGAATACAGTTTCGAGTTTTGAACCGCCGTAAAGGACCTGCGGTCCGCGGACCACGCGCCCAGGCGGACCGCAAGCTCTACGCGGCCGCGATGCAATCCGCGATTCGCGCCATCCCAAATCTGGATGTGATTGAGTCTGAGGCCGACGACTTGATGCTCCAGAATGGCCGTGTCCGCGGTGTCAGGCTCACCGACGGCCGCGAAATCCCTCTGGGCGCTGTTGTACTGACGACCGGCACGTTTTTAAGAGGCCTGATTCACATTGGCGAAAAGCAAATTCCCGCAGGTCGGGTCGGCGAGGCGCCGGCGGTAGGTCTTTCTCGAACTCTCGAAACTATGGGCTTTTCGCTGGGCCGTTTGAAAACGGGGACGCCGCCGCGGCTCGACGGCCGCACCATAGATTGGTCATTGCTAGAGATGCAGCCTGGCGATGACCCGCCTGAGCCGTTCTCAAGCCTGACGGCACGAATTGAAAACCCTCAGATCAAATGCGGGATTACGCGCACGGTTGGCGCCACTCACAGGATTATTCGCGACAACGTGCATCGCTCGCCAATGTACTCAGGACAGATCGCGAGCCGTGGCCCGCGCTATTGTCCTTCGATTGAAGACAAGATCGTGAAATTTGGGGAGCGGGAAGGGCATCAGATCTTTTTGGAGCCGGAAGGCCTCGATGATCACACCGTCTATCCAAATGGGATCTCAACGTCGCTTCCTGAAGAAGTGCAGCGTGCGTTGGTCGCGACAATACCTGGGCTGCGCGACGCGCAATTCATTCGACCCGGATACGCGATCGAGTACGATTACGTCGATCCTCGAGAACTTGCCCCGACATTACAGACAAAACGTCTGCGCGGTTTGTTTTTGGCTGGACAGATAAACGGCACGACAGGCTACGAAGAGGCCGCCGCACAAGGCTTACTAGCGGGTCTGAATGCAACCGCGTTGGCGGGCGAGGGGAGCGAGATCATCGTCGATCGTGCGCAAGCCTATCTTGGTGTGATGATCGATGATCTTGTTACGCGCGGCGTCACCGAGCCGTATCGCATGTTTACCTCGCGAGCCGAATATCGTTTGCAATTGCGCGCCGACAACGCTGATCAGCGGCTCACAGATATCGGGATTGCAATTGGATGCGTGAGCAATGAGCGTGCACGCGCACACAAAACAAAGTCAGCGATGCTGAAGGATGCGCGCGAGTTTGCGAAGTCAGTATCGCTTACGCCAAAAGAGGCTGAGCCCTTTGGGATTTCACTCAACAAAGACGGGCAGCGACGCACCGCGTTTGAGCTGCTGTCATATCCGAACATTACAATCTCAGACATCACGAAAGTCTGGCCGCGCTTGGCCGAATTGCCCGCGAAGGTCGCGGAGCAAATCGAAATCGATGCGAAATATGAAGTCTATCTTTCGCGCCAAGCTGCCGATATCGCTGCGTTCCGACGCGATGAGAGTTTTGAATTGCCGGCGGACTTCGACTACACGGCATTGCCGGGATTGTCGAATGAGATGAAACAAAAACTGCAAACGCATCGTCCACGCACGATCGGACATGCGAGCCGTATCGACGGCGTCACGCCCGCGGCGCTGACGCTGCTTGTCGCGCATGTTCGGCGCGGCAAAAAAACTTCCACGAAAATTGCGTGAACAAGAGCGGGCAGGGGACTCCCGATCTTGGTGACGACAAGGAGCGCGCCCTCGCGCTCGTTTCTGTTTCACGTGAAACGGAAGCGCGGCTCGATATCTTCGTAGATGCTCTGCTGCGCTGGCAGAGCAAACTAAATCTCGTGGCGCCATCGACGCTGCCCGAGTTATGGACGCGCCATATTGCAGATTCGCTCCAGCTCCTGGCTTTGGCCCCGCAGGCCCGCGTGTGGGCTGATCTGGGTTCGGGGGGCGGTTTCCCCGGGATGCCGATTGCCTGCGCGCTTGCCGGGCAAACCGGGGCTAAAGTTTATCTCATTGAAAGCAATGGAAAAAAGGCAGCTTTCCTCCGGGCAGCGGTTAGGGCGACCGCTGCCCCGGCGGTCGTTCACCAGCAGCGGATCGAGAAATTTGGGGAAACCTGTGCAGAAGCTGTGCAGGTCGTCACCGCGCGCGCCCTGGCGCCATTAAAAACATTGTGCGTTCAAGCGTTTCCTTTTGTTGCCAAAGGCGCGATCGCTCTGTTCCCGAAAGGTCAAGATGTAGAGGCTGAATTGACCGATGCCGCTAAATATTGGAGACTTCAGGCATCAAGGGTGCCAAGCCGGACCAGTCCCGACGGCTCAGTAGTTGTGATACGGGCCCTTGAATCCTTGCGCGAATCTTAAGACTGTCATTTTGGCAGTACTTTCATAGGCTTATGAGGCGCAGGTGTAGAGCCTGCGGAATATCGACATGGCCGATACCCCAACCGCCGAGCAGCCCATCGACCCGCAGGTCGTACCTTTTGAAAAGGAGGCCGTCCGTCCGGATGCACCTCGGCCACGCGTTCTGGCGATCGCCAACCAGAAAGGTGGAGTGGGCAAAACAACGACGGCAATCAATCTTGGTACTGCGCTCGCCGCCATCGGCGAGCACGTGCTGATCGTCGATCTTGACCCGCAAGGCAATGCTTCAACTGGTCTCGGCATTGAACGCAAGTCTCGCCGCACGTCGACCTACGATGTTTTGACGGGTTCGGCGCCGCTGCGCGACGCGGTTCTGCAAACAGCCGTACCACGACTTTACATCGCGCCCTCGACACTTGATCTAACGGGGTTTGAGCTTGAAATCGGCCAGCAGCGCGACCGTGCATTTCGACTGCGCAACTCGCTTCGGCAACTAAATAGTGGCTTGCGCGCACACGACTTCACCTACGTTCTCGTCGACTGTCCACCGTCGCTCAATTTGCTCACCGTCAACGCGATGGCCGCTGCGGACTCGATTCTTGTTCCGCTGCAGTGCGAATTCTTCGCTCTAGAGGGATTGTCGCAGCTCCTAAAAACAGTTGAGCAGGTAAAGACCACACTCAATCCGACCTTGTCGATTCACGGCATCGTGCTGACGATGTACGACTCGCGAAACAATCTCTCTAGCCAAGTCGTCGCGGATGTCCGACAGTTTATGGGCAACAAAGTCTACGACACCATAATTCCTCGCAACGTGCGGATTTCGGAAGCGCCGTCCTACGGAAAGCCGGTGCTCGTCTACGATCTCAAATGCGTGGGTAGTGAAGCGTACCTGCGATTGGCTACAGAGATTATTCAGCGCGAAAAGGCCTTGAAGGCCGGATAGTCCGGCATTGCGCTGATATGACCATTACGGGAAGGATAATTTGATGGCGCGTTCGGGAGCAGCGACAATGGCGGATCACTCGCGACTGGGACGCGGTCTGGCTGCGCTGATAGGAGATGTCGGCGAGGAAACCTCCGTTGCGGATAGCGGACGTAAGGCGCGCCGCGCGCCGATCGAAAATTTGCGTCCTAATCCGCGGAATCCGCGTCGCATGTTTACGGATGAAGAGCTCGGTGAGCTGTCCAATTCAATTCGCGAGCGCGGGATAATTCAACCGATCGTCGTACGCGCACTGCAGGGCGATAAGTTCGAAATCATTGCCGGCGAACGACGGTGGCGGGCAGCACAACGCGCCGGCCTGCATGATGTGCCGATAGCGGTCCTCGAGGCGAACGATTCGCAGTCGCTGGAATTCGCCATCATCGAAAACGTGCAGCGGACCGATCTCAATCCGATTGAGGAGGCGAGCGGTTATCTTGCGCTGATGGATGATTTCAATCGGACGCAGGATGACGTTGCACAGATCGTCGGCAAGAGTAGGCCACATGTTGCAAACACCATTCGACTGCTCAAACTTGCCGAGCCGGTGAAGCATTTGGTGAGGTCCGGCAAGATATCAGCCGGCCACGCCAGGCTCCTGCTCGGTCAACCTAACGCTGAGGCGATCGCGCGCGAGATAATCGATAAAGGTCTGAGCGTGCGCCAGGTTGAGACCGCGTTGCGCAATGACGATGCGGCGCGTGCCGGGGAAATGCACCGCGAATCCAAAGGTGGCGCCAGCACAAAAGATGCAAATACGCGTGCGCTGGAAAAGCGGCTCACCGACTCGTTGGGGTTAGAGGTAAGCGTCGACCACCGCGGCGAGGGTGGCACCCTGAAAATCAAATATCGGAACTTGGAACAACTCGACGCCGTACTGAAAAAGCTGAGCAGATAGACTGCCGACTGCTAAATTCTTGCGGTGACCGCCCATTTGCCGCGCTAACCATGCGCGACAATTGTGAGTAGTGTGGCAGCGGCCTTGTTCCGTGGCCCATCACGAACATCGACATTCAGACTATAATTGACCAAAATTAAAGGTGTCTGGGACGTCTGGTGGTGGGGTGCGTACGGCATCAGGAGGTTGCGATGTCGAAGCCTGGTCGCGTTGGGTCTTGTTTAGTTGCCTCTCTCTTTGTGTTTGCACTCGCTTCTGGAACGAATGAGGCGAGCGCCAGAGGTTTTGGCGGTGGCCACGGCCACGGTGGCGGAGGCGGGGGCGGGGGNGGNGGCTTCAGAGCCGGCGGCGCCCATTTTGGAGGCGGCAGTTTCCGCGGAATGAGCGGTGCTGGCCTTCGCAGCGGAATGGGTGGTCTCAATCGCAACTTCGCGGTTCGCTCGTCGTCAGTGGGACGGTCCTTCACGTCCTTTCACTCCACCCGGCAATTTTCACACACGTCTCGAAGTCTCGCTTCGCAAAATTTCACACGGATGGGTTCAAGCCGTGCATTGACCCGAAGTGGCAATCTCAGGCTCGGTTCAAATTCGCTTGCGAACCGCAGCATCAATCGGCAATTCGCGGGGAACAACCGCAACCTGGTTACCGGCTCGGTGAATGGCGCTGGTCGAACCTCACTCGTGCGTAACCCCGCGCTTGCGTCATTTGCATCTCGCAACGGCACCGCCGGCATGCTGCGACAGGCGAGTTTCAACGGCGCACTGGCGGGCAGGAATTGGAAGAACTGGAATGGAGGCAATTGGAACGGCAATGGAGGATGGTGGTGGCTGCACAATCGTCCGATTTTCGTGATCGGTTGGTTCGGACCCGTGTTCTGGCCGTTCGCGTACTGGGATTTCATTGACTATACGTTCTGGCCCTACGCGTATGATGCGTTCTGGCCGTACGCCTTTGATGATGTCTACGTAGGCGTCTTCGGTCCCTATGCGTATGAGGGGCGAGGTTACGCGAACGTGGTTTCTTCCAGGCGCCACGCGCGCAGGACCCGCGACAACTCGACAATAACATCAGTTGTTTGCGGCGAGCAGGCTCCTGCCCTGACGAACTGGCCGATCGAACAAATTTCGCAGACCGTACAACCGACCGAATCACAGCAGACTGTTCTGAACGAATTAAAGGATGCAACCGGCAAAGCCGTGAGCGCCCTGCAATCGGCTTGCCCAGAGGATCTGCCGAGCACAGCTCCTGGTCGGCTCGCGGCGATGGACAAGCGGATCGCAACCATGTTGCTCGCGCTCAGTATCGTGCAGCCTCCGCTGCAACGGTTCTATGACTCTCTTTCAGATGAGCAGAAAGCCCGCTTCAACGTGGTCAGTTCTGATCCTCAAACCAGCCGCACCGCTCGTGCCAGCGATCGATCCCCGGATCTTTCGCAAGTATGCGGGGCCGATGCTCTGAAACCGGTCAATATGCCGACGGATCGCATCGCAAAGACGCTTAGTCCGACAGATTCGCAGAGGAGTGCACTCGACAGTCTCAACGAGGCAACGCGGAAGGCAGCCGAATTCCTGAAAGCAAATTGCCCCACCGAACAGGCTTTTACGCCGCCGGGACGTATCTCAGCGATGGAGCACAGGCTTCAGGCGATGCAGGCGGCAATCAAAACCGTGCAACCGGCGCTGGAGAATTTCTACAATCTCCTTACCGACGAACAGAAAGCGCGCTTCAATCTGCTCGGCTCGCAGCAGATCTGACAGTCAACTCGCCTGGACCGGTTGCGGACAAAAATGCCGAGCACATCGGCGTTTTTGTAATGAGGCGTAGCCTGAAAAAACAATATACTCGACCGCATTGCGCTTCAGGGGAGGAGATCGCTCAATGGCCAGCGAGGGAGCGAAAGCGAAGCGAATTCTGCAGGTAAAAATAAGAATACCGTCGGCGGATACGACGTCTCTTCTCACCGCGACGATGAAAAATGCGTTGTCCATGTACAGCGCATTTGGCGACGCTCAGGTGCGGTTGCTCAGGAATGCCGACGATCGAAATCAGTTTCTCCAGGTGATCGAGTATCAAATGGACGAAACGATTGAGCTCAATCGCCAGAAGTTCGCCAGCGATCCGATGGTGCAAAATTACTTGCAGGCCTGGCGGACATTGTTTCCAGGGACCATCGAGATCGACGTTTACGAGGATATCACTGAGGGACCTTAGTTCATATTGCGCCGCCCCAAATCTCTGAAGCAGGTGGCAAACGGCAGTCCTTTATGTCGCATTTTTCATAATGGAATAACTTAACTTCACTGTTTGTTATTTCAGCGCAACGATTGAACCGCGTCGCCAACAAACGTCAAAACGGGGAAACGTACCAATGAGCTCCTTAGCCCAAAATAGTTCACATCCTTCTTTGTCTCACGCCGACAGAGTGGCAGCCAGCACGTCCGATCTCATTCTGCTGATCGGCCGCATTCTGCTTGGGTGGATTTTTGTCCGCAGCGGTTACTGAAAAATTTTTGAGATTCCGGCCTACGCCGCTGGGTTCCCGGCACGCGGGCTTCCCACCTTTTTGGCCTATATCGCCGTCCCTGCGGAGTTCTTCGGCGGGATTGCCCTCATTCTCGGGCTCGCCACCCGGTACGTCGTGCTCGTGATGATCGTCTTTATGCTTGTGGCGACGTTCAGCTCGCATCGGTATTGGGAATTCACGGACGTCGCAGTTCGCCGCGCACAAGACTCGAGCTTCTACAAAAACATTGCGATATTGGGCGGCTTTCTCTTTCTTTTTGTAATCGGGCCGGGCCGGTTCAGTCTAGACGCCTGGCTGCGACGCCAGCGCTAACTACGACGAACTCAACCGCCGCTTTTTAGTACTTGGCGACCTGCGATCAGAAATGCGGCTTGGCGCATAGACTAATCGGCCTGTCTGTGGAGGAACTTGTCGCTAGCTTTGAATTTGTTGCTGAATCGCCTGTACCGAGGGTGCGAGTCCTCTTTTCACAAATGGGTATCCCGAATACATTCATAGACCCGCTCAATGAGTTTTGACGAATGCGCGCGCGCCGCGATGCCGCTCTACGCCTCCTCAAAACAAT
>AF_2010_repII_A100DRAFT_1000050_pt1 | contig 18265 bp, 13 predicted proteins | sample AmaForreplIIA100_FD_9198 | JGI IMG/M metagenome (IMG submission 9198) | reverse complement strand
ATAAGTGGCTGGATGGCATGGTTCGCGCATATCGTTGCAGGAAGCCTCTACGCAGTAGGATTTGGTTCATTTTTATTTAGCCTTTTAAGGATGTTGAATATAGTCGGAGAACATTCCCTGTTGGGAGTGATTCCTCTAGATAAACTGATAGCGATCGCGTCAATTGCAGCCTTTACGTATATCAACGTCAAAGGAGTTTCGGAAACTGGCAAGGCTGGAACGATAGCCACAATAATTCAGTTAGGAACTATAGCTGTCTTGATTGGTGCAGGTTTTTGGACAATTTATAATCATCCCGAATGGAAAGAAAACTTCGTCAATTTTGTTCCCAATGGTATTGGCGGGATAGTAGCAGCAATGGGGCTGACTTTTATAGCATTTGAAGGTTACGAGATTATCGTTCAAACTGGAGAAGAGGTAAAAAATCCAAAAAAAAATATCCCGAGGGCGATATTTATCTCACTTGCAGTAGTAGTTATTCTTTACTGTTTTGTCGCGTTCGTTTCCATAGGTGCAATATTTCCTAAGGGTATTTCAGCTTGGCAGTACATAGGCCATTATGGAGAGCTAGGTATAACAAAAGCTGCCTCCCTTTTCCTCCCATACGGCGCATTTGTAGTACTGATAGGAGGGATTGTATCCAGCTTGGCCGCATTGAATGCTACGACATTTTCTTCATCCAGGGTTGCATTCGCTATGGGAAGACATTACAATCTGCCACATCGTCTTAGCTCAATTCATTCGAAGTACAGAACTCCCCACTTTGCCATTATTATATCTGGCGTTATTATGGCAGTAATGGCCTACACACTTCCGCTTAATCAGATCGCGATTGCCGCAGGAGTTATTTTTCTATTGCTATTCACCCAAGTAAATATCGCAGTGATTAATATAAGACGAATTTATGGCGATAAATTAGACTATGGATTTAAGATACCTCTTTTTCCTATAATTCCAATTGTTGGTATTTTTCTTAATCTTGGGTTGGCTTTGTATTTGCTTTTCACCCAACCTCTGAGTTGGTTTATCTCAGCTCTTTGGATCGTGGTTGGTTTTGCACTCTATCGTATGTATACCTTCAAAAAGGAAATCGAGCATTATGCTCCACTTGTAACTAGCGAAGGAGATTTGACAAGAAAGGAATACAGGATCCTGATCCCATATACGCCAGAAAATCCTGACAGGTTAATAAAATACGCAATTAGAGTTGCAAAAGAAAATGACGGGGAAGTTAATGTGTTGAGAGTACTTACAGTACCAAATCAAACCCCGCTTTCTGCAGGAACTGCATTCGCAGAATCAGCCAGAAAGTCGTTTGAGCCCCTCGAAAAAATGTTGGAAAGGGAAAATATTTTGAATCATCATCTGTTTAGGATTTCGCATGATACAAGCGAAGCAATATTAGCGACGATTGAAGAACAAAAAATTAATTTAGTAATTATTGATTTTGAATCGTATCGGAACAACAAGAAACTCGAGACTTTGATTACGTGTGATGTGCTCGCCATCAGAACTACGGGAGATGATTTTGTTCTAGAATCTTCACCAGATCAGTTGTTGGATTTGAACCAGACGGATCTCAGAACAGAACTTAATCTGAAGAAGAATATGGTAGTATTATATGATGGCGGTTACAGCTCTGATGTTGTTCTTAAGGCGACGAGTTGGTTAGAACATTCTGGTAAGTTCAACGTGAGCGTTTTGGCCATAAATAAAAGGCTGGAAGACCAATCTACAGATAACACTGCAGAACTTGAAGATCGAGTTACTCAAGACAACAAGCGTAAGGAATACCTTGATCAAGTAGGAGTTGAATTCAATGAGATCTACATGTCAAATGAAACAAGAAAGAATAGCGAAAAATTCGCAGATTTGATTTTATCTGCTGTTAATGCATCCCAACCCGATCTGGTCGTCGCTGGCTCAACCGTCGGAAGATTTAGTTTCCTCACTAACAATCACCTGCTATCCCTATTGAATCAATTGAATTGTCCGGTTGTGATTGCAAAAGAGTTTAGCTTTCCTGGGGTTCACAGTGCAAAGATATGGTTCATGAAGCTCATTAAAAGATGATTAGTATAAAATACAAAGTAAGCATTATACAAATACAATTCTTTTATTTGATTCATCTTATAGGAATTTATTGATATTAAAAGTGCATAAATTAGGCCCAGGTAAGCATAAGGATCAATATCAAAGATATGGGAAACTCCTGTATCCATATCGGTTGAAAAAGTAGCTTATTGAAAATGACCTAAATATTATAACTTGAATGTCTTGATCAAGTTTAAAAAAAATGGAGATTGAATAGATTATGTGGTTTTCAGTATGTCAATGTCAACCAGTGGGTGTAGAGTTATCCCCATGGCTAACATGGCTGACTGAGCTGTGATGGTGACTACTTGAGTTTATTTTTGAGGAACCAGTATGATGGTCGGAAGCCAATCCCGATCCACTGCTGCTTCCAGTTCTATCGGAATTTTGATTATCCCCTAGAACTGATAATGAACTAGCTGAACCGCGAGAGAATTGCAAATAGCAATTCATGACTTCGCTCATGGTGATATGCCCAGATCCATTTGCTGCACCCGACTCACAGGCTAAGAGAGTGTCCAAGTTTGGGTTTTCATTAATTGATGTTGTTGAAGGAGAATTATTTTTAGCACTCTGAGTATTGTTTTTGTCACTTACACTTCCGATATCATTGGTTTTGGTTTGATCATGTCGTTTGCCGCTGCTATGGGACAGGTCTGATCTAGCTCCTAAGCCAACCATCGTGTTTGATGAGATCAGCAGTAGGGATGTCGCTGTCACTACGAGGAGGACAAATATAGTCGATGTTGCTCTAGTATTTGTATACATGCGATAAACATATCAGAAATATCCTTTATACGAACTTAGAAGAACTTCATAATAACTAAGCCTATAACTATTGTTTATTCTATTTTAGACAAATCAAATTTTCGGTAGATTGTTTAGATAAAAGGTTGTCACATATGACAGCTAGAGGTCAACAAAATTGTATTCTTTAGTTTGAGTATCAAATATTATGACTCCGCTTTCTTCAAAAGCTCCTGACTTGCTCACTACTTTCTTATGGGCAGTTCCAGGATTTAGGACGAGTGTTTTAACGTTGTTCTTGTATGTTCCATTGCGAGTTATTGTTGATTCGCGTTTATGAGTATGACCACAAACGAGGATATCATATCTCCCACTATTGACAAGCAGTACCTTTATTTCCCTCGAGGTTCCATGATATATTCCGACCTTCAACCGATCAAGCTCTATTTCACCCAATTCTCCTTTCAATTCCCCATGGATATCAAGAAAGTTCCTTAGGAGTAGTAATTTTTCTCCATCGTTGTTTCCGAGTACCCCGATAAGCTTCGCGTCCAAATTTTCAAATTCTCTGACCACTCCAGGAAACACATAGTCACCAGCATGAATTACATAATTTGTTCCTTCGGCATTAAATAGATCTATTGCCCTCTGAACATTTTCGAGATCGTCATGTGTGTCCGATATTATTCCGATTTTCATTTATGGTTTTGAGCTCTTGGGCTATTTTACCGTTCTTGTCACTTTAATACCTCCAATCTGTGTTTCATTAATTGAAAATAATATCATAATCGCCTGACAATAGTTATGCAAAGGCTTCAGTTAATATAGCCAAATCGACTATAATAAATGAAGCACAATTAATGAAATGTAAGAAGTGCGGCATTGAAGAGAGCATACCATTTAGGTGCAATTATTGTGGAGATTTATTTTGTCATCTTCATAGGATCCCCATCTATCATTCGTGTCCCTTCATTAATAAATACGCCGAAAAAAGAAGGCTCATGATACATCGCAACGAGGACACTAAACATGGACCAACATCATTTAGTCATAACATTGGAAGTTCTATCTCAAGAGCAATAAGAATAAAGAGTTCAAAAACTGAATTGTTACATCTCGGTATTGCTACCATATTAATAGTCGGGGTGGGATTATCCCTTAATCACTACAGATATGTGTCGTGGCAATTTCTTGCAGTATTCATAAGCGCCTTCCTAGTTCACGAACTGGCTCATAAGTTTTTAGCGCAGTACTATGGAAGCTGGGCCGAGTTTCGCGCACAGTTATACGGCCTCATAATCACAGCAATATCAGCGCTACCTATCATGCCATTCAAATTTATTGCTCCTGGCGCAGTTATGGTAGGATTATCCGACAAGAACAAATTCGGAAGAGTTGCTCTTATTGGACCACTGACTAATTTAGTAATGGGATTTTCATTTCTAACGTTGACCCATATGTTTCCATACCAGTCATATCTATATGCAGGCGCTTCGTTCAATGCATGGATTGCAATGTTTAACTTGTTGCCATTCGGAGTATTGGACGGACAGAAAATCTTCGATTGGAACAAGTTAATATGGGCGTGCTCGATGGCCTGTGCGATGATCCTATTCGTCGTTGCTTATATATAGTAAGTACCTATAATAGGTACTGATCTCGATAGTTTAAGTGGAAATCATAAGGATTTCGATCTTGTCGATCGTTTGAACACTAACCACGCATCTTCGTATTCTTGATTTGTTTCCGATCAATTTTTATTCATTTTGCGAAAATATGATGATGTACGAATTGTGCATTTTTTTTTCATTTTCATCCAATAAAAATAGGACATGTCAATTCTTGTATGCTTCTTAAGGCAAGATCAATATCACCATGCCAACCTTGCTATCATTAACAATAATGAAGCATTTCGGAAAAAATAGAATTGCTCAAGATTAGCCTAGATGCTTCCTCTTAATTTTCCTTGCTTTTTTTACATCTCGATGTTTAGGTTGCTTTCGCCTTGTCAACGATGCCTTTGCCTTTCGCTTAACTCTAGAGGTTTTGCCCTTAGCTTTTGCAATTGTGCTTTTAACTTTCTTTTCGGTTTTATCTCTAGTCGATTTCATAGCAGTGCGAGCACTTCTGACTCTAGTTGTAACGGCCTTTGTTGTTCTCGGTGCGGCCTTTGGGACCTGTTTAGCTGTTTGTTCTACAGCGAGTAACGTTTCACCCGCCGCTTTGGCGGTTTCTTCAACAGCGCCTGCAGTATCTCCAGCTAGATGGCTATCTCTAATCTCCCTGGAAGTGTCACTGATTTCATTGGCTGTATCCTTCGTAGCAACAGCTGCTTCATGTACTGCTTCGGCAAGATCTGTAATAGCTCCACTCTCATGAAATTTTTTTACTGTATCCCTTGTACTGTGCGAGACATCACGGATAGTTTTTGCAATATCTTTCACCTTGTCAGCAGCCCGATCGGAGTCACTTTTTTTTGACGATTTAGGCATACTGGTACGTCGTCTTTGCGAGTTGTTCAATCTAGATAATAATAGAATATCTAGCTTAAAAACATAAAATACTATTCTCCCATATCTCTAACAGTCAGATCGGTTTTTATTTGCTCGAGCCTATCGTTAGTACCTGTTACGAATAACTATATTCACTAGAATCATATTATGATAACGTGGCGTGCAAGACTTCAAATATTATGTTCATTACTACATATGCGATTTTAGTTTAAGGGCTGAGCAGTTTTCCCACCTTTCAAAGCTACAGGTTTATTATGGGATGGTACAATAACTGTATGATAAAATTTGCAAACCGCCGTGACACTACATAGGCTACAATTTGGTTTTGTAGGAAGGCAGATATTTTGGCCATACATCACGAATGTATTGTTTACTTTTAGCCAATATTTCTTAGCAATGATTCGCCGTAGCTCCGTTTCGGTGTTTTCTGGAGTCAAAGTATCAACAAGTCCTAATCTGTTGCAAATGCGGTGAACGTGGACATCGACAGGAATTGCAGCCTTGTTGAAGGCGTAAGCCAAAACGCAATTTGCGGTTTTTCTTCCCACACCCGGTAATTCAAGGAGATGTTGGATGTCATTTGGAACTTTTCCATTATAGCACTCAACTATTATTCGTGATACCTTCTTAATTCGCTCCGCTTTAACGTTATAAAAACCGATACTTCGAATGATCGATTTAATGTCTTCTACGTCAGCCTCAGCAAGTCCATAAGCATTTTTGAATTTCCCGAACAGGTTATGAACAACCTTAGTTGTAGTTTCATCCCTAGTTCTGGCTGACAAAATAGTTCCGATAAGGATTATGAATGGATCATTCCCTTCTGCTTGCAAGTTCTTAAGCGCAGTGGGTCTGGGTAATTTCTCACGGTAAAGGGCAGATTCCATTTTTGAAATTATTTTATGTATAGATAAACTCTTCGAGGACAAACATTAGATTGTACGAGAAGATGTATAATAGCGTATAGAAACAATTGGGAGACTACCGTGCTGACGAAGTGATATGTCACGAAAACAGACTATGTACTCACTAGTCTTAATTCCTATTTTTATTTATTCTGATTGTCTGAAGGAAATTTAATATCTAGTTTGAGAGACATCCACCCATAAAATAAAAAAGATGAGTCTCGTTGTATTCACAATGCTTGTATTCTTAATGAATTTGCATTAAGGCAAGGGCGGATGAGGAATAAGTCTATTGTCTGGAGCTAGCTACGAGACAATATTCTTCATTCAGACTTGCGGATTGAATAGCCTTTACGGCCAATTCGTTTCTATCTCATTTTCTTTGATTTAGATACCCACCTGAAGCATGTAAAATTATTTAGCCAGAATAATATTTTGCATGTTACCCGAATATTCATCAATTTCGGTGACTTCGGCTAAATATGTCATACATCCTAATCCGACTTGCAATGGATGAAAATCTATTGCTTTTTGAAAAGCCAATCCGTCAACACATTTAGAGAATGCCCATTAAAATAAATATACCTTTTTTTGATAGGTTCAACAATGAAAGGAAAAAAATGTAGGCCCATCTCCGTATGCTTATACTTTACCGTTGCTTCAATTACACTGTCTACAGCAAATATTCTCAATTTTGCAATACCTTTTACTTACGCCCAAACGAATGCATCAGCCCTTAATAATATGAAAACTTCAAATGGTAATTCAGCAGAAAATCTAACAACCCATGCTACTAATGTTGGGCTACAAATTAAAAGAGTCAATTACTTTGACAATGCTTCTGGTTACTTGGTTTATCCATCCGCTGCAGCACATTCAAACTCAAGTTCTTTAACGATTAGCAAGAAAATTCCTGCTGTAATTATGATCCATGAGTTCTGGGGTATAAATGATAATATTCGAAGCATGGCTCAAACACTTGCTAGGCAAGGCGGCTACGTTGTGTTGGCAGTCGATTTGTTTAAAGGACACTCGACGACTGACCCAAGTGTAGCGAGTCAATTGGTAAAATCTGTTAGAGATAACCAGCAAGAAGCACTTTCGAACCTTCAAGCAGCAGTGAAGTATGTGAGCTCTCTTCCATTTGTAGACAGCTCAAAAATAGCTTCTATTGGCTGGTGTTTTGGTGGCGGGCAATCACTTCAGCTAGCGTTACATAGTGAACAACACCCACTTGTAGCTACAGTATTGTACTACGGTACTCCACTAGTTACTGATAAACAACAACTTTCATCTATAAAGTGGCCTATTTTAGGAATATTTGGAGACCACGATCAAGCTAATCCGCTTCCATTGATAAGATCTTTTAAGGCCGCTTTGAACGGTGATAATATCACCAACACGATCGTCATATACAAAGGTCTAGGCCACGCTTTTGCGAATCCTTCAGGAGCTAATTATGCTCCGCAACAAACTGCCGATGCATGGCAAAAGACACTTACATTCCTTAGCAAATATCTATGATTCAGCGATGAATTCAAATCTTCAACCCCCTTTTTAATTTTGATAGCTTCAAACTGCAAGTTTTGTCCGATGCAATACAGCCAACCCCAGCGCAAATGAGCATAACTGTTTTAGGCCCTCCTCATTCCGATGTTAGATGAAAAGTTCTGTTCTAGTCATTACTCAATTCTGAGAGCAGAAGACAGTTCTTCGTAAGATCCTGTGCGGCAAGTATAATATCTTTGCGATTGATTATGTGTTCCATAATAATATCACAAGTACTAGTTATGAACAAGATCTCCAATCTAGGGCAATGTTGGTGATATCAGCTTAAATAGGATATTCCGGCACTTCTAACATCGTTACCTTCGATAAGTGGGAATGAGAATGGATCCGCTTTAGTATTCCCATCATTAATTGGTATACAAAAAAGAGGCATTTTCGCCAAGATTTGTAATTTGATTTTGACATTCTGGTAGCGATGGCATAACCACCCCTGCATATTTTCAGGTGAAATCATTTTTGCTGAACTAGTCTATTTGTAGACGTCTTGCGCCAATTTCTAATAATAATTCAATCCTAACTTTTATGTATGGAATAAAGGTGCGGGAGGTGGGATTCGAACCCACGAACCCCTAAGGGATGAGGTACCCCAGTCAACTGGATACATCTGAGCGTCGTGTCTCAAAGCTAATATGATCTCACGCCGTTGACCGGGCTTGGCAACCCCCGCGTCGGTTTATGATTTGCCATTGTAATGTATCATCCTGGTTTTATAGGTATATTTTTACAAGCTTAAGGGCACATCATGTCATGTAATGTTGAAGATTCCTTGATCTTGGGAAGACCTATAAGATTTCAAGACAAGATGTTCATTGTTATAGGTTTCTACACGACCACGCGCTTGCAAGGCGGCTTATCATAAGTGCCCAATCTTTGAATAATTAAATATTGGTGACCAGAAATTAGTGTATCAAACATAGGAAATTGAGTTACTATAATATAAGTTCGAAAATCTTAGAAAGAGTACAACCACGACTACAAAAAGGCCATATTTGACTTATTCGTACATACAATATGTTTAAGATAATCCATAAAGAAACATTTGGTATGGCTTTTGTAAATAAATCGATGTCTCATCTTCCACGCATTCAGACAAAACCGGTAGATGGGCTGATAGTTAGAATTAATGGGACACTTCCCCATTTCTCAACAATTGGTGAGGAGAAAGACTCTGAGAGAGCAGCTGAAATAAATCAAAAAGAAATAAAAGCGAATACGTCTTGCTCAGTTTTCAGCACGCCGCGATCGGCATACCAGGCAGAAGAGACCTTTCATTTGTTGGTTGACGTGGGAGAGGGCGTGCTAGAAAGCTTAGAAAAACTCTCGTACGATTCCGACCAAAATCAAACACAGGAATTACCACAATCAAAAATCCCTAACGCTGCCCTTATAACACACTCCCATGATGATCATGTTGGAGATCTTCCTAAGCTCGTAGACAAAGCCAACTCTCTCATGCTTAAAATCACCATTTATTGCACTAAAGGGTGTCATGAGCAGATAACAAGAAAATTTCCAAATCTAAAAAAATCAGATTATCTGGATTTTAGTCTACTAGAGCCAAATGAGGATGTCAAAATAGGCCCTCTGAATGTTGTACCTATTCTTGCAAATCATGGTGATGAGTCCTCTATTGGTTCTGTCATCTATGTTATCAAGTTTCAGGAAAAAAAAATTATTATGGGCTGGGATTTTCTATCATTGATCAATGCAGACGAAAACTTGATGTGGAATCCGGATCTTTTAGTTCTCGGTACTCAGACATACAACCCTCATCCTGAGACTGGGATGATTTCAGTAAGCGAGTCATATTTTCTACTTCGAACATGGAATGTGAAAGAATGTTATCTGGTTCATTATTCAGGACTAAACGACTTTGATGAAAAGAAAAACCAGTGGTTTAAGGGTCCTGTCAAAGCTATGACGTCCAATGATCTTCAAAAAGTTATTGATTCTCATCTCATGTTAAGTGGAGACGGGGGAAGATTTAGGATAACGGTGGGAAAAGAAGGAATCGTCTGGAAGCCAACAACACGATTTGTAGATCCACTTGAAGAACCAAACAAGTCTATAGGAAATGTCATTGAGATAGAAGGACTTGAAAAGTATACGTTCAAGTTGGAGAAAGATGCAAACAAGCTGAGGGTGATAATAGAGGATAAGATAAATTTACATACGATGCAGTTTGATAGACCACACAGGGATAAAGAAAACGATGCCGTAGTTCGTGGTGAAGGAGAGCAAGGTATGTTTTCAAGAGGTCCGGCATTAAGAATGGAACTCGTTCAATCAGAATTGATAGACACACCTTCTTTTTTGAAAATTAGGGCATATAAGGGCAAAATTTTAAAAGGGAGCACAGACGTCTTTCGTGATGATATAAAGATAAGTAATACAAATGCAACTAGAATCAAAAAATACTTTCTAGAAAATTTTCCTATCAAAAAATGATTGGCTGTAAGAACAAAGGACCCTTCTTCGATGATAGAATACAAAAAGACTAGGAACAGAAGTGATAAAATGTTGACTCATTCAAATTTACTGGCCTTAAAACTAGTCCACGAGCGTTCTTACAAGTTTAGAGATTCAAAAATTCCAAATAATTAGTGAAACCGAGGAAACCTGCCTATTGTTAAGGAAAAGTAGACCAATGCAATGAAAATTTGAGTTGAGTCAGTTTATCGCAGACTTGCACACGCTTTTGTAGTGTCGAACTTTAAATGCATGAATTTATTAATATTGATTAAGACCAATGCTTAGATAAGGAAATACCTGATAAATTGAACATCATGACAATATTAAATAGATTGGCTCAAGCGAGTGATACGCAATCAAGGTTCTCTTTTCGGCTACTTAGAACTTTATATTCCAACCACGCACACACAAAATACCAGCCTAAGGCTGCAAGTGAAATGAGATGTAAATTTTAATTTGAGCACTATCCTGGATTTTAGGAATCCGTTTAACCGTTTCAAGTAAAATCCTTACGGCTTGATCCTGTGTTTCATAACATAAGTATATATCTTCGAGATTCTATTAAAATTCTTACTTGGATATATATGACTGGAGTGAACATATTGATAGATACTAACCTTTTGAGACTTCTACCAAATATAATATTGTTATAAGTAATGGCCAAGATAAAACTTAGCTTGACTTCAGTATTGTCTTTAGTTTTGGTGTATAACAAACAGTGCTTTCTCGCAATAATTCTTGAAATCGCCATTTGCATAGGCGTTCAAAATAATTGTCATAATGTTTGTCGAAGCGTCATGGATGGACAAAGTAAAACAATATGCCAATTGCATACGTATTAATGACTTGTAACACCGGGTTCCTCGAAGAGGTGTTAAATAAGCTCGACGAGCTACCAGGGGTTATTGAGGCTGAAAGTCTTTATTTTGGTCCATATGACATAATAGTAAGGGTCGAGGCAGAAACAATAGAAGATCTCAACAGTGCTCTCGGAACTGATTTAAAAAGAATACCCAATATAACATCTTCTGTGACATTGATTAAGAATGAAGATTTGACCTCATGATTGGTACGTAACCACGCATATTTGGTCGAATGGAACCCCAACGACCCCTCTGAAAAATAGCGAGTAGTTTTTGCTCCCATCCAACATTTACGTATATAATGTGTTCGGAGCGATTTATTTTGCAGGTTCAGTCCTAGAACAGAGCTTTCCTAAGACTTCAGTTTCGACCTATAAAAATGATTCGTACAAGCCGTGCTAAGCTTAGATTTGATTTGATGATCTTAGTCTCATTACGATACATTGAAGATCATTTCGATTGCATTTTCTATAAATCTCACATTAAAAGAAATAGCATTTTCAATCCGNCGTTTAAGACTACTTAAAAATTAAAGGGTATTTTGGATCTAGGATGACAAGTACAAAAAATGATCAAATTTTAGATATATCATGATTGAAACAAATACAATTAATTCCACAAGGCATTATACACTCTTTAATATTTCAGAATTATTTCATTCGCGATTAAGCCTCTAATCAATTTATCGAGATTATGAAGGAAAAATTTGAGGCATGTAATAATCTGATTTGCCGTTGTTGTTCCGTGTATTATCCAAAGGGAATGTTTCGCCACGTGTATGCTTTGGATTAATGGCGCATTTTTCCCGATTATAATGCCTTTATTGAGGGGAAAAGTAACCAAGCCTCTGACATTAGCACTGATAAGCTTGGCTTTCTTATTCACGAGGTTGAATTAAGCAGGAGAGTATCAAACATTGCTGTTGTAAATTATTGGCTTTGCCTTTCATTACCATGTTAGCCATAAGCATCTCAATATGGCACAAGAAATCAAAAACCGAGTGTCTCATTTGCTACTGATTATTTTTTGCGTCTTTCCAGAGTTCGTTCCATTTCTTTTGCTAGCGCTTCTGCCTCTTTCTCATCTAAGTTCAAATCTAGTACTAACTCTCCAGGATCTACCTTATTGTCATTCATGATTTTCACTAGATATGGCAAATAGAGCGACCCGAAAGTACTCTTAGATGTATGTGTCTTTGTCGCGAGCTTGGAGAGCAAATTCCTCATTAATTGGGCTCTCGCAAAAATTGGCGCCATAATTGGCCAAGTCATACTATATTGGTTATATTTTATCCCCAACTTTCGAGTGTTTTCAAAAAGTCCATATGCAATAATATTATCCATATATCTTAACAGACTCCAGCGCCTATTTTTACCGATGCGCCCTACAACCAAGTCTGCCTTGGAAAGCACATCAAGAAGAGGAGCCAGGGCATCATACCTAATCCTAGACGAGATTATGCTGGAGAAGAAGGCATTTAGTTTATCTTTTCTCCTTTCATCAGAAGAAAGACCGAAGCGGGGATCTGGGTAAGTTGCATTAGCTTGCGAGATGTAGTTTTTTGCCTCAAGGCTATTATTCGAAGAGAAATATCCATTTAGAGCGGTAGCAATGTCTATTTCGACCACGCTATCTGCTGGTACGTTATAGCCAACAATCATTGCCTGGGCATTGTTTAATAAGGCACGTACGTCTCCACGGCTGCATTCTATAAGTGAATTTTTTTCTGCCATGCCCAAAACCTTGTCATGACTGTTTAGCACGTATTCTAAGAACATAGCGAGAATTCTAGGAGGAATAGGACTAAACTTCACTGTTTTCGAAGCTTTTGATAGTTGTTTGATCTTCGCACTATCTTGAGTGTTGGCGGCCATAATGACAGGGATAGTCGGCTCCTTCATAATTTTGACAAGATAATCTAATCCACCTAAATCCTCTCTTCCCGATATTCCGTCAACCTCATCTAAAAACAACAACATTTTTCTTCCAGACACACTTGTGTTATTAAATACTGGAAGAATTAATTTTTCAAGATCTTCCTTGTTACGTGTGTCGCTAGCATTCATTTCGACTAAATCGTAGTCAAATTTGTCTGCTAGTAATTTAACCAATGTTGTCTTTCCAACTCCACTTGGACCAACTAACATCAAGGGTCTAGTTCCATCAATCCACTTTGATAACCATTTCATCACATCCAGCCTAGCATCTTCGTTTCCGATCATCTGCTCTACTGTTCGCGGGCAAAAGATCTCAGACCACATTATGCTTTGATCAAATGAAGCAATCATTAATTATTATAGCTTAGGAAATTAATGATTTCAATTCATGGATTATAAATGCAGGTCTAATGCGAAAATCGATTTCAAGTGATTGTCTCCTAATAAATCTCATGTTGAATACCATATCAACTAATTTTTATTCCAATTTTACTTAAGGCATCTAATTTTTGCCTCAATAAATTGTATCGAGTGATTCCCGCATCTTCTCACCAAGTTCTTGAAGCATGACGACATATTGCTAAAATTGATCCCTTGCGAGACAGTCTGACTCAAAATAGAATCTGGACTGTTTAATCTGAGGGACATTTAATCCTAGGGTCATTTTTTGTAAAATAAGGGATATGAGTGGTTGTAAAATTCGGGACATGAGGTGAACTGGAGTGATTTTTTCAGTCAAGCATCAAAGAAAAGTGTTGTCTTTCGAGAACGTTCCAAAGCCATTTTCAAACGGACGTATCACAGAAAGGCTCGCTGGAAAGCACATATGATAGCTTGATTCACATTTGAGCTTAAGGGCATATTCGAGTGTGGATATCTTTCAATCCTATAATAGTTCGATTCAAGCGCTGGCTTATTTCTAGAAACAATTCTTTGTTTACAATTTGTTTACAATTTGTTTACAATTTGTTTACAATTTGTTTACAATTTGTTTACAATTTGTTTACAATGTGAGAGGGATTCATAATTTTTGATTTTGTCCCATTTTTTCAGCGGATCTCGATGAAAAGGGTGGGTGTAGACGAACCATATATACTGTTTGGGACATATTTTCCGACATTTGACGGATTTTCATATTGTAACCGGAATTTTGTTTACATTTCCAATTTTGTTTACAAATCTGTTAACAGGGCTGCGTACCGTTTACAATAATGTTAACAGGCTGTCTCATCCCAGTCTCAAACTTTACATAATAAGATTACTACATATGTCTAAAGATGCGAATTCAAAGGTGATTGCTTTCAGGCTTGCTCCTGAAGAATACAAGGAAGCTAAAAGAATTGCGCAAATGGCATCAAGTCATGGGAAAATTCGCAATGATTCTGTAAATACTTTAGCAAAAGNNTGTCTGTTTGNTAGAATTAATTGTTGGAAACAGATAGAATTTCAGCAGGAAGCCGAAAGATTGAGAGGGGAAGCATTGAAGGCGTATTATTTACCTTCANCGCAGAATAAAAATGTTTGAGGACGAAGGACAAATACAATGGCTTCGAAGCAGGCTTGAGCATCAGGAGACGCGTGTGACTCGGATTGAACGACTTCTCATGACAGAAGGTATAGAGCTCTTTACTGATGCTGCCGCGCCTATTTTAATGGGACATAGGGACGTCTGAATCTGAAATAACAAAATTCTTTTCTGAAAAGTAACGTTAACGGTTTTCATCTGACGAAATGAACACTTTTTGATCCGAGGTTAATAATACAGAACCCGAAATTAATCGACTATTGAAGCCGATCTATTTCAACTTACAGTCCAGAATAAAGTCAAGGCGTAACATAAATTTAGAATTAAGAGATCATTTCTGGAGGACTTTGGAATCTTGACTGGAATTATCGTATTTTATTGAAAATTTGTTAATTTAGATGTATCTCGCACGAAATTTTCTATGAATATCCCTGTGTAGAGATTATAAACTACATCAATTCCGTATTTCTGATTCAGAAATAGAGCCAGGTGCATCTGTAAAGGGTCCTTCCTTACTGGGACGCAGTTGAGACATTTCCAATACAAACTTCTCCAACATTACTACTGCTTCAAAGTCTGTGTTCAACTTATACATATTTGTCTTGCCAATTCTTCGGTTATTGAATATTAACTGGCTTCTTTCTAGTGTGGGTATCTCTCTAAAAATAGTTCGAAATGATAGTCCTGTTTTCTTTGCTATTTCACTTGGTGGATAATCAAATTCCTTGTGGTCAAGAAAAAAATCAAGAATTTGTGCTATGGCCTTGGACGAGAAAAGATTGGCTAAGATCCCATTAGAGAATTCATTGAAATCTTGTGACATATATTTAATAACAAGTAGTCATATTTGTCTGTTTCTGTGTCTTTACATTCTAGTTAAGCAATTCTTTTAAGCGAATATGATGATAAACATGTCAATAAATAATAAATAAAACCTTCGTTCTCTTATTAGGGTGGATAACTACCAAGTTGCGATTTTGCGGATCCTGGTTAAAATGCACCACCCCATGAAAGTTTCCAATCTAGTTGATGGGTTTCCAGACGACTCTGAGGATTATGTGTTGCAAGCGGTCTCAAACCTGCAATTTCGTGGTTATGTATCAGTATATGGCTCTCTTCACGAGTATATATCATTAAATAAAAATCTGAAAAAGGAAGTCCTTCGAATTGTTGATCCCTGTTCTTTCGGCGCATCATTGCCAATAAAAAGAGCCTCTAAAAAGGTAACTGGCAACTCCGACATTACACTTGAGGACCGTACAAAAAGCGACGACGACAAAAGCACATCAAAGCCAATAGCTATCACTAGTACAACCGTTTCATTGTTGCTGATTGGTTCAATAATTGTTATGACTTTTTCGCTATTCAGCTACTCGTATACAAGCAATCTCGGCCAGAGTAACCAGATATCTTATTCTTCACCAGTGACTTCAGCCACGACGAACAAGGTTCAAACTTCAATTCCTTCAACATATGTGCGAGAGGTGAATTTGAATTCCATTGCTACAACAAAAACATTTGATCCTATAAAGGACCCCTCTGTTAGCAATTTGTTTATTCTGGTTGATAAAGCTAATGGATTTCACAAAGTCATCATAGACTTCGGAGCTAACCCACCTAATACGATATACTTTAAGAATGCCTCTCTGGTTTTGAACATTTAGTATTATTTTTAAGGTATTGGAGCATTGAAAGATAAATTCTAAGGACTCATTTGAAATCGAAGTTGGAGTTCAACATATACCGGAATTTTAACTGCGTTCAACCAATTCTTCTCTCTTGATTTATGGTCCAGCTAGCTCTTCCAAATTGATCTAAAGTAGGTTGATTAATTGGAATATAATTTAACATTTATTGAGGATTTGGATAGTTAGCACACACACATCAATAACCCCTCTAAGACGATATAAAAGCTAGCTAGTTCCTTGAAACTCCCCAATCGAATGACATATTCTAGCTCATTAAGAGTAAAGAATTATCTTTGACCGCCAATTTATATCATGGCATATATGTGTTGATCTGATAATTAGAATGTTCAGACCTAGCTAATAGTGATTCATCCAATAGTGACATTCATGGCAATATATAAATATCTTTTTGTTCACTAACTATTATGTTTGGAGGATTGACGATCTTCTGACCTGTAGAGGAACTTGTATACGTCATAAGGCTAGGAAACCAATCGGACTGGGACGCTATGCCAGTGGACAAAAACGGTGTCAGGTCTGTGAAGAATTCATAGATTGGGCCGGAATATGGTGCCCGTGTTGTGGGTACAGATTAAGAACCAGACCAAGAAACATGAAATATAAGACAAAATTACGTGCTAATGATTTTGTGATTCAAGTACTCTATAGAGACCCAGCTACCTCTACCTGAGGTCCATGTATTGTCATATATGAAGCCATAATAAGTTTTGACATTGTATCAGTAGTTCCAACCCGTCCTCGTATGGAAGGGGTTTTCTGACTCCAGAAATGTACTTCAATTGAAGAATTATAAACTGGGGATCAGATTAGCATAAGCCATTTTGGCAATGATGTACCACATAAAATACATTTGCGGCATCCAATTTGAAAGTGAAGGTTCGCTCTATGCTACCTGTAGTATGGAACTGTTACCTTCTCGCCAGGTTTACCTTCTCTTTGAGTCTTGATCTTCTTTACACCTTCTTCGAAATGTCGCATCATTACATGGGCCTCAGACGCATGTTTAGCTGCCTCCTCCGGAGTGGGGTATTTTGCCAAGTACTCGTGCAAAACCAAGGAAACTGCAGTGTTAGCCACAGAACTTGTATCGGCTCCGCTGAATCCTTCAGTCAATTCTGCGACTCTTGGCAAATCAACATCTGGCCCTATAGGCTTATCTTTAGAATGAATTTCAAGGATTCTTTGTCTTGCGGGCTTATCAGGCATTGGCACGAACACAATCTTATCAAACCTTCCCGGTCTAAGTAAAGCCGGATCAATCATATCAGCCCGGTTTGTTGCCGCGAGAACCACGACGCCAGACAGTGCCTGAATCCCGTCGAGCTCAGTAAGCAATTGTGAAACTACACGTTCAGTAACCATGCTGTCCCCGCCCATACCTCTAGTGGGAGCTACTGAATCAATTTCGTCAAAAAATACTACACATGGGGCCGCTTGTCTAGCTCTTCTAAATATTTCACGAATACCTCTTTCAGATTCACCAACCCATTTGCTCAATAGTTCAGGTCCCCTGACACTGATGAAATTTGCCTCAGATTCAGTTGCCACGGCTTTTGCTAGAAGTGTCTTACCTGTACCAGATGGTCCATGCATTAGCAGACCTTTTGGCATCGAATGTCCTAGCTTTGTATATAAATCCGGATATCTCAATGGCCATTCTACTGCTTCCTGCAATTCGCGTTTGACTTCTTCCAAACCACCTATTGCTGTCCATGGAATATCTGGTGATTCGAGATAAACCTCTCTCATTGCTGACGGCATTACTTCCTTGACGGCATTTTCAAAGTCGTTCATCATTACTATAAGTTTATTTAGAACTTCCGGCGCAAGTTTTTCGTCTTCCAGATTGAGTTCAGGTAGCAATCTTCTCAAGCACTTCATGGCTGCTTCCTTGCACAAATATTCAAGATCTGCTCCAACGAATCCATGGG
>AF_2010_repII_A100DRAFT_1000049_pt1 | contig 18302 bp, 20 predicted proteins | sample AmaForreplIIA100_FD_9198 | JGI IMG/M metagenome (IMG submission 9198) | reverse complement strand
TTGCCACTGGTACATTTCACCAATCGTATCCTTTGGTACTTATGATACTCATGATATAAGACCATTTCTCTTTTACTAGTACAAGTATCGAACTAGGCTCCATTGAATGTCTTTATGTGATAGGTTAGAAATATTCAGTGCAAATTCGAGGTCTACACCATAAAAGTTAATAGTTATTGCTTTTGTTGTACATATAGATAGGGGGTAATTCATATTATATTTTCTCGCATAACCGTTAACATATTACCTATAACTCTTTGTTTATTAATTCTGTGTTTCTTAGTCTCCTATAATATTCTTTTCAAGGAAGCCTCGGCTCATATAATCAAAAAATTCGGGAATATTCAGGTGCAGGTTGGCTGGAGCGACGAACCACCGTTGACCGGTCAGCTTAACAACGTGATAGTCGATGTTAATCAGACGAGCGGTAAAACTCAGACACCAATAATCAATGCTTTATCAGATATGAACATACTTGTTAAATACGGGGGAGTAACCAAGACACTTGATTTTCTACCTTCACCTACAACTGATGGTCTATATCTTGGCCAATTGATCCCTACCAGAATAGGATCCTATTATCTTGTCCTGAATGGAACGGTACAAGGTCAGAAGATTAGCTCTCAAATACCTCTCGATTTGGTAGAAAGTAGCCAGAAATTGGCCTTCCCAGATACGGGAGGTGGGTCGGGCGTCACTGGGACGACTGTTGGAGGTAGCTCTACCACTACTACTAACAACATAGGACCACAGCTACAAGGAATAGTTAGCCAGCTTGCAAATCAGATCGATTCGGTGAAAGGCATCACAGGTGATGTCGCCAAGAGCAATGCTGAGACATTGAAATCAATTCAAGATGTTAAGAGTTCAGCGGATAGGTCTTACATGATAGGAATGATTGGGATAGGTGCGGGAGTCGCAGGGATAATTATTGCAGCCTTTGCGCTTTCTCGTAGAGGAGTAATGCTTACTCAATAGCGTTCACCATTTGTTAGAATAGTTGTTTAATCATAACAATCTACAAGCGTGATTCGATATTTGCACCATAAACTATTTTATATCGCTTGTAGTTCTATACTCGATGAAAAATGTAATGACAGGTACTCCGAGGACCCCTGTTATAGCAATTATGGTTATACTGCTTGTAGGTTCGATCTCTTCGATAATCATATTTGCATATAAACAAACAGCATATGCTCATACTTTTACTGGAGATGAAAGTGCGTCATTTATGTCTGTGATAAAAATATTGCAAGCTGAAGCTAATTTGGTACAATCTAATCTAGCCTCAAATGTCTCTTTGGCTCAAGATCATGCTAAAGCAGTTGCGGATGTGGTAAACGGAAATCATACGTTTGGTGTTCTACCAGATGAGGTATCAGAGAATAATAAGAGGGTTGCAACGGACGTGATTCATAGTTCAAATGCACTGCTGGCTTCAGTTAAGGGGGAACCTGCACCTGCACCGGCTGATATAAAAGCGAAATTAGACAATCTTAATGCCACTTTACAGGAAGCAAATGCAGTACGACTTCCAAAAGACGCAGCGAGCAATTCTACAATTAACGGTATGGCAACCAAGGATTTAGTCAACGAAACACTGAGACAGTACAGCTACGCGTTTGGAGTTGCAAATGTCAGTGGGGCGAGTAAAAATACAACCGCGAAATCCGGCGATCCAAGCAGCTCAAGTAACATTATGAATATGTCCGCTTACCAAAGCGCTAAAGCATTGTCCTCTCAGGCGGAGACGATGTTATCTCAAGCAAAATCAGTTATTCCTGCAAACGCTACAGCCACAACAAAGGCGACAATAGTTAAACTTGCAACTGATCTATCCCAACTAAAAAGTTCTATAGATGCTAAAGACCCCTATGAGAAGGTCGCTACTCTAGTCATGAAGACAATCTATCCAGATTTAGATGCTGCATTTCGTCTGAAATAAGTGATGAGCCAATTAGCTAGAGCATATTTCCATCTTTCAGCATGTTCATATGAGAGTTCTATCATCAGATAATTCAATGAGAGCAGGTATAGATACCATCAGTGGATCTTATTCTAAACTATTTGCTATAATAGCAGTAGCACTGATAGCTATACTTACAATTCCAGTAATTATTCCCCACATCAACCATACCGGGGTCATTTACCACGTTTCGCTTCATGTTGGCAGCGTAATCATTGCTGTTTTTCTTACAGTTGTTTCAGTTATAGCTTACAGAAGGAATCGTAGTGGCAGGCTACTTTTCATGATGGGCGGGTTTGGAGTGCTGGCATTTGTTGAGTTTCTTTATCTATTCTATGCTACTGTTAATATCGAGGCTGTGCTAATCCCGATAGTAGATATAGAGCTCTCGCACATTATTCTCCTGGTGATGCTGACCTTGTTCGGGATAGGCGTCTTGAAGGTGAATAGATGAGGTGATCTCAGACAAGGCCTCGCAGAACATAAGTGAATTTAACGATTCTAAACAATTACTCTTAACTCATATTATTAACGCGCCTGGGATTAGATATAGAGAGCTTTTAAGGTTAACTGGGTTGTCAAATGGAGTTCTTTCGTATCATCTTGGTGCATTGGAAAAGTCTTACCAAATTAGAGTTGTTAGACAACGGGATAGTAGAACAACTAGGTATTATTCAATTAGCATTCCCAATCAGGATTCAGATATTCTTGGACAGCTCAGGAATAGTGTGGCAAAGGAAATAATCACGTTCATACTTGAACATGATTTATGCACTTTTATGGAAATAGTTGAGCACTTACGTAAGGCTCCATCTACTATATCATGGTATCTTAAGAGGTTGAAGGAAGCTGGCGTAATATCTGTCAAATACGGACAGGAGTACCAACTTTATCAGATCCTGAACTCTGAACTGGTAGCAGATGTTCTTTACAAATACAAAGAAAGCCTAGTAGACAAGGTGGTAAACAGCTACACCCAAATGATTGATGAACTTTAGTAGGCAGCTACTCGTGGANCTTTGAAATAAGGGGTAATGAGCGAAAATGAAACAAACATTCATCCTAGAATTTATTACTATTACGCAGCAGCGGCATTAACTGGAATTGCTGGACTACTGCACTTAAGACTATTTGCAATGGGATTGGATAGAGGCATAAATGAAATTGGAATATTCTTTCTTGTATCTGGAATACTCCAATTATTTTGGGTAGTACCTTTTGTGAGACAATGGGGAAGAACGTGGTACTATATTGGTCTTGGAGGAACAGTTGTGTTAATTATTATATGGTCTATAACACGTGTTCCAAATCCAATTACACACGGAATGGGCCTTCCAATAAATTCCCTGAGTATAGTAACAGAGCTCTTTGAATTCGCCTTCGTTATAACAACCGCAATAATAGTGATATCAAAAGAAAGAAGTAAAAAAGCACCCGAAATTAAGAGCACCCAATAGCGAATCACGGTGCGGACGTTCTGATGGCGCGCGGTTCTAATGGGACGCACTTGAAAAAATTACATACCTTGATCTTACGTATAGTATACAAGATTATAATGCCATTGCAGTTTACTCTCTCTCACAAAAGATATTATCGTCATAACAAAAATCCTAATCATATAAAATTATGGCCACTCTCGCGATAGATGATATGATATATTCGTCGAACGAACGACACTATTCTTATAATTCAAAACTCAGATCATAAGAGGATGAGCTCAAGTGATGAGTGACGATTGGTAAGGATTCGCCGCTTGCTTATGTTTCATGTGCTTGGATTATTGCTGTCGGCATTGCCTATTCTGGCAATAAACACTAAAACATCTGAAGCTCAAGGTGCCAACATCACTGTTAATAATCCTCAACTATGGACTAATGTCGATCAGAATATAAAAATTCATTTTACTTATCAACCTCAAAACCCGATATTAGATCAACCTACTAAACTAATGTTCGTAGTACAGAGTCTAAAAACTGGAAATAATTTGAAAAACCTTGTTGCAAATATTCTAGTTACTCATAATAGCAGTGGACAATTTAGTAACTTCAGATTCAGTAATATAACAATTCCTGACGGGCAATTTTCAGTGATATATCGATTCCAAGATACTGGTATCTATGAAATTATAGCAAGAATTAGCGGAAATGGTATCGCGGCCTTAGCACCATTTAGTGTCATCGTCCCATTACAACCATATCCGCCTTAAGTATTGGCTGTGGATCATAACCCCTCTGGAAAATCATAATTTGAAGGTATTCTAGAGGGTGGTGTGCCATAAACTATTGCGATTTCGTCGTGTGCATGTAATTTGATATCTCTATAATTTACTCCGTTTGGCACTTTAGTACCATTAACATATACGTTTAGAGGGCTATTTCCAGTAGCTAGATAATTAAATATCTGAGTATTATTGAATCGTATTTGATCATTGCTGAATTTCTTGTTCCATATATCGAAGAATTGACCTAGTGTAAAGTTTCTATTTACTGGTGATTCAATATGCACTATGCCACTTATGTCATGTGTGTGCAACCAATAGAAGCATGTGTTTGTTATTCCTATTTGGGCCGGCACTAGAAAATAGTGTCCGTTAATGATAATATCCAAATGTGCGTGTATATGGAAAAGAAGTTGTTCGAAAGAATTACACTGTACGCCATCTACTGTCAACGGTAATGGTGTAGTATGGGGCGTAGTAGTGGCGGAATATGCTACCTCAATTCCAACACTTATCATAACTAAAACGCCAGCAGTAGCGAAGATTAGAATAGACGGACCGAGGTCATTGCAGATATTACACTTTACTTTTCCTATACCCACCATCTATAATCCACAAGACAGTCAAGGAGTTAATTAAAGTGTTCTTTCGATTATGAGCGTGTCTTATTTTTGCCGACTTTGGTACGCGGCATATAACGTGCTCTCATACAAAAGCAGATACATGCAGAAGTTTCAGTTATTTCCACTTGTTAATAGTAAATTGGTCTTTGACAGATCCATCGTTAGAATAAAACTTTGCACAGAGTGTTTTTCCGTTATTTCTAATAGTCACGTCTAGAAAACCATGTCCTATATATTGAGTCGCTATGTAACTAGCATGTCCGTGTAACGGAAACAGACGAGCACCTGCAGTTCCCACTGTTAAAAATATTCTCCCCTGTGGATTAGTGTAATTATTATGCGCATAGGAGTTATCTGTTACTATAACTGGATTAGATGAATTACTGGGGTTATATCTTAAAGGATATGATCTTTGATAGTTATGCTCGTGGCCTTGCACGACAAGATCTACACGATATTTGTCAAAAAGCGGATGATATACATCTCTAAACGTAGCATACGGTGGGACTTTTGAAAGCGTGGTATATGATGTCTGATGATAGCAGACAATTATCCAATTTATACCTGGATTTGAGGAAGCTTTGGCAAGATCATTGTTTACAAAATTATATTCCGCAGAGCCTGTTCCGATTAATGGTAGCTCTGTAGACATAACAAGAAAGTGAACGTTCTGGTAATTAAAAGAGTAGTACTGTCTTGTTAGATTAAAGCGGCTCATATACAGGTTCAAGAGTGACTGTGAATCATGTTCATGATTACCTATAGCAATCTTTAACTTCTGCTGTATAGGCTTGACTATTTTAAACCAGCATTGAGCTGCTGCAGGGGTAGCTCCACCGCCAAGGCTCTCATTATAGTAATCACTATAGTAATAGTCACCTATTCCAAGCACTAGCTTTGGATTTTTGTTGATAATGTTATTTACGGTATTAACAGTATTAGAATTGCATGCCCAATCAGCAGCGGCTCCAAAGCTAAAATCAGCAAGAATTCTCGTTGGCGTTGCTGTTGTTACCAATGCAGGGGCAGGCGGGACAATGGCGGATGAGGATATTAGGACAATAATAAATATTATCGCTAACACGATTGAAAGAAGGTTGAGACCACGAATGTGCAAGTCTAAATACAGATTTTTTTGTTCCCCTTGTCAGCATTATAATACTTTCGACTTTTTTTAAAGCGGTAATTTTCTACCGAACCAGTTTTTGCCTTTAATTAGTGATATGTCGAATCGTCTCGACTGCTCGCACTATAGCGGGGACTTATTTTTGGAAGCTAGATATTCTAATCAAAAGCTCGACCCATTCACCGTATTCACAATTTATCTGATAATAATTAACGAAAACTAAAATGCCCATATAGAAAACACATATATAGTTTTTTACCGTATGCAGTCCAATGCAAAAACAATTAGCATTCGTAATAGCAGCAGCAGTAATGCTGACAGCATTCGTAACGGTAGCGCTCTACACGGCCAATGTAAGCGCCCAGAACGCGACTGGTGGCGCCATGGCTAATAAGACAGGGAACATGACTGGCGCCATGGCTAATAAGACAGGGAACGCGACTGGCGCCATGGCTGGTGCGGTCAAGAACGCGACTGATTAGTTCAAAAGCTAAAGCCTCTCCCGCTAGTAATTGCGTGTTATAGGGGAGAGGAACCCGATTTTTTATTGTAATAGGACAAAAGTCTATCTAAGCTTTACAATCTTTTCCTTCTTTCCAGGCTCCCTAGTTCGTACTATTGGATTAGCCGCCGTCCGTAGCCCTTCAATGCGACTTCAATGTCATATGATTTCACATTATTATTAAGCCCAAGTGAGAGTACTAATGAATATAGCCGTAGGAAGCACAAACAAACTAACATCCGAGTCCTATAGCTACATGTACACTTTGAATGGTTTCTATTGCAAATTTATCTTTCTCACACCTCGATTGCAGTCTCTAGTCCAACAGCAGCCGCTATCATCGGAAGTCCTAGCTGTACCTGTTTAGCAGTCGATCAGAAGATTTGACCATTTTCCTCTTCATAGCGCAGTTATTCGTATATGATAATTATAAAAACTAGAAACGAATACCATTTGAGGGCTAGACCAATATGGATTCAAACATTCGTTCTTCACATAGTTAAGGGTTATCCTGTGCATCCACAGAGTGATTGCACAACAAATTCGTTTCATGCCTCTTTATCATTATGCGGAATGCTAATTAGTGGGGTTTCGGTTGGTATCCTTGTATCATCTTTAATGGTGAGATTTATTTTATTTCCTCGCTTGATTATTGTAGTTGTTATCTTAATTGTCTGTTTAATCGTATCTTTGACCCCAATTCCACTTTCCAGCGCTCTAAAACAACATCCGTTTCCAACTTTTATAGCAAAAATCACTGGTGCTAGCATGCCCAGTCCTGTTTCCGGCTCTGCCTTAGCCTCAAGCCCTAAACTAAGTCAGTTAACATTTCATATCCGAGAATACAGCATACCTGGGAACAATGACAGCATACCTCTATACCCTCTTTATGATAAGAACCAGAACGTGATATGGGTTGGAGATACTCAAATAGATAGCAGTAGGCTTCTAGAATTTAATCTGACTACAGGCAAATTCATTGAACATAAGCTCAACGGAACCAGCATTGTGACCGTCATGGCCTTCAATCCGAATAACCACGGTCAAATTTGGTACGTAGACCCTTTGTTGAAACGCCTTGGACAATACTATCCCTCTGCTAACAGTACTAAATTATACAATATCCCAAGCCAGGGTACTATATCTCGTATCGCAATCGATTTGAACAATAATGTTTGGTTGACTTCACCAGATGCTAATGAACTCTTAAGATTTAATACACAGACAAAGAGCTTTTCAATAATGCATCTACCCACAATTGGAGCAATGCCCATTGGGATTCTGGTAGATAAAGCCTCAGGAATAATCTGGGTAGCGGAAGGAGTAGGAAAATTAGCGAGTATAGATCCAACAATGAATTACAAGATAACTGAATATCCGGTGATTACAGGTAATAATACCAATAGCAGGAATAATACACATTATTCTCCCACTGAATTGTTTAACAGCCCTTTCGCAAGCAATATTATCTATATTTCTGACCATGATAATCATACGGTTTCAGTTTTTAACACAACCTCTAAAACGTTCAAGACTTATCCTGTGTTTAATCCTAACGCGTTGCCATTTGGAATGGCAATGGATAAGAACGGCTATTTATGGATAGCCGAACATACGACAAATAAGGTTGCAGTAATAGATCCTAAGACCGGCTCAAGCAGAGAAGTAGAAATACCAAAGCCGAATCCCTATGTGCAATTTATAACCTCAGATTCTAAAGGAAATATATGGTTTTCAGAACAGCTAGGGAATTCTTTAGGTGTTATAACCTCTTCGCATACTTCGTAAGTAGTATTGTTAGTATGTCGAAGCACTACCTCTAACTACGTCCCACTTGTCAATTAGTGCTTGAGAATAAAGTTGTTCTCAAACGAAGCCAACATCTTTCTTGTTACCGGTAGATACTTCAAAAATTTTGTTGCCGAGCTAGTATAATCAATGAAGAATCCTTTACTTCCGCCTGTTACTGTCCCAAACTCGATGGATTTTCTAAGCCCATACGTTGGGTGAGTATATGACCAGACTATTGTATACATATTACTTTGTCCGAACGGCTTGCTTTTGTTATTGATATTATTGATAGTAGAATCCTGATTACTCATATTACCTTCTAGCAGCTTGAAGCCAGGAAAGCCTGTTGAATTCTTGTGTGAAAGAGACAGATTTAGATAATCAGATATTGATACCGGACGATGTGTAAGCGACTGGGATAGATTGTCTATTCCAATACTGATAATTGGGAGATCAATACCAGCACTAGGCAGAAAAAAGGAAACAATTTGAGTACCTATTTTTCCCGTATGATAACTGGTTCCATCTATACTCCAATAGTAAGGATATAGTACTCTTATTCCATATCTCTGGTTTTCATATGGCAGTAGATAGTGCGTTGCTAACGTACTGTTAGAATTAGGCTCGTTAAGCTGATCTGCCAATTGACTATCAACCAGGTTAAGATAGACAAGCGCCTTATCTTTAGTAATGCCAGGACCACTTTCGTTTTGCATCAATTGTACCAGATATTCTACTATATACCTTGGATCAACGCCATATGTTGAGTTTCTAGATTCTGATGCATTAACAAATTCCTGATCTGCGGCTAGCAAAAATTTGATAGATTTGTTTCTGTCTCCGTCTTGAAGCGCCTGAATAGCGGAGTCAACGAGAATCTTGGTTATTATGTCATTTGAAGTTGATTTAATTGATGGTGAATTTGCAGCTCTGTTGTCTGTGGTCGCATACGTATCAATATGGTTATTATTATTATAGTTAGTAATTGTGGCCCACCCTAGCAATAAGGATAATAGAAGAGTCGCTAGTAAGTGTAACATCTTCTCTTCCTCTTGTAGTAGTAGTAACCATAACGGATCTATTTAATTAAGATATTAGTTAACTCTAGTCATATTCATATGCATGATTAGTTTTACATATGCCTCTTAAAAAATGACGGCTTATAGGATGTGACTATAATGTTGTCAAATTATATACAATTATCAGCGTTGGGTGTAATCCGTTGTGGTGTTGACTTTTTGCCTCTTAAGTGGAGAAAGGGGTCATACATTCATGAAGGTCGACCCTAGTTGGGCTCGGTTAGACACTAGTACGTTCTTATCCTAGTAGAAATAAATCATACATGCTCATCGATGAAATACTTGAGCAAAAGGATAGAATCAGAGGATATGGATTCTAGGACCTCCAACTCAGGATTATTGAAGTCTCGCTCACATCTAGCCCGAAAGTTCGCTATAGGCAGCACGCTGGTGAGTATAGGTATTTTCATCTCGGCAACTGGCGGTAGTTGGGATATTTCCAATCACCTATTGAACAAGCCAGAAACATTCTTTTCAATTCCACATGCGGTCCTTTACACGGGAGTCGTCGTAGCGATATTAGGCACAGTAATTGTTTGGATGGCCCATCGCGCTATCTCTATTTACGATAGTAATTTCAACGCGTCCACAAAAATAATATTGGCAGGAATTTGCATGTTAGTTGTCGCCGGTCCGGTTGATTTTGCATGGCATTCCGCGTTTGGATTAGATGGCTTGTTAAGTCCTCCACATTTTGTCCTCTTGTTAGGGATGATAATAAGTAGTCTTGGCGCAATGTTAGGAATTATATCATATATTAATAATACAAAAATCCGCGATTATGCTAATGATGAAAACGAAGCCATTCACAAAGAGGATTTGACGCGACCAGAAGCTAAACGGCTCAACTCACATATGATTCTCATAATTATTATAGGAATACTACCTATATTGATGACTTTAGATGGTCTCATCGGCATGTTTAGTCTCCCGTTTTCGAAAACTCAATATTTCAATTTTAATCCAGATCCGTTCTTTGCAGCAGCACTAGCGACAATCGGTTATCCACTTATTCTATCGCTTGTACTCTTCTCTGCTTTTCATTTGGGAAAAAGAAATTTTGGCATTTTATCGATGATAGGTGCCTCTTATCTTGCAATACACGCAATAACTGCGATAATCCCAAATGAATCTTTAATACAGACAATTCCTTTCTACATTCTCAACATAATACCTATTTTAGCATCCGATATTTTACTATCGTTTTCATCCAATCGAATAATTTCTATCATTGTTCCTGGCGCAATCTTAGGTTCGGCTTTCTTGATGGTGCAGTATCCATTAATTACATATGTCTATAGTGAAGTATCCTCAAACCAGGCTTTCGTATGGCCTAGTCTAATTTCCTCGACCTATTTTGGATTAATGAGTAACATTTATCCTTTGACTATAGGACCTGCAATTACTATGGGAATTGTTGGGGCATTTCTTGCTCGCAAAGTCACCCATTCATTGAGTTTGACAGTAGAGGAAGTAACGATAAAGAAGTAGTTCTATCAGAAATAGCTGAACTATGCATTTAATTGAGACCATACTGTGAAGTTATCGTGTGGGTTCTGTATGCACAACTACCCTAGAGGCGCCGGTCTGCTTGATAATTATGTTTTGAGTATACGTGGCTAATCTATGTGCATCATCTATTGTGTTAACCGTCTCTCCGGTTGTAGACCTGACTTTTATTGTTAGAGTAATATGTTGTTCACCGTTGATTTCAACTATTCCAATATCTTCGCAACCTACTACCCCATCTACAGATAAGGCCAAATTTCTTATTCTATCCGCCTCATAAGTGGTTGGTTTCTTTTCAGTCCCTGTTACTGAATTTGCTGCAGTCTCAGTTTCGATATGGGTAGTAATCTGACTAATCTCCGTGATTTCATTTTTCAATCTGTGTTCAAAAGAATCTATTATATTATGGGCATTCTCAAGATCTAGACCTTCATCCATTTGCACATCAAGATATAGGTGCAACATAGATGCTGAGGGATGTTCGTTCTTCTTCCTCTCTTCATTATTTGAAGACAAATTGAGCGCTCCATAAGCGCGAGTATCGGTTACTGCCTCCTGGTTTTCTTCCGTCTTGTCACTATACTTTGCAGCTATGGGTGTTGTTTTCATTGGTGTTGTTGCTGTTGATGTTGTCGCTGTTGTTCCTGTTGCTGATAGTGTCCGGGGCATCGTAGATAAATATATTGAATGAACATTTTTTATACCGTCTGTATCGGCGGCAATTAGTCTTACATTGTCAATTATTGTTTCTGTTCCAGTCTTCACTGCATCGACGTGTACTAGGACGTTAGAGTTAGGAATCGCTTGTTTGACCTTCTCTTCCACAGATGTAGCTGCTTTATGGGCTTTTTCATGAGTGCTCGTTCTGGGGACTTCGATGTGCAGATCCACAAGGGTTTCAGATCCCATCTTTCTGACACGAATATCATGTGCTTTGTCAACTCCTTCTAGTCCCGAAACAGTTTCGACTACACGTTGATACGCCCCTTTGGGAGCCTTATCCAATAACACATCCAAAGTTCTCCTTCCGAGACCCAAAGACGTGTAAATTATCATTCCTCCCACCATCATCGCTGCATAAGCGTCTGCATTTTGAACATGCGCCAACAATACTAATAGTAAGCCCACTATAACTATGGACGANGACAGCATGTCTGTCTTGAAATGAAGAGCGTCGGCTTCTAATGCCTGACTACCATATTTTCTTGCAGTNCTGTACAGTACTCTAGATCGACCAAAATCGATCATGATAGATATGAACAAAATTAAAAATGAAAATATTGTAATTTCAGGCTGAATATTTTTGAAAAATATTCTTTCAATACCCTCATAGAAGATCCAGGTTGCTACTGCGAGCAAGAGTATCACCTCAGCTAAACTCGATATACTTTCGTACTTTGCATAACCATAAGTATATTTGAAATCTGGTGGTCTCATTATCATACGAATTGCATAAAATGTCATCATTGCTGCGATGACATCCAATCCAGAATGCAATCCTTCAGCTAATATCCCAAGACTATTTGTGACAAGTCCTATCGCAAGCTTGAATATCGTCAGACCTAGTGATGCTACGATAGAAGTTATAGCTACTTTCAGCTTTTCTTTATTTTCTCTATCTTTTTTATTATTATTATTATTATTAATCGGAGTATTACCTAAATCAGGCTCTGAGGGAGGGCGCTCCTTACCTTTTTCTGGTGTAGAACTGGGACTGCGGGTGTGATGATCCCGTTCACCATTGTGCTCTACCACGATTACCTCGTAAATGTCTACTATTTCCTATATATGTTAACGAGGAATGTTCAAAGACGAGTTGGTAGCGACTGTGTTGAATCGTTATGTTCGTTTCCTTCCTTCAGTCACTGATGACACCGAGATCTATGAAAATCCAGTAGGTGTTGGAAGAATTACCTCAACATCGTATTTCTTCCATATTCTCAGTACCTTCTCTTCGATGTCGACTGGGGTAGATGGGGCTTTGGACAATGCCACATCTTTTCTTGTTACTGCAATACCAGCTTCTTCAAAGAATTTTTCGAACCCAGGCGGAGTTATTGTTGTCAGTAATTTGCCTTCCACATTACCGATGTTTCTATAAGTATGTGGCAACAGTCGCCTAAGAAAGGCATACGTTCCTTTGGTGCCTTTGATTATGTTATTCTCATTTCGGATAGAAAATAGTCCTTCGAGTACGTATATACCCTCATCTTCATTTTTGTGAATATGCAGGGGTGGTCCACTTTGAGGAGGAACTGTAATCTCGACAATTGAATAACTGTTATTAGTATCGCGACTGGTCGCTTTGAAAGTGTAGAATTCACCTAATAGGTATATTGATTTTTCTCTACCTGTATTTGCCATTCTTGGTTTTAACAAGATAGACTGTTAATAAGTGTGACTTGCTTAGCTGTAGCCATACTTCTTGACCGCCGTTAGAACTGCCACATGCCCAACCAGAGATACCACCGGCCCGTGCCTAAGTGGGAGATTCATTCAGGTTCCAGTTTTTTGGAATGTTACCTAAACGTTTTAAGGCCCAGGATATTTAGGTGGCATAAGTATTGATCAACTTTATGACACCCGCTGACAAATATGATGTAGCTAAAAGCATGATCGAACAAGAGATAAGCGCCGTACTTAGTAACCCAGGCAGGGTCAAGGATAAAGGGTGCGTGGCATGTCATGTATTATTTACTTTGGTTGATAGAATGGGAATCAGTGAGGCCGAAGCATCAGATCGACTGTCGGAAATCCTGCTCCATGACCGAGAGTTAAATGAGACTTTCATAGATATTGTGGAAAATGTCCACATGAAACAAAGGATGATGGGCGTATCATTCTCGATTAAGAACCGCGAGGCAAAAAATCGATATATTAACTCACAAATGAAAGACGCATTATATGAGCTAAATATCGATCTTATGAATTATGGAAAAGATATAGTAATGCGGAAACTATTGATTACATACCTCTCATTACAGCTTGCACAAACCATCGGTATAGATCACCACGCTGCTAAAGAGGAGCTCTACTATTACATGCGAATAAAGGACGATGAAACTCACACGATGTTGACAGAATTCATGGATCGTTTTTATGAAAAGGTATGTAAAGGTGAAGCTGAATCAAGCCCTAATTAGGAAATCCATTCCTCGTAATGGATTTTCGATCCTTCTACGTCTAGATATTTACTTCGAAACGGGAAATCAGCATTAATAACGATAGTGTTGCCTTCTGATATTCCTAGCTAATAAACCTCCTTCTGTGTAGACTCACTCGCACTTGTCAATTCGATTTGATTGGTATATTTTTGGCCGTGTCGCCACTACACTACACCCCCCTGGTATATCGAATGGAATAGATCCATTGTGCCTAATTCTATTCCTGTAAATGTATCATCCCCTACTATCCATGCCTTATGTCCAGGGGGAATATAGGCTAAGTCGCCGGGTCCATATTCTTGTTCAGTGCCATCATTCAGCTTAAATCTGATCCGTCCAGATAGTATATATTGTGTGTGGGAAGCTAGGCAACTTTGGGTTTGAGCATGCGGCTTTACATGTTTTTCCCAGCTCCATCCTGGTTCAAGATACAGTTTGCCTATACATGTATCACCAATTCTTGTGAGCTCAAATTTTCCTTTTTCAAAATTTCGCGTCTCGTCTGGAGAATTGATACTCTTCTTTTGCATTTTTGCCAATGGCAAAAATACTAATGGTGACTCACACTTATATGAATTCCGCGTTAGTCCGGGTAAATCGGTGGCTCAGAAAAATGCGGGAGCAAAAGCTATTTTGTTTCTAGTACTTGGGGCCGGCTCCTGGACAAGGTTCCAATGCAGGCTGTAGAATTACTCGCTGTCGTATCGCTCTAAATTTAACTCTGCGAGTGTGGTAACGCCCCTTCAAATTTGAGCATTTTTTACATGGCATTCTTTAAGAGTATTTAAACCTGTGACCCAAGATACAACACGTGAAAAGAAATTATTATTCTGTTATATCCCTTGAACTCTCTTCCAAACCATCTTTTGTCATGTACACCATTCTATGTGCCGCGCCTGAAGCTTTAATGTCTATGGTAATAAGCTCTAAACCTTCCAGTAGGTAAAGATAGTTACGAACTTCATCAGCCGGAAGGCCGCTGCGTTTGACGATTGCGTTGTCACGTACAGACGTACTAGTAGTACATCCTGACATTTCAGCGATCAGGTTGAGAATATTTCTTTGCCGCTGACTCAACGACATATAATCTGCAAATTACATGGGATTCAGCTTAATATTTCATTCACCGACAATCTTCTCTGCAGCATGACGGAGATCATCGCATCGATTAATCTTCTACCGGCCAATTGCCTCTTGTAATAAATTCTACGAGATTAAGAGCTGGATCTCTAAAGTAAATGGAATTCGTTTCTGCATTTCCCCATGAAACTTCTTTTTCGATATCAATTTTATTCCTGATAAGTATATTCTTAGCATCCTCATAGTCCTCCTTTTCGATCTCTAATGCAAAATGAACGCTTGCAGGGGGCGTTAGTGCACCATGAGGTGGAAATGTAGTTTGGGCCTTATTGCTCGTACTATCAGGATTAAATATTAACAGCATGCTCTTTCCGGCTCTCAAGAAAACATGCCTACCAGCTTCCTCTGAGACTAATTGTAATCCAATATTATTGATATAGAAATTCTTCATTTTTTCCAAGTCGGATGAGTATATGCACGTTTCAACAACCTTTCTAAACATGAATTATAATCCTAACTGCTTCATTATATCTATGACTAAACTAACTTACTACGATAGTTGGATTTAGAAACACTTTTCGAAGGTGTATAGACCAGAGCGTTGATTAGAACGTTTATGCAGCATAGCATTATTTTTTGATGATTTTACTCCCCTCTAAACGAATACTTCTTGGTTCCTATCTATTTGCGGCAATACTTTTTTTTCATTATAGACATTGCATCTGAACCTGTATCGAATGACAACGGTAAATAGAATTTACCCTTACCGTCGTCATCAAGCGGTAGAGTGGGAACAGTCGCTCGGATCAATCTATCGTACTTACCTATACAGTAATGTAATCGGACCAATTTTTTTCAAAATCTTCATGTGTCATAGCGCGGATTACCGCACGTATAGCGTACTCTAATGTTTCTTCTTCGGTCATCAAGGATACCAACCCATGTCGATACTTTGTCGTAATGAGGGTACCCATTTTATTCACAACGCCAGCGAATCTAATGGATTCATCTAATGCAATAATTTGTTTATGAATTCAAGTGCGACTCCAACGTTCTTTTTTAATGCTGTTCCTTTCTTGCTACTTATCCTAAATATGATGGTGATCAAGTAGCAGTCGCCATATATTCTTAAGATTCCTGTATGTAACAGAGATATGAATTCGGTCAGGGAACGAATAGGATTTGTCGTAGGCGATGGTCACTCTATGAACGCGGCCGTAGCCATAACAAAAATTGTGGCGGCCGAAGTGGCTGGAGTAAGGCAAGTCTGGATGAACCAAGAATATCTAGATACGTTGACTATATTCGCAGCGTCAGCCGCAAGAACGTCAGCAGTGAGTATGGGTACGGCAGTCATACAGACCTATCCACGCCATCCTTTAGCTTTGGCACAACAGGTTTTGGCCCTGAATGATATTGCGCCCGGTCGATTACGGCTTGGAATAGGACCTAGTCATCGCTCTGTAATAGAAGGCATCTTTGGATTACCGCAAACAAAACCGTTGGCGTATATGCGTGAATATGTGGAAGTTCTGCGCGCAATATTGTGGGAAGGGAAAGTCGATCATCATGGAGAATTCTTCAATGTTGTCGTAACCTCGCCTAGCACTCCGCGCATTCCGATATTACTTTCGACATTAGGAGAGAAGGCGTTCCGGCTGGCTGGGGAAATCGCGGATGGAGCCCTTTCATGGCTGTGCCCTATTCCCTACCTACTCCGTACAGCCATGCCGGCATTACAAAAGGGAGCAGCTTCTGCAGGACGGTCGGTTCCTCCTCCATTGGTAGGGCATGTTCTCGTGGCACTTACTACAGATCGGAATTCGGCAATGGCGGCGGGCCATCGATTAATTGATATCTACACCAGGTATCCTTTTTATGTCAATATGTTCACTCGTGCGGGGTTTCCTACTACTGTTGGTGGCTCTGCCCCTGATTCTCTTGTCGACAGTTTGGTTATATCAGGAAATGAAGATACTTTGGCAGCGCGGCTTTCTGAACTTATTGGATCAGGATTAGATGAACTTATGGTAACTTTATTGCCTGTAGTAGACTCGGCGGATGAGCAAGCACGACTCCTGCATTCGATCGGGGGACTCTAGAGAACGGCATCTCATTTACCATGGTGTCGTGTCATTTCATGATTGCTCACCGTATTAGGACTCTTATGATTACAGCCAATATTAGTCCCACTATTTCAAGTATCATGAACCAGTTGTTGCCCCCTGCTATCGCGATATGCAAGGGAAAAGTAGTAAGAAATTCCTGAACTATTTTATAAATAGCTTAAATAAGTCGTTGTTTTTTCTATTTGCTGGAGGAACTGTGAGGTTAACATGTACTGCTCTTTGTCTAGCTTTCTAATTCCGGGCATACAACTACTTTGAACAAAAAGGGATCTTTAGCAATAGCAGCTGGAACTATTTTTCTGCTTCTTATTTTTGCAAATTCAAGTAGCTATTCAATAGACTTTAGCTATGCTGCAAAAAAGAATACTTCAGTCAGGAACGAGAATATTCCTCCTCCTGAGACTCCCAACCTGCCAACACCTCCAATCCAGAACGAGAATATTTCTCAGCCCCTGCCAATACCATCTCCAGGATTATTAGGTACATTGATTGTCACCGCCAAGGTGTCAGGTGGTGACAAGACGTCTTCAGACTTTACCATAAGCGTCTCTGGGAATAATCCAAAGCCAGCATCATTTTCTGGTTCATCTGCAGGTACCTCTGTCACATTACAAGCCGGAAAGTACAATGCCTCATCGTCAACCGCTGATGGATATACAACTACATACTCTTCTGGATGCTCTGGCAGTATTAGCGAAGGCCGGACCATCAAATGTACTGTCACCAACAAATACACTGGTCCTCCCCCTGGATCCACAACATTCTTGAGTGTTATTACCAACGTTGACAACACTAATGGAGGTACCAAGAAACCCTCTGACTTTACCATAAGTGTCTCTGGGAATAATCCAAAGCCAGCATCATTTTCTGGTTCATCTGCAGGTACCTCTGTCACATTACAAGCCGGAAAGTACAGTGTCTCATCGTCAACCGCTGATGGATATACAACTACATACTCTTCTGGATGTTCAGGTACTGCTAGTGGAGGTCAAGTAAAATGTACTGTCACCAACAAATACACAGGTCCTCCCCCTGGATCCACAACATTCTTGAGTGTTATTACCAATGTTGACAACACTAATGGAGGTACCAAGAAACCCTCTGACTTTACCATA
>AF_2010_repII_A100DRAFT_1000048_pt1 | contig 18451 bp, 15 predicted proteins | sample AmaForreplIIA100_FD_9198 | JGI IMG/M metagenome (IMG submission 9198) | reverse complement strand
GATAGCCTTCAAAACTCATAATCATTTTACATCTGGAACAAAATTTGGCATCCTGGGTATTACCCTCATTACAGTTAGGACATATCTTCGGATTCAGTGTATTAATTGGAATATTGTCCTTGGTTACAATGCCGTATGCTTCAAGGAGTGATTCAGAACTCTCGTTTCCAAAATAGTGAATGTATTTTTGTGCCATATTACTATTCACAGACCAACCTGCATGTTGGTTCAGAGTATTACTTTTGAGTTTAGTAGACTTCTCGGTTAATGCACTATGCCGACGTATGTATGGGTTGAATGGCTTCAATAACAAGTTTCTGATCTTCTCTTTGTCTTCATTTGAAACTGTTGAATCCTCAAGCAACTTGGGAAAGAAAACTTCTTTGTAGTCCTTGTATACTTTGTATAGACCAGTAATTGTAAGTTGCTTTCTACCCATACTTTGTTTACCCAAAGCCACAAAAAGCGGAGATATTGGATTATTCCTACTTGGGTGATTTGACAGCCATTCCTTAAGATAAGGAATCGACTGAATAAGCGGAATATGTCTGCTCCCCGTTTTACCGTTTACCAAAACTTCTGCATATTGATACTTATCTACAGTTTTGAATATTATATCCTTTATTTTCAAATTCAAGATTTCATGAGGACGCGCAGATAAGTCTCTAGACATTGTTTGATAACATCTATCCCGTTTGTTTGTTACCCATTTCAAAAAAAGTAAATCATCCTCCTGTGTCCATAAATCAGAAGGTTTGTAGCAACTAATCTCTCTTCTTTTCAACGCAGGGATATCCATAATACATTTAGGTTTCTGTTCAAGATTGGATAATTCATTTCTTTCATCAGAATTAGCCACATTTGGATAGTACAACCATTTGAAAAATCTAAAAAGAATAATCCGTCTTGCATTATATGTCCCTATCCATTTGTGTAATGGATCATCATTTTCTGATTTTCTGCAATTATCTAGATATAAAAGAATATCTTCCTTGGCCATCTCATTGAATTTCTTTGAGATCCCAACACATTTGGATATCCCATACAAAAATTGAATTGTAGTTTGAATTGTATTCAGTCTAGGATTGATCTCTCTTTTCATTGCGATGATATACTCAGAAATAGTCAAAGCATTCTCCTTAGTGAGTTTATTTCTATCGCGTAAGGCTAATTCACAATACCTATTAGTAAAACCATCAGCTGCTAGAGAAATCTTTCTATCTAATTCTATATCTTCTTTTGATATGACAGGCCGTGAGGCTAATATCTCTGCCACTTGTTTGTTTGAACATCTAGCCACAGAATGATATGTAAATACCTGAATAATAATACTTTCTAACAGTCAATATAATGAGCAGATAATAATTTCTTTGATTCAAAATTAAGTTTTTTGATTTAAACAAATATCTCTCATAAGTCTATTTACAACCCCTATTTCTTGAACTTCATTCGAGAATGAATGTTGATGTTACAACTAAAATGTTTGCTATACTTATATAGGATGTACAGTCTTTTGCAAGTATTCTGAGTACTACATTTTTTTGTCCAGCCTGAACTGATGAAACCTCACCTTTCCTTAAAGGAATTATATACTAGTATGAACAGAATATGTCTGTAAGGTATAATATCATTGACACTAATCATAATAGTAGGCATATGGAAGGAGTTACTAGCCTATGGAAGCTGCAGAATTCGAATCTGAGAACCACAGCAGTGGGAACAATGACAACAGCAATAACCCAGCAGCTATACGAATTGACAAGTTAACAAAAAGTTTTGGAAATTTTACGGTTGTAGATGACTTCACATTAACAGTGGAATATGCGAAGTTTTTGGTTTGCTGGTCCCGAAAGGTTCAGACAAGACTACAACAATTATATTGTCAGCGGTCATTCTAGGCCCACTTCTGGTCAAGTGACAGTACTAGGTCATGATATTTTCAAAAACATAATTGCAGTATATGCGGCTCTTGGAGCTGTACCACAGGAAACGGCGTTATGTGAAGAGCTTAGTGCTTGGACGAAAATGTCACTCCATGCTGATTTGTATGGTGTGCGAGGCCCAAAAAGTGATGGTCGTATAGCGGAAAATGCTAAATCTAGTCCAACTTTACGAACATCGAGGGAATGGAGTGAGTACATTCTCGGGAGGTATGAAGTGCCGCCTAGCTCTTGCACGAGCATTACTACATGAACCTCAGTTATTATTCCTTGATGACCGACATTAGGAGTAGATGTGCAGAGCATCCGCGCCATTTGGGATTATATTCTAGATCTCAAAAATGAAGGTATGACTATCTTACTCACAACCAACTATCTTGAAGAGGCTAACGCGCCTTGTGACAGAATTGCCATTATTGATCATTGTAAGCTAGTCGTACTAGAAACACCAGTAGAATTGAAACGAAGATATAGCGATGTCATTATGGAATCTGAAACAGAATCAATCGTACCATCCAAGGTTTTAGACCAGCTTCATAACATTACTGGCATAACTAAAGTAATTCAAATAGATAAGACGCTGAAAGTAGCGACGAGTGGAAGCGAACCTTCTGTAACAGGAACGATAATCAAACTTATAACCCTGGAGAGTAACATCAGGAGAATCTCCCAGCGGGAACCAAATTTGGAAGAAATATTTTTGAGCTTGACTGGAACTGGTCTGAGAGATTAAATGTAGAGGAAGCAAGAAAAGCAAGATGCCTGTATTGACCACATGTATTTCACCCAATTCTATACACGTTATGGGCAATGGCTTTAAAGGATATCAAATGCTCACTAACCGAACGGACCCTATGTTAACAAGTATTATTATTCCAATTAATTTTCTGCTTCTTTTCTTCTTATTTTTACATTGCATTGAGAAATGGTGAATAAATAAGATTACCAGTTGTAATTAATAATCTCGATGTAGACTTTACAAACGATATCCGAAGAGCTGTGCCATCGGCCATAACCTCATTCTATGCAAATGCATTTCCTACTGAAGTTGTTCTTAAGGCACATGAAATCGACACTTACCCTCAAGATACAGGTTATGTTCAGTACCTGGTTGTCAGCCCCTTGCTTGTTAGCGCGATGCTTGGTGGTCTATTTCAGGAAGGATTAAACGCAGCGAGAGAATATGAGAAAGCACAATCAAAGAGTTGATGCTTGCACCAGCTACTTCTATGGGCTATTCAGACAGGAAAAATCCTCGGTGCACTTATTCTCAATTCGCTTCCGATTGTTGTCGCCCTAATCAGTGTGGATAATCACTATGTATCCTATTCTTCAGAATTATATAACGGAACATTAATTTATTGGGATATAGTGCCCAGTCAAGCTAAATGCCCTATTTGCAAACAGAAATTCATCGAGCACTCAGAACTGCAAGACAAGATATGCAAAATGATCACAGTAAAGCAATTCGCAAATACCTCCCCAGGGTTTGATGTCGAGTTTAGACCTTTCTTTGAGTAGCAGATGCATTCATGCACCATAATAGCACTCATATGGTTTGGCCAAAACCTGAATCTTACAAAAATACGAACGATAATGATAATCTATACCATACAAATATCAAATGTAGTGGCAATAAGGTGCCACAGATAATTCGAAGATATTATTTTAAAATGATGAAATTCCAATTTATTTTATTAATATTTTATTAATAAACCAAAAGTAGATTCTTCTGCTGTTATAAAAATGCTGAATGGTCAGACAAAACAGAGCAGGAGGGCGAGTAAGCCAAAAATGAAAAAAAGGCATTTGAAGAAATAGGGAAGAGGCCTATTGACAAGAATCTGTTAATTGTGGCCAAACACAGACTGGAAGCTAAAAGGGCTACTTGATTCGACAGCTATAGCAAGTTCAAACAAACATTTGCAGAGCCCAAAGGAAAGCATTATTACTGCTCAGAAAGAATGCACATTAAAAATATATCACGGAAATAGATATTGGACCAAATCTATTAATTCACTTCAAGTTAGATGAATACATGAAACACGTCAAGGATGTAGATGAATACATTGCACTATCTCCGAAAGAAGTACAGGACAAACTTAAAGAACTTCGAGAGATTATCAAGTACGCCGCTCCCGGAGCACAGGAACATATTAGTTATGGGATGCCTTACTATTATTACAAAGGCCGACTGGTATATTTCGGGCTTTATAAGAAACATATTGGGCTTTACATACCAACTCCTATCATAGAAGAATATAAAAGGGAGCTGAAGAACTATGAGACGTCTAAAGCCACCATTCGTTTACGTTTAGACAAAAGACTGCCTGTCATGCTAATAAAAAAGCTAGTTAAAGCACAAGTTAACAAAAACAATGCAATAGACAAGAAAAAATGACAGTAAAACATCGAGTCCAGATGGGCGTTTGGTTCATTACAAACTCACCACTGGATCTATTTCAATAATGGAACTTTTCTTCTACACCAAGGTACAATTTCGCTCAGGATATATTGATTTTATTTTGGAACTGCGAAATAATATATTGTCGGAGTAAAGAGAAAGTATTTCTCTTAAATTATGATCGTTCCATGCTTTTATCCATCTATCTATATGCTTTTTTATAAATATATCATCAATTTTCATAATCTGATTGAATCACGAATGCTGCGACAGGAGTTGCTGATATTAGTTCCTTGTTTATCGAACAAATAATCAAACAATATCTATAAAGTCTAATATAAAATTAAGTCGATATTAGACATAATGTCGAATAACACCGACATTTATTATGATTGTTGAATGCTATTGGAATTTACCTTATTTTCAGAAGGCTATAACACATCATCAGTATTTTTCATCTCTTTATACTGATAATCGATTGGTTATCATATTACAATTTTTCGATTTATGTAAGAGAGTTTTTAATCTAGACGTAGATTTTCTTGAAATAAGGTATGCTGAAACGTAAATTCACTAAATAGTCGGTGTTTCTTTATTTGATGATGCTCTTCAGTGCTTAATAATAGTCCTAGCGTCTTGACTGCTTCAAGTATATATGGACCATTGCTTAACATTACACATTCTGCCCTTTGTCCCATAATTGCGTCTGTTATTTCTGCTCGATTTCGAATACCATGTTCAGTCAAGCTTTCAAGTATTTGGGTGGCTAGTATGACAGGAATATGCGCTGCTTCGCACAAACAGAGTATATCTTCTTGAACGAAGGCTAAATTCTCAAATCCCACCTCAACAGCTAAATCACCTCTTGCGATCAATAACGCGAATTTTGCCAATTCAAGTCCTGCAATGAGTATCTTAGCCAAATTGTGAATTGAATCAGCTGTTTCTATTTTTGCAACTATACCCAAATTTGGATGCCCCAATTTAGATAATATTTTATGCAAGTCGTAAATATCTTCTGGCCTATGAACGAAACTTAGCCCCACCATATCAGCATGTTTAACGACAAAATTCAAGTTCTTGATATCATCAGATGTTAAGGCTGGCATTTTAATAGACGAATCAGGAAAATTGATGCCTTTATTGGGCTTGATTCTTGCTATTGCCCCTTTAGGAGAAATAATTTTTAATTCTAGATATTTTTTATTTGAGGACCTCACTATCGCTTCGATTTTTCCATCATCGATAAATATTCTGTGTCCAACTTTGACTTGATCAAGAATCTGTGGGTATGTACAACTAATGCCCAGTGGTTTACCATTAGATCCGTTACCTGAAAGACCTAGCGTTACACCATCTTTGTAAAGACGAAGTACGTTACCGGCTTCCACCTTTACTTCAATTGGTTGAGGCCTAATATTTCTGATTTTGAATGAACAATTGTTGCTATTACCATTATTACTACTTGTTCGACAATCTAATCTTATCCCTTCTTTTAAATATGTAGTTCTCTCTAGTCCTATTCTCACTCTTTTAGGGCTTATTTTTTCCGATACGGTGATTGTACGTTGTTGTTCGTCACGTCCGTCCTTGAAAGTTATTGTTTGGCCTATTTCCAAGCAATCTAACTCACAATCATTTAGAGGAGATATTGCCACAACAAAGCTCGACAGTCCTGATGGATGATTGAGTAATTCTGTATAGTTTGCTTCAATATCTAAGAATCCCTCGATAATATGCACAGGACGGCCGTGTAGATCTTTTGGGACAGTAATTTTTAGAGAGCTACTTTTGAATTCCATTGGACCTGTTCTAATCTTTGGGCCTCCCAGATCCATTAAGATCATACATTTGCGGCGATCTTCTTGCTTACCTTGAGCTAATCGTTCTTCTGCTCGACGTACGACTTCGATTATTAATTTCCATTCTTTGTATGTACTATGAGCACAATTAATACGAGCTATATCCATGCCATTCTCGAGTAACTGCTCAATCAATTCTTGTTGATTAATATCGGAAGCATCAAGTGTTATCATGATATAGGTTCTTCTTGTTTCCTTACGATCGCCAAACATCAATTTACTACGATTTCGCAATTGTTGATGAGCATAGGTAGAATTTATCTTGCATAAATTAGTAGTATTAACTGGATGAATTCCAAAATGTTTAAGGACTTGCTCAATGCTGATTAATACTTGGCCTTCAAGCATACCCAATGAAGAGAGGCCTTCTTCAGTTAATCGTAGTTGTAGATGTGACAAATCATGCTCTCTTAACGCTAAATAGCACAATAGATTATCTAGACTACATTTGTTTTTAATTCCAGTCTTCCTGAGCCGAAAATTGCTCTCTACTTTTTGGGCGAGGCTTATTGTGTTGATATAGATTGTGTTTAATTGTTGGCCAAGTGCTTGGAATTCTTCTCCTCCGAGATCATTTATTTTTTCATAATTCCATCTAGAAGACATATTCTTTTCAGAAATCTTTAGCTATCTTATCTTTAATACATCTGAGAGAAGTATACAAACTGGTAACAATAATAGTGACAATGGTGTTAATAATAATTGCGGTTCCTAATTTTACTTGGGCAATTAAAAATATTTAAATTCAAGTAGCAGAATAGGATTAATTCTCTCTTACAGGTTATCTTTTACGAATATGCAATATAAATTAATGTATAATATAGACTTATTTACAACTCAATCCGAGACACTCATTTTCGGCACACATGGCAAACTCTACATATTACATTATTGCCGGGTTTATAGAACTATTGCCAAAAGTGGACTGCTTCGGACCTTGATTTTTTCAATTAGTTTGGAATCTTGTATGCTCCTAACGCTCCTCCACCTTGAAGAACGAGGGCTCTGTTTGCCAAGTACATTCTTTTCATTTAGACATTAAACAACATATTTAATCCATATTCATTGATTTTCTTAATAGAAGCTTGATACTAATAATAATCGACAATTAGAAAGCACTTTATCCTGATCTCTCCTTGGCTGGTCCCAGGCCTTTTTCATTACATCGTAACTTCTCTGAAGACACTGTTACCCATTATGTTTTCCTCGATTATCTGTTATTCTTCCTAATCGTCTACACAAGATTTTGAAGGAATCCAATACATCTGCTTCGATTATTCCTGGTAGGTGTTCAATATTAGGGACATAATTAAGATATAGAGGCCGTGTATTCTGACTTCTATTTTGATCTCACTAAATTGCATATCATCAGAATCTGACCTGTTTATAACCTGTAATGCATTTGAAAAACGTCTCTGTTGTTCTTCCAAAGGGTATTTCCCGTCATGGAATGAATTTTGAATCATTTGACACAGTTGTGAAATCTTCACTGCCGCTACACCTTCTCCAAATGTAAACTTTAATCTTTTGGTCACTTGGTGTAATTGGTACTGGTGAGTATATCGTTAGTATGTATATAATACATAGTTATATAGACGCGTTAATAACCATCAATTGATGCAAATTACAAATATAAAAACAAAGACAAAACAAATTCACAACGATAACAATAACATTGATGAAAATGATCCTTTATTTGAAAGAAAATATACAAAACGCTGGCGATGGTCTACGCAATGATTGCTTTAACTGGCTAGAAAGGGTAGCAAATAACAATAAAGACAACGCTACAGTTGTTACAAATTATAATTGATGATTGCGTTTTAATGTTCAAAAAGTTTAGGGGAGTATATGGGAGTGGTTTTTTCTAGTATTATTCAAAATGTTATGATCTTAGCATGAAAGAGTCAAAACATATAACAAATTCTGGGTACTTGTCCCTAGTCCAAATCAGCTTATTAAAGATCTTCAACAATTATCGTTATCTACTTCTTGATTCTTCAGTGTGTACGCTTGCGCGAGGAAAATTACGCAATTCGGTAGATGAGCATCTTAAACACTTTCTAGATTCATCACTAACTAGGTATGATATGTAATAGCATTTAATACATTGTAACCTACAAAGTTTACTAGTCAGTAGCAGAGACCCATCTGCCGTTCCTCGCCACAATACCTGACGAGAAATTAAATCATCAATAACAATATCTGCGAGTTTGTTTAGTTTTTCCAAATCCGAATTTTTATATCTTAAATACAAGTTCGACATTTCCTTACCAATTTCTTCTTTTTGAAATTTCAGTCTACCTTGATTGGATTGTCGGAAAAGGTGGTCGCGCATATACCATTCAAATTCAGCATTTTCATGCATAACCTACTACTACCCTTTACTACTTTATTAATGAGTCTTGAATTCAGCTGTTCGTTTCGTTCGTTTCATCCCTTCTTCTTCATTTCTTCTGGGATTGAGTTCTCGTCTATGTAGACTATTTCCCATATGCGTCAGTTAATATCTTGTAAGGCGCGGCCGTACATCCAGCCATAGTCCTGAACTTGTCTGTACTCAGAGCCGCCTGCGGCCACGGCCTTTTTAATCAATTCATCCACTTCTTAACGGGTTTTGGCGGATAGCGCGACAATTGCCTCGGTGCTATTTTTGGTATCGCAGATTTCCTTATCTGGAATAAAGCTTTGAAGAACTTTTCAACCAGCAGCATGACATATATATCTTCACTAATAATCATGCATGTCGCATTCTCATCAGTGAACATGAGGTTGAACTTGAACCCAAGCTCACTAAAAAATTCGTCGTCTTCTAATCGATTCTAATGGAACCCATCTCCCATTGAGAGGATCCTTGAACTACTTGATTACCCCACCGCAGTTCTTGGATCTGCCCAAAGCTATGAATTACTCTGTTATCGAGCGGATAAAATGATTTCTTACGCGTGCAGTGTGGGGAGAGTTTTGAGTACGGATAAATATCGTTACTGCAATAGAGTAGATAGATATCCAAATATATTTGAAATTGGGCGTTTGGATGCTAAAGACATTCTCTGTAGATCTGGATCTCTTTGTCTGTGGTTTACATAAAACGATGCTTTTGATTGATTCAGCTCTGGATGTTACCAATAATATATAAAAATAGTATGCTGTTAATTATTTTCATGCCTTCAGAAAGAATAGTGTCGTTCTTACCTAGTTCTACAGAAATACTTTATGAAATTGGCGCAGGCTCTCAAATAGTAGGTGTAACCCATGAGTGTAAATATCCTGAGACTGCAAAAGTAAAACCTAGAATAATAAACTCTTCTATTGACGCTAGTAAAATGAACAGTAAGGAGATCGATGAGAAAATCACAGAACTGATGCAATCTGGCAGAGACATATATACAATAGATGATGAAAAATTAAAGGAAGCAAAACCGGATTTGATTATTGCTCAGGGGGTATGCGAAGTCTGTGCTCCAACTACTAGAGAAATAGATCGTGCGAATTCTGTACTGGGTTACAAACCAGGCACCCTTGTACTTGATCCCCATGATTTAGATGATATATTAACAAGTATAATGGATATAGCAGAAAGAGTCGATAGAGTAACTGAAGGACGTAAACTGGTAGTATCCTTACGAAAGCGTATTGATGAAATAAGAGCAAGATCACTAGGCACAAGAAGTGATAGTGATTTTTCTAATAAACCAAAAATACTTTGCATTGAATGGATCAACCCTCTCTTCACAGCTGGTCATTGGATTCCTCAAATGGTAGAGATTGCAGGAGGCATTAATGGCCTTAGCTCCCACGCACAACCATCACGACGTATCCATGATATTGATGAGATTACCATATTCGATCCAGAAAAAATAATTCTGATGCCATGCGGCTTTAATATCGATAGAACACTAAAGGAAGCAAAGATATTGGAAACTAACGATAAATGGAAATCATTGCAGGCCTTTCAAAACAAGGAGATTTATGTTGTTAATGCAGGGGCTTATTTTAGCAAGCCTGGACCTAGAACGATAACTGGGCTAGAAGTATTAGCAAAAATAATTAATCCAGAACGTTTCATAGACACTAAAGTACCATCTGATTCATATTGTAAATTAATTCATGAATACAGCGTGTTCAAATAACTATCGATACTAAAATATGTGATTCAATATTCAGGCATCTGCAATTCTTTTACTGATCCCCTCAGATGTAATTAGCCAGCTATTTATGTCAAGAAATTTATGCTTATGCTTACCTTCTTCACCTATTCTCTCATAGAGAAAAACCGGCTATTTCATATCTAGCCCCAGGATCCCAGCATTTCCCCAATTGTCTTTTGAAACCTCGTATATCAAGATTCTTACTTTGTCCGGTTCGGTCTTCATGATCCTTGCTGTCTCCCTCGTCAATACACTTACTAATTCTCTTTTTTGTTCAACAGATCTTCCTTGACTTATCGTAATCTGAATTACCGGCATAATTCTTAACTACAATCTTAGATTATTTATAATTTCATTTCAGCCTATACTTCAGAATATCGGTGCACTATAGCATTTGCTTATTGTCTACCTGCAACCTAAAGATGGTCAAAAAGGGGTTTGATTATTTGGCACTGTACCTCAAATCGTTTCAATTGTGGTTCTGATATTCTTTCAAATATTCTGATATAAGCTTATGATTATCGCTCGATAGATTTACAGTTCACACCAAATCTTCAGAGAAGGCAAGTACTTTAACTTTGCCTATAATGTATAACCCTGCTGCTCTAGGACACAAGACATAAATCCACTATCATCATGTCCCTTACCCCAAGTTGATTGAACATTTACTACAAAACCATTAACAATGGAACATGTAGATACATCTGTAAGTGGAATATGTAGCTTGAGGTTCATGATAATCATAGCGAAGAATTACTACATTTAGTTTACAGATTTACAATCTATTTTCTGAATTTAGACACTGACACTTCTACACCAATTTGGGATATGCCATTATTATGAATTGGAATCAGAATACGTATCAAGGATATGACCCAAAACATTCAAGCTCTGAATATAGCAAGTGAGCTTTAGAGAATCATAATTGTTGACTAAATCCTTGAAATCATTCTATCCTGCAAGGATTTGCTCGTATAAAAGACATTAGCGATACATGTGGCGACAATTTGCATTTGATGAATAACAATCTAGAAAATACCTGGGTCTGGGATCTATCATAACAGATTTCTCACTATAGTAGCAGCTCTGTACTGGTATGACGGGTATTACATACCTCTTTTGGGTATAATATAACAATTCAAATTCGAAGTCAAAAAATACTAGACTCTAATGCGAGTATTTTATCGGAAGCGCAATGAAGGCAAACAAATTTTAGGTTATTCGTTGATCATTCTTGTGCATGAAAGTTGGCATCCATTACGAAATGTTAGCCCACAGCCGAGGGATAATGTCCTTGTCTACCAGTGGTGAAGAAGAAGGTTTGAATTTCTAAGGACAAATAAAGAAATCTTGTAACCATTAGAGCCACAAGTGAGTATAAAAAACTCTTGACTGGAGACTTACCAATCCTATAACATGCCGTTCTGGCTTAATGATTGATGGACCTAGCTTCTTGACTAATCTCATAATCATTGACATTCCTTGATGATGAGGATCCATTAGCAGTCTCCCAATTAAATATACCATATCTGGCTCTTATTTTCCAAAAGTCATAATTAGCATATTTTCTATCCCCTGCCTCATTTAGAATAGTGCTACCAGTAACCCCGTTATAGGAATCTGCGATTTTTACTATCGTTTTTGCTATTGTGCTAGCATTATTTGTTTCTTTGGTTGCATTTTCAGTTAATGATGCTATCCATAATGAATCATAGGCTACACTCGCATAAGATCTAGGAATACTTCCAATCATATTTTGAATTTCTCTTTCAACCACTTTACCATTTTCACTATTGTTTATGCTCACAGCATAGATTGGGTTAAGAAAGTCTGTTTTTGTAGCAAAGTTAGCTGCCTCCACATTTCGAATTAGGTCATTGTTCAACACAGTACCATCGCTGCCATACCATCTTATTTTTGAGAGACTTGGAAGATCTTGTGCTTGTATGAGAATTGGAACAATTTCATCAAATGCTACTATGTATACGCCAACCTTGTTGGCTCCGTATGTGGAGATTGCTTGAGTAACTTCGGAGTTTAACGTTTTCAAGTGTTGATCCCATAAAATAAGATTTATCCTATCAAGACTAGCAAAGAAATGACCCACAGGCGGTGCATAAGCTATGCCATTCATTACTGACCCACCAAGCATTCGAAAGTCTTCTTTCGTCGAATTGACTAACCTATCACCATATATGTCCGCTCGCCACATAGGTATGATTGCCCTTATACCATCTTTCCACATCTGTGTAGTTACTGCTTGTGCTTGGTGGGTATCGTCAGGTACCAATCGAAAAATGTTGTCTCCTGGTATTGCAAGAAAAGGTGCAGTGCTAGAAGGACTTATAAGAATAATTCCATTTCTATCAGCGTAATCTTTCATAGCTTCCAGTTCTGCACTTGTTGATGGACCAATAACAATTTTTATGCCTCTTGCTGCCAAATTCTTCAACTCTTCGAGACCTTTAGCCGGATCTGTATGAGTATCTTCAATGACAAGCCCAATTCCTAGATTGTTACCTATTTTCTGGAAGGATTTGTTTACATCTGCAATCGCTACTTTCAGCCCTGCTTCCTCAGATTCACCTATAGATGCAGAAGTTCCACTCAACGACAGTAAAGCTCCTAATGTTGCAGTATGTTTCGATCCTGCAGGTGCAGGTATTATCTCCATATTTGTGTTTCCAAATGAAAAAATTACTGGATAAAAAGAATAAACCATAATAAAAACGAATAAAATAAGAGATACTGAGAAAATCAATCCAGTTGGTATTCGTTTCTCCTTTTCAGAAATCTTTTTAGGGGGAATACTCATATTTGAATGACCATTCTGAAGCGGAGCATCTACTACCGAAATTTTACGCCCTACTTGGTATGTTCTTTGTTCATCGTCATGCATACTCAAATATTTTAGATACCATATTAGTCCTGCAGCCATGACCAGAGAGTGAGTAGCAAAAAGGAGTGAAGATAACCAGACTTGTTCTGTTAGTGACGCCAGTACGACCAAGGCTAGCCAACTATCTGACACCGCTATCAGCAATAGTCCCAAGGATTCACATACCCAAGGGGTAAACCACAACGGTTCCCTTCGGATATCAAGCAGGATCACAATTGCAGGAACAATCAGTATTGCATCTAACGTAGGATATGCGATTGTGACCATAAACATGGCAATGCTTCTAGGAGTAGAGATAACTGAAAGACTTGTAGTAAGCAAGATAATATAAGAGACGTATAATACAACGACTACGATACTTGCAACAAGCGCTTTTCTACTAAATCTGAATTTCTTATTGAATTCCTTGTATGTGGCAAATAAATAGAATGCCAGAAATCCATAACCAGACAACCAAAGATAATCTGCGACAGAAGGGACTGGAGCCACTATCTCCCATATAATTTCGTACATTGTCCAGATGACCTCCGCGAAAAGCCAAAGAGACAGTCCTATTGCAAGAGCTACGTGAGCTTTGCCATGTAGTGTACGAGTCTTCTGTCTGTATACTATGAAAATAGCTAAGGCAGCAGCTATCGCAGAATTGATATTTATGATCCAGTTCGAGTAAAGGTCCCTATACTGGTCTGTAGCGAAAAAGATAATGGAATCAGATAATATTATTGCTACTATCAGTCCAGTAAAAAGCAAACGTCTGTTGAGTTCTGTTATGTCGGTTAACCTTGTCGTCTATCTCATTCCGGGTAAATAAACAGTTGACATATACGTGCCAATATGTTTATGGGCTAACTTAGTACCTTTCTACTCTCCAGGACCATCTGAGTATAACACTAGCTGGATGACAAAGTACCAGTACTTGAAAGATTTGGGATGGGGTATCGCACCAATCTTTTTTGGACAACAGGAGCCAGGAGTAGCAAGTCAGCATATTCTGACCACTAAACAGGGTTATACTAGATGCACGTCAAGCCATAAAGCTTGCTAACCAAGCAGGTATTTCTCAAGGCATACTCCAACAGGACTAATTAACGGAAAATTCTTACAAGGAATCCTTCAAGCGATCTTATTGGACCACCGACTGTTAAGATACTTGATCTAGTTAGTCTCATGAGAAGCGGCCAGTATATACATGAAGATACATTTATCAGACAGGAGAAATCTGTGGACAGTAATCATGAGTACCAAAAACAAGGCTTAAGGCAAGCTAATAGCCAAGCTACTATTCAAGTTTTCTCAATTTACGGCTTAGTCTTGGTCTGTCAGATCCATTGCTCATATACGTAGTTCGTTTAGAATATTATTCCAAATAGGGGGTATAATTTACAGTATATTTTGTGGATAGAGCATATTACTCTTTTCTGTTCTATGGGCCCATCCAGCTTTGAAGAAATAATCCTTCTGTGAACTAAACTATCTTTCGGCAGTTAGGGGGGCTTCATAAATTAATTCATTCATGCCTTGATTTCCAACTCCTTCTGTTAACAATAATCTAAATAAATCTAATAGAATCTTCTATAGTGTTTCTATTAGATTGACTAGTTGTACATGATGAAAGCCGAAGTTGACCAGCTTTTTTTGAACCAGTAATTTACATGGGATCTTCAATATTGAACGCATAATTCTGTGTCGTTAAAATTGGAAGATAAATGAAATTTACAGGACTATTTTCCCTTTATATGAATAACTGAATTAGAAAGAAAAATGAAGATATAGATTCAGACATAACTACATCCTTATATTCAATTACTACATTAATTAAGAGTAGTTTGTCCGAGGATATAGCAACGGTAGCCTCGAAGCGATATCGACTTTATCTTAGGGAAGAGGAAAGGAAGAGAAGGCATACCACATTGCTTCAATATATTATTGCAGCAATTCTCTGGCTCGTAAGTTTGATAACCGATGTTTCCAAAAGATCAGGTATTCGAAAGAAGCGTGTTATTGAAAAGATAACAGTTGAATAATCCTTTGATAGTAACTCTAGTATGCCGCCTTCTCCATCTGATTGAATATCGATGCTCTCAGGACATGCATATATCAACCTTGAGACATACAAGAGAAATGGACAAGCAGTGAGACACCAATTTGGTTCACGATTGATGATGAAAATAAGACGATTTGCGTAGTGACTAGAATTGAGACCGGCATCAAATTATGACTTTGCCAGTCTCTTATATCCAATAAGACAAATTCTAGTTATTATATCTATGCCGGTGTGCGCATTAATACCAAGCTCGTAGTCTATCTATCTCCATGTTAGTCTTGGTTAAACTATCAGCTTTTCTAAGCTAGTCTAATGACTGGGAAAGAAGACCAACTATATTCCTAGAGTATATTTATAAAAGCTACCCTCATCTAGATCTAAACAAGCCTGCCCCGGAAACCAGCTGTTGCTGAAATTATTGGGTACTATTAGCGCCGTCACAGAATATTAGCTACACGACTAAAACAAAAAGAAGTATTTTGTTGCTTGCGTTCGTCTTAGGGTATTGCTCTACTGTATAATTTACCTTCCAGTGCTAGCTTGTAATTTTCTGCGATGTGTGGATTCTTTACAGGAGTTTCGGCACCTAGTTCAATGAGTCTTGCATAAATCCTCATAAGATATGCCAGTGACCCAACCAGGCCGACAAATATGCCCATATTAAAAATCCAATTTGGAGGAACTGCAGTAATTTCTTCTACAAACCAGAAATGCCATAGCTCATTCAATGCTATGGCAAACATTGCGGCTGTAAAGCCAATTATTGCAACTTTTAGACCAGTGTTATTGCTATTACCAGGCCCTTTCAGAATTGGCACCTTTCTACTGTAAATGGATATGAAGCCCCATCCTAAAGGTAATACTATAAGCATACTATATGCTAACCAGTTTGCAGGAGTGAATGCGGAATCACGAATTATAGTTTGATTTACCGAAGTGTCTATAGAGTAAGCTATCACGGTTGCAAGGGTGAGTGAGAACATTAGTATAATTCCTATGTATAATTTTTTGAGTCTTTGTATTTCTATTTCTTTTGGTATTAATAATTGAATCTGAGCCAAATTTTTTTCACCTCCATATTATGATGATTATCGGGTTGCAAAGTTATAAGCACTGATTAACTATGTGAATTAACATAGTTACTCAGCACTTCAATTTTGGTAAACTATTACGTCTGGTCCTAGTTCTATCATGTAATGGGGTGAAGCTANTGATGTGATGTATAATTGTAGCAAACATTGGACCTTGATTGAGATTGAGTGCAGTGTATTCGTCAACTAGACTAACTCGTATCAAGTTGTTCGCCATTACTGGGAGAAACAATCTTTACCATACTTGGCTTAGGCTTGTGGGGATGAGAGTAGGTGATGATGATATTGTTATTGGAGCATGAGAGAATGGAACAGCATTAGTAGCATCTTGTATTTTTGGGAATATTGTTGTCCATGCACAATGCTAGTAGCAGTGGTAATAGTGGATGTCAGTATAAGAGTAATAATGATCCAATTGTGAATATATGGAGATTTATTTCCCTATCCACCTACATTTTCTGAACATTCACATCACAATATTATATATTGTCATTCGCGATAGCCTTTAACTATTATAGGTAACATAAAGAACCTTTCTACAAGCGTGAACTGGACTATGATAGGAAATAATATGTTTTGAGCCTTAAACTTAGCCCTCCAATACACATCATTAGTATACCAGCAACCTTAGCATGAAATCCTTTCACCGTTAATCTTTCAACCATTTTTGGTATCGGTTCACTAAAATCTATACTATACCCTAAATTAATCAGTTATTCAACTTACTTGACCTATGCGATTGCCATTAAACATTATAGAAGTTCCATCGCCACTGCATAATCACAGACAATTGAGGATATTACGAGGACAGTTGTAAAGAAGCGATGGATTATGTGAGATAAGTGGCCCAAAGAGGCAGTGTGTGACAGGATTAGAGGGACCAAAAGAGATCTTCTCTGCGTTTGATTGACCGTAGCGTATCGTGCTGTTCGCATTACATTTACCGTATATCACAACAGTTAGAGGAACTGGATCTTTGCAAATATTGTCAGCATTTTCTTGTCCTAAAATGTAATAATTATTGTTGCTTAAGGTAATATTCTGAATAGTGCCGTTCTTAAAATGTGGACCCACAACGGCCTTAATATCCCATGTTCCGCTAGTATGATTTGAGATCCTAGAAGCACTAAAGTTCAAAGAAAGGGAGTTAGTTTTAACGCCGGTAGGACATGAATATGATAAAGGGCCAGCGATATGCCTCGCGGTTGTAAGTTTAACATCCATTAAAGCATTCACTTGTTCAAAACCGAGTATTAACGACGCTATCCCAATCATTGCTAGAGTACTGAGACTTTTCTTCAAAATCGAACTGATGTTCACCATGAGGAGAATAATTGATAGTGCTAATATTTCAATCTTAAAATCCATTATCACATTAGGCTAAATATCACGCCTAATTATGGCCTCAGACGGTAGCAAAAAGGCCCGATTTCCATTAACCCCTCCAGAGAGGATCATTTTTCAGAAATATTTCCCTGTTGAATGAATGAGTAGGACAAAAGAAAAATAGACGCCTGACCGTTAGAAGATTGACTTAGCAATTTATTATTCGTTTTTAATAAATTTGATAAGAATGAACAGAAAGAGAATGGTGTCTATTCTGCTGATTGTTGCTGTATCAGCTGTCCTTATATCATCAAGCGCTTTCGTAAATATTGCGACAGCTCAAACCAGCAAGACAAAACAAGACAGTACGAGTTCCTCAGATAGTAAGAACTACAAGGATTTCCAAAAGTGCCTTTCTAGTGCAGAGGATACAAAGGGATATGCCACTAAGCAGGAAATAAAAGACTGCTATAATCCGATCTACAACCCTACCGCAAATAGTTCTACTACAACCGCCTCAAGTAATGTTTCTCCCTCGGGAGAGTAATTAGAACATGGTAGACCGGAAATCAATTTTTTTCTTATTAAGGAATTCTGAAAAATACTTGGTGTTTCTATGCTGACTCTCGGTGATCGTTTCCTCCTTCTTATGAAAGTTCTTCCGTAACCAGGAATCTCATAATAGAAGGTACTAGCATAAACATCCAAATACATGTTTGTATATACTCTGCTCC
>AF_2010_repII_A100DRAFT_1000047_pt1 | contig 18500 bp, 14 predicted proteins | sample AmaForreplIIA100_FD_9198 | JGI IMG/M metagenome (IMG submission 9198) | reverse complement strand
AAGAATTAATTCGCGGTCGCCAGTTTCCTGAAATTTTCAGGCAAAGATGGAATATGATTTATCAATTCTTCCATGAAGGTAACCCTTCGACACAGCTCAACAGGACAATTTCCATGGCAAAGAAATTGTATATAAAAGTTAATATCGAAATACGTATGAAGCGCTGTGAGCTCTTAGAGGAGATCGCTGCGAATAATTGGGCCGAGTATTTTATTGCTATTTCTAAAGATCAGAACGAGGTATTAAAAGCAAAGACAAAGTTTGCTGAGCTAGATCCCCCTAATGCATCTTCGTTCTGGGGAGATTCTCAAAGACTGCTGGGAAATATCGCGGATCGATCAATAGATAATTTCTTGTTAGTCATATCTGAAAATTTTGATTCCCTTAATACTATCAAAGAAAAATTAAGATCGTTATTTATGGTACTCCCATTAAAATTAGTCAACACAGGTACATTGCAAATGCTTACGGATTTGCAAGAGCCGAACGCTTGCCAATTAAAGGAACTTACAAATATCGTACTTGATAGCGGCTTTGAAATTGATCTGCTCAAATCTACGAAGCTATATTTTAAAAGAAACAGCAAATATTTGGGATTATCAGAAGGAAGAATACCTTGCATCCTAGTCTTCCGTCCAAAGCAATAAATTAGAAAAATATGATGGTCTGAAAATAGTATAGAAAAGGAAATGTCTGTATCGTACTTTGAGTGTGGGTATGTTACTGGATATGCCGTATTCTACAACGTATAATTAGATCCCTCATCTGTATACTAATAAACCCTTGGTCCACATTAAAAAACTTGAGGTTTACGGATTTAAGTCGTTCGGATTTAAGAATATCGTATTGAACTTTGAAAAGGGCCTCGTGGCGATCACAGGTCCAAATGGGTCTGGAAAAAGTAATATCTTGGATGCAATAATGTTCGCTATCGGAGAAAATAATCCGAAAGCCTTGCGTGTCGATAAATTTCAGTCTCTTTTTCATGACAGTCAGAACAGCAGTACAAGACTAGTTAGAACTAGTTTGCTCTTCGACAACTCTGATAGAGCAATACCAGTAGATTGTGATTCAGTCACTGTAACAAGAGAGATGGAGGGGCAAACTGGTGAAAGCCAGTACTATCTTAATAAAAAGAGAGTAACGAAGAGCACTTTAGTAGAATTATTAGAAATTGTGCTTGCTACCTCAAATAAACTTAACATCATTCAGCAGGGAATGATAACACGGATTTCAGAATTGAATTCTGAAGACCGACGGGAAATTATAGAAGATATCATCGGACTATCATACTTTGATGAGAAAAAAAATGAGGCGATTAGGCAGCTAGAGGAATCAGACCGGCGCCTCGAGGTTGCAATGGCTCGCATCGGCGAAATACGAAAGCAAATTGATAATTTAGAGGAAGAAAGGAATGATCAATTAAGATATAAACATCTCGAGTCGGAGCTTCAGAAGTTTAAAGCGGTAGAGATCTCGAATACATTGAGAACAATCAGGAGTAATTTGACAGCTAAAGTGGAGCTTCTAAACTCAAAGATATTGCGTTCAAAAGAGCTAAGCTTAAGAATAGAACAAATCAATTCACAACTAGAGAAGGCGGAATCGGAAAATATAAAACTTATCCAAAAAGCAAAAGTTGCAAGTACTGCCAAAGCAGAAATAACAACTACCATATCGGATCTAGTTTACGATTCAGAAAGGAAAAAGGCATTGATTATGCAAACAGCACAGCGATTGGTTCAGATCGAAAAAAACGTTGATTCAATTGAAAAGGAGAAGCAAAAAATTAATCAGAAAATAGAGAATTTGCATCTGAAAATAGATGAAAATAAAACCTATACTGAAGAGAAATATGCTAGGCTATCAGTTCTAAAGTCGGATTTAGCTGAGATTACTTCGGTAATAGAAAAACTCTCAGTTAATGACAATCGATACGCCGATATCAGGACAAGACTAGAAGGCCGCCACAAACGACTATACGAAATTAAGAACTATTTGGACGTTTCAATAGCTAGGCTTGAGGAAAAAATGATAATAGTAGCAGACAGGGCCAAGAGCATAGATTCGGAAACTATCGAGTTAAAAGAAAATATTAAGAAAAACAAACAATTCCAGGATGACCTTCGTACCAGCCTCGAATCTCAAAAGGCTAAATTGCATACTACAAACGGCCTCATTAATGACTTGAGTGAAATAAAAAGCACTTTGCAAACCCATCTGAAGACTTCAATGAACCTTTTATCTACTGCAGACGCTTTTACTATAAAATGTGAAGTAAAGGCTTCCACAGTCAAAAATGCTATGAGTGAAGATATCGCCATAGCAAAATTGATGAGTATGTCAGATGTGTTCGGAATCGAGGGACTGGTCCACAATATAATAACATGGAATAAAGATTATGAAAGAGCTGTTCTTGCTGCTGGTTCCGAATGGATGAAAGCATTCGTCGTCGACACTGTCAAATCGATGATCTCGATAGCAGAATATGCCAAAAAAAACAAACTACCGCGCCTTAAGGTGATTCCAATGGATATGGTCCATGACGTTCAAAGGTCGTATTTTCCTAATGACGATCCTAATATCGTTGGTAACCTCGCTGATTTCATAAATTCCGATCATAAGGACTTGCCAGATTTCCTTTTTGGAAATACAGCTCTTGTGAAGAGTCCAATTGCTGCGTACCTCTTATCTATAAACGGATACAGAGCCGTCTCGGTAGGTGGAGAGCTATTCGAAGATTCAGGAGGCTCTATGGCAGTAGATTTTGGCTCTACTATTTCCGATCTTACACATACACTTCTTCTCAGTAATTCGATCGAGAACCTGAAAAACTTACTAACCAAATTGAGGAAGCTAATTGAGCAGAAAGATGCTGACCTCAGACAAATTGGATTAAGAATAGATCAAGGAGCATCTGAAAGAATTGAAATAGAGAGGAAAAATAAGTGACTTGGATACACAAACTTCTAATTTAGCGAACCTCATTCGTGAAGACGAAACAAACCTTGAAAAACTCATTTTGGAAAATATTGCAGTTCACTCAAAATATGAATCCACTATTCTAGAGTCAGAGGAATGGCGCAGACGCTTATCGCTGGTCGGATTGACTATAAACCGTGTTTACCATTTAATGGAAGATATGGCCGGTGCGTCGATCAGACTCAAATTAGGACAATTGAATGAGAAGAGGGCTCAAATTATGCGTGCCAATGAGGTGGACGATCTTGAGCTACGAGATATGCTTAGGTCTTTGGAAATACTCAAAAGTGAAGTTGCTATAGGGTTGGAACGAATAAAAACCTTAAATGATAATGCCCGGGAGCTGGAGGATGAACGAAAAGAAAAGTTTGATCAAGAGCATGAATTAAAATCTAATTTGATTTCTATCGAAGCTGACCTTCAAATAGAGAGAGATCGAGAGCAGCAAGTAATAGATTCTACTAGAACATCGCTTGGTAAGTTACAAATATACGAGCAAGAAATAAAGACGCTAAAGGAAACTGAAAGAAAACTATCCAAAGAAAACAACTCCCTTGAAAAAGATATTGCATTAGCAGAGAAAGATATATCTGACCTTAATTCAGAGGAATCATCTCTAATCAATAATCTTAAGTCGCTAGGGTATAATGATGTGCTAGAAGCCCTAGACGTGAATGAGATCATAGGAGAATTAATAGCCGAGCTTGACACATTAAAACCCCGAATTAATCTGCGCGCCAACGAAGCTTACGTAGAAGTAATTGATGGATATAGGGGCATGTCGATAAAAAAAAATCTGCTGGAGAAAGAACGGCACTCCATTGTCCACTTTATCGAAGAAATCGTTATGGAAAAGAAGGAAGTTTTCATGGAGGCATTTGAGAAGGTTGACAATAACTTAAGACAGACTTTCTCCGAGGTAACAGGCGGGGCTGCTTGGTTAGAACTAGAAAATAGTGAAGACGAATTTTCAGGTGGTATAATGTTAATGGTTCAATTCCAAGGCAAGCCAGGACGTGAGTCCACTGCGTTGTCAGGAGGAGAGAAGACAATGGCTGCTATAATTTTTCTTTTGGCACTGCAATCACTTAAACCATCTCCTTTTTATCTAATGGATGAGGTTGACGCTCATCTTGATGCTCAAAACACTGAAAGATTATCTAAGGTGCTGTTAGAAAGATCGAGACATAGCCAGATGCTTATGGTTACCTTGAAGGATACAACGGTGGCTAGAGCAAGCATGATTTACGGCGTCTATTCGCAAGACGGAGTATCTCAAGTTATAAGGTACAAACATCCTAGCCAGCTTACTGGTGGAGATATTAGAGCCGACGTGAGCACTGACTAGCTCTGGTGCTACTTTTTTAGATATTGAAGGCGTAAACATTAGATGTCAGACAACAAGGATGGAACAGCTACGCGATGTTTATCTAGAGCTTCAGAATGTTCATGGAAAATTAAATAGACATAGGATAAATGAAACATGATACATAATGGTTTTCTTCCTCACCGGCTAATAAGGGATCACTTTTGCAGATATCCATAGAATAGAGACATCTATGAAAGAATCTACAACCTGTCTTTGGTCTTTCTCTAGTTTCACTCTGCTTTATACGGATGATTTTTTCCTTTTCCAAATTGTGAACTTTGGGTTCCGAAATTGCGTCTAATAAAGCCTGTGTATATGGGTGAAGTGGATTCAGTAATACTTGTTCTATAGGTCCCACTTCAACTATCTTCCCAGCATACATAATCCCTACATCATCTCCGATAAACCTAGCAGTAGCAAGATCATGAGTGATATATAGGTATGAAAGCTTAAGCGTGTCTTTCAAATTTCGCATTAACTCCAATATTTCGGCTCTCACAGAAACATCTAGCATTGATACAGGTTCATCAGCTAAGATCAACTTTGGTTTGAGGACGAGCGATCTAGCTATTGATACTCTTTGTCGCTGTCCCCCTGAAAGCATATGTGGAAATTTGTCAGCAATGTCAGTGGTGGGTTCTAAGCGTACTTTCTCCAGAGCCTCTAATACGTCCTCGATTTTCTCTTTTTTTGACCTGCTCTTTTTGTGAATATTTAAAGGTTCCATGACTATGTCCATTATTCTCATTCGAGGATCGAGTGAATTATAAGGATCCTGATGTATCATTTGTACATTTGTACGAAAGTTCCTTAATTTGCTACCTTCATATTTTGTAATGTCGTGTCCATCAAATATTATCGACCCGCCGTCTGGCTCGATGGCACGTAGGACAATCCTTGCTAAAGTAGTTTTACCAGAACCTGACTCACCGGCAAGGACAAATGCTTTTCCCTCCTCTATTGTTAAACTTACACCATCTACAGCTCTGACGAAAGATTGGTTGTTCTTATGAAACACTTCTTTAATGCTTTTCCTAACGGGAAAATACTTTCTGACACTGTCCAGTCGGAGAATTTTGTTCAATTATTCAGATACGACCTACCCGTTTGATAATATAACAATTTTGTATGCGAACATCTTGTATTCATATGATTAAGTAATAATTATATAAGTACATAGAATTTTCAAACTATGTGCACCTTACTGGCAGAGTATTGGTTTGTGACCCTATAGATCATACTGGCATGTCTATCCTACAAAAGGCAGGTATGACAGTGGATTATTGTCCAAATATCGATGGAAAGGAGCTGATTTATAAGGTCAAGGATTACGATGTCATAGTTGTCAGAAGTAGAACTATAGTGAGCCGCGAGGTCATAGACGCGGCAGTTAATGCAAAAATTATTGCACGTGTGGGTGTTGGGCTGGATAATATAGATATCGACGCTGCTAAGGTGAAAGACGTGAGTGTGATCAACGCTTCCGAGGCAGCTATAAATGCAGTAGCGGAACTCGTTATTGGCAACATGATATCTCTCGCTCGCAACATTACACGAGCAGATGCTGAAATGAAAAAGGGAAATTGGATAAAGAGGGATTTGATTGGTACAGAATTAAAGGGAAAATATTTGGGACTTATTGGTGTAGGAAATATAGGTAGGAATGTAGGACGTATTGCGCGAGGACTACGTATGAACATTCTGGGATACGATGTTGTGCCTATAAATCAAGATTATATCAAAGAAGTAGGTTTGATTAGAACGGATCTTAATACATTGGCAGAGAGTGCTGATTTTATTTCGTGTCATGTACCCATGACTTCAGACACAAGACACATGTTAAATGCAGAACTCCTGGGAAAGATGAAGCCAACAGCATATATTATTAACAGCTCGCGTGGCGGGGTTATCGATGAAAATGCATTATACCAATCTTTAAAGGATAACAAGATAGCAGGTGCAGCGCTAGATGTGTTCGAGATCGAACCGCCGACGAATAGATTGCTTATTGGGTTATCTAACGTGATATGTACTCCTCATATCGGCTCGCAGACTAAAGAGTCGCAGGAATTGGCGTCAACTGTAATAGCAGAAAAGGTGATACAGATCATGCACGAGAAATCGATCTGATTTTGCGTATATACGTTATTGTTGCGTGGTGTTCGTAATAATCTGAAAATAGTCCGCCTTTTAGTCATCTAAATCATACAAGATCTTCAAATACGTCAATCGCTTAGACTGCCTATTTAACGAGTACAATTTTAGATCTTGAATAGTGTCTCGCATAATATCAGCAACATCTGATAACATTTCACGCAACTGTATTGGCATCAATATAAGATTGTGCAAGAGTTGGATTTCTTAATAATTTAAAGAAGACTGTGATATTTAGAGATTTTTGATCAATAATTCAACAGCCTATAAATTACATTCAAGTATAGGTGACTTTGCTATACGGACATTTCGGAGCCAACATGTGCACGTCTATGACAATTCACGTTCACCATTCTGCTAGATATACGTAATTACCATGTAGGTATATACTCTGCCTTTGGTGAACATCTAGGGAGCTGCACAGTTTACCAATATATATTCTATTTCCATTCGAGACGATCTTGTATACAGTTATTAAGGGTTGTCAGAACATATACCAACATCATGCGTGGTTACATGGCTGCTACTTGGAACAGAATGTGGAAGCTTAATACTGACGAGCTGAAATCGAAAGCGATTGCCTGGAGGTCAGAGCATTCTATACATAGAATCGAAAGACCGAGTAGACTGGATCGAGCACGGAAATTGGGATACAAAGCAAAACAAGGAATCATCTTGGTACGTGCAAGAGTAGGCAGGGGTGGTATGAGAAAGCAAAGACCAGTTGCAGGGAGAAGACCTAAACACCTAGGTGTCGTTCACATCAAACAAGGAATAGGTATGAAGCATGTTGCGGAACGAAGAGTTCTAGAACGTTTTCCAAACATGGAGAGTCTAGGTTCTTACTACTTGCACAAAGATGGCCAATACTTTTGGTACGAAGTCATACTTGTGGACCCTTATCATCCATCTATATCCAACGATAAAGAAATGCGCAGAAGACTTAAGGCCTTTGCAAAAATTGAAGTTTGAAGGGAGATTGGATCTGGGGGTCAGATACAAATAACAATGCCTATTAAATTCAATGTACTTTAATATTTTACTAGTTATTTATACGTAATAATACTTCAATACACCATTTACGCACAGTAGTGAAATCTGCAAACAGAACACATAATAGTTTTTAGTAATATTGTAATTCTAATTTTGAAAAAAGGGCGAGGCCAAGCGACTTTGTTTCAGATAGATTTCCGACTACATCCATAGGATTAAAACATGTTTATGACTACTGCTGTAACTGTAAAAGCAAGACATCAAAGTGGCTGTAATAACAGGCTGTCTAGATGTTCTTAGATACAAATAATGTGAGTTTTAGTTTTAGTTAAAACAAGATGATTATATGACTTTTACACGTCTAATTCCACTGAATTTACTAATAAATTTCATAGAATTTGGAACTTTATCATATAGCTAGCTTTTAAGTAATTTCTGGGAAGAAATGGTAAAACCGATTATCTCGTTTGAATATGTTTTACAAACATCGAAAGCTTTGTGAACTTGTTTTAGAAAATATAGCATTAATCAGTCTATCTAAGCACAGAAGAGATCGTTATACTAATTTGACTTTAGGCTTCTAAGATCATATGGAACCTATTTACAAAGACATCATCTGGCTCACAAAAAACAAACTTATTTTCACAGACTCATAAGATATTTCAAAAGCTGTGCCAAGTATAAGATCATAGAATAAATGTAGGGATAATGGTGGCTGGTGGCATTTGAGGTATAACATGAGATGCTACAGACAAAAAGGGATTAGTAATACTTGTCGCACGTTTTCTCGTGGTATATATCTGATACCGGAGCAGTTCACTTGTTCTCTTGTATGACTAACGCTCTTATTGAAGCGATGATCTGGTAGATCTCCTCTGGCTTCGTATCCTTATCTAGAGTGACATAATAAAAGGAATCTGTGTTAGGCAACGTCAGAATATTCACGTTTTCATTCTCAGTCAGTGTAAACTTTGTAGTGCCGATAGAAGATTCAAAGGCTTTGCGTAGCTGGTTCCTAGTGGCTTCAATAAAATTCTCATTGCGTGCTTCCTCAGGTTTGAACAATGGTACTACTCCCTTTCGAAGTTGTCCTGCAAGAGTTCGTCCAAACATGTTCATTTTCCCTGCATACCGAATTTTTGGCGAGACTGCAAGTATCCTGATACATTTTTCCCTGTTTTTTTGTGCCTCCTCTTGTGAGCGACTGGTCATAGGAATGAGCTTCTACTTATGACATAAATACATACTGATAATGGGAATAAAAAAGAATCTCCTGCTACTGCTAAAAGCTCCTGTTCAAATATGGATTAATACGCGAACCTCTGAATCAGTGAAAAAATGACCCGCCAAAACACTTAATCTTTTATATATATATGTACCAAATGTCGTAGAGAGGGGTGGCATTATACTTTACATGAAAGTAGTAATTTTAGCTGGTGGTTTAGGAACTAGATTACAACCCTACACGTTCTTCATTCCTAAACCGATGTTGCCTTTAGGTAATAAACCATTACTCCAGCATATAATTGAGTGGGTTACAAACAATAGCAATAATAACAGTAATCGCAAAGTTAAAATAGACCATATTATTTTATGCGTGAGTTATCTTCATAGGACTATTGAAGACTATTTTGAGGATGGTGGGAGATTTGGTATCAAAATAGACTACGCTAGGTCAGAGCGACCACTAGCTACCGCAGGACAATTGAAGACAGCAGAGAAATTCTTAGATGACACCTTCATTTGTCTATACGGAGATGCAGTTTATACATTTAGTCTTGATAAGATGATAGGTGAACACAAAAGTTCTAAAGCATTTATTTCGATGGCGCTACTCTCATATAAAACAAATCTGAAGTACGGATTCATTGATATTGAGGGTGAAGATGGAGGAAAAAATAGAGTTATGAGTTGGAGAGAAAAACCAGAAGTTAGGGGATTGATTAACATCGGTTGTTACGTTATGGAGCCAGAATTTCTCAATCTTGTTCCTCAATCCAGTGCCTTTGGAATGGATGATGCAGTAAGAAAGGCTCTTGAACAGAATAGGCTCGTGAAAGGATTCAAAATAGATTCAGGATTTATTGACATAGGAGATAAGAAATCATATCTTGAGGCATACAAAAAATATGTCAAGAAGCTTGGAAAAATATAGCCACTCCAAGAAAGCCTGACGGAAGAAAGTATAAAACGTACACAAATACATAATTGCTTATTTTAGCTCATAGAGTGCGATTGATAATTTAAATAAGATGTTGTCATCAGTCTTTTCTGCTATGGGTATTATGTACTTTTGTGTTTCCTCTTTATATCGCAATATCTTATTCTTGTGAGGAGCATTTTTTAGAGCCCTAACATTTTCAAGTCTATCTGCTAGGATCAAATATCGAGCAAGTACAGAGCCATTTATAATATTGTAGAAATATTCATGCAGGGCTTTTTCTCTTTCTTCGTTCATTATTTTTGGCATTGCGACAACATGGACTACATCATGTACAACTTCGCCAAAATCCTGCTTCAAGTCAATATCGTCTTTAAGAGTTGTATCGTGAAGAAGGGCTGCACATACGAGATCTGCATTGAGTATGTGCAGCTCCTCAGTAAAAACTAGAGCTACCTTTAGTGGATGATTGATATACGGTTCGAGATGGTTTTCATCTCTAAAGTCTCTGCCATGAGCCTTAAGTGCAACTCCAAAGGCTCTAGTGATTTTGACAAGATCATCAGTAGAACTCTCAAACGGTTTTATCAATCGGGCAAAACCCCGTTTAGTAAATTCGCCGAGAGTTGCTATCATCATATTTATCCAAAGGTTTTTTGTATATATATCGTGCTTTGATTAAAATTATGGTCTCTTTCCATAATTTATTCAGATTTTAATTTCAATACAATGAAAAAAGATTGCATGAAAAACTATATCAACAGGGACTGACATCTCAAACTCCAGTCTCAATTAGGACCTGAGTGTCTCAGGAACTCGATTAGATGAATCCAGCATATTGCTTCTCGTTATATTCGTCAGGTTAAGATGCTACCGAGGCGACCTCTTGACTTTCATAAACTGTCGTTGAAGGTCCTAACGACGATGGTATACTCTCTTCCACCGTGGGTCTTTGCTTACGTGGGTCGGTTCGCTTCTCCAGATTCTTCGGCCGTCGCAATATTTTTTTTGTACGGGTTGCCTACTTGTGCTTTCTCCCTTCAGTTTTCCCTTCCTTTTTGCCTTTGGTCTGGTTTTAGGTGTCATACGACAAGCAGTAAACGATACAAGGATAAATACTTACTAAATTCTAACTCTTATGGATAAGTATATTAATACCATTTGAAAGACAACTCTGTCAATCAATCTTATTCTATATCTACAAGTGTTCATAAGGCTACTCTATACAACATTACGTTCAAAACTAAATCTACGTTCTCTACAATTTATTATTTTGATTCGAAGGAAAGCTTTTATTATTACATCTTTTAATAGCAAATAATGAAACGCGTAGAAGCCGTTATCAGTAATGAAAAGGTTCTAGAACTAAATGAAGCTCTGAAAAAGGCTGGAGTAGGGGGTTGCACCATCTTCGAATCTAGAGGCCGTGGAAAAGGGGCAAAGCCTGTCGTTGAAAGTGGTAGAGGAACATCAAGATATGTCTCCGAATTCTCAGTTAGAGCCAACGTACTTACAGTGATTGAGGATTCTCAAGTCGAAAAAGTGGTCAATACAATACTAGCCACAGTTAGCACAGGCTCAGCAGGTGATGGCAAGATTTTCATATCTTCTGTGAACGACGCTGTAGACATAGGAACAAAAAAACACGGCGAAGCTGCCATTTCATCAGGATAGTTTGATCTGACTTCAGAATTTCTCTGTGCCTCAGGCAAAAGATTGTAACCTTGCGGTTTCCAAAACGATGGCAACGACCTTACCTATGGCTAGGCAATGATGATGTGGGAATGTCTTCTATACCATCGTTGACCATCGTTATCAGCTAAGGATGCCTGCTTATGATTAGATAACATGTAGAATTACTTTCTCGTATTTCTGAATTTTCATCGAATGCTAGCCAGAAAATTAGGAATCGTATCAACGCGGACGTATTTGACCGTTACACTAAAGGAATATTTGGTATTACTTTTAAGCATATCTATTTGCCATAAATATGAGTCTCATTTGGAGAAAAAACCTGAGAGAAAATGGTATTGTATAACAACGGATACCAGTGCTAGAAAAGAGCTATATATTGCCAATTTAACTATTTTTCTGCCAATCTCTTTTTCAGTCAGAGGACCATCTGCCAAGATTAATCTCAGTAGCGTTGTAGGCGCATTCCTCTCTTTTGACGCCATTAATTTGAAATCATTCGTCAGGATTGTGGGTCGAGACTTAACTTGTCTATGTTCTACAATTTTCTTGACGCTATTAAGAAATAAAAATGAATTCATCACTGACGGCAGCAATGCAATGACTCCTATAGTCTCAGAGCTCCCAGCAATTGCGAGGGCACCGTACATAGATCCGATCAGTAAGGTGCCTGAATCTCCTGGAAATATTTTACTTGGAAACCTATGATACTTGTAAAATGCAACTAATCCACAAAGCAGCGGAAGAGCGGCAATAAATACGACACTGTTGGCAAAGACGGCTATAGAGACTAAGAGCGGAATCATCGCGATGACCACAACTTCGGTAGCTACTCCATTCAAGACATCAATTGAATTGATCGTATTGCCAGCAACTGGAATAATGATTAGTATAAGCGGAATGTATAGAAGCGGAATGGATACGCTGCCAAAGATAAGATTCAGATGAGTTCCATGAGCCCCTAAAACAATCAACGGAATGGCAGCAGGAATTAGTGCAACAGGCTTATACCATCCTGGCATGACTTTTTTATCGTCAATAAATCCTACAATAAATGCGATTATTGTGGTTAATAGAATGGCGAGAACCTGTGTGTTCCGAGTAATCAAAAAGAGAATACCCTCTGCGATAGCTATTCCTACGATCAATACTGGACCTGCGGGTCTTGGAATGTTAGGCTTTTCAGGTTTATGATAATCGCGAACTACACTCCCTTTGGTTATGAGCGATTTAATTACTTTCGGTGTCGCCAATAGTATTATTAGAAATGGAACCGCAGAAACCACTGTTCCATAAAAGAGGACATAGCTCCAGGAGGACAGATCAAGCATTACTATTATCAATTCCGTATATACGCTGGCTTGTGAACTACCGCCTATTAAAATAGGTGGCTTCTTTTGTCATCATTGCGTTCCTGTCTACGCTAGCGAAAGTTCTGGTATTGGGCATGTTCACAGTTACCCCTACTTTAGAAATAAATCCTAAAGCCCGATAGGCAATATTGAAAGCGGCGTTTCTATCAGCATTCTCTTCAGCGCATTTAGCACAGGTAAACAATCCTTGTATCTTCCGTGCACCTTTCTGATAACATTTTCTGCAATATTGTGAAGTCCTTGCTTCTGACACTTGAATTACCTTAATACCTCCTAGTGCTGCTTTGTATGCTATATATTGTGTTAGCTTGTAGTACTGACTGAGCTGAGTTAGCCATGAAACTAAAGCATCTTGTAGATATTTTGCAAAAAGGTATCAATCCTTGTAATTTGGGAAATTTTCAGCTTTGACGATCTATTGTGTGCTTTACTTCAATGGTTCAAAGGCGTTTGAAGATACTAACGATTGTCTATTCAAATATATNATCTCAAAAGCTAAAGGGGCTCAAGTTGGCTTGCTGCAGCCCACCGATTTTAACCGGCAGGCCCAGTTAAGGGGCAACGTTGCCTGAGCTTCGGATGTCGTTCTCTAGAAACTGTTTAGTAGTTTTCACCATGCCGATTGAGAAAGTAGGGTCGCTACTTATCAATATGTCTAGCGCCTTGATAACGGCACTCTTCAACTGATTTATTGGCACTTTCTGACCCTTTGCGGCCTTGACCAACGGACCAAACGAAGCTTGACACTTGTTGGATCTGCTCCAATTGCGACAGTATAGTCGAATTCAACCATGCAGTTAAAGTAGTAAGCTGAAGCTTTATAAGTTCATTTTTCTCACTTTCCGATTTCAAATTTTGAAGCTTTGCTTCAAAGCCTAGCTTGTCGTCATACTGCTGCTCTACATCGGAGCTATCCTTAGAAATGTTATTTGCAGTAGCGATTTCCTCCACAGTATGACGCAGAAGCTTCAGTTTTTTAATGCCCATCCCCATTCCTTCCAGATCATCATATATGGATATAGTATGAGTATGAACAAGGACTTCTGTTTCCAAATCTCCGCATTTTGATTGCAGATCGTTTCTCCTCTTGTCCAAAAATTGAACTTTCTCTTCAAGTACTTTTTTATCGGCCTCCATCTTAGCCAGGTTTGAAACCTTCTCCACAATAACCTTAGGATCAAATCCAAGTTGCTTCGCTACAACAACGGTCTCCACAAACTTAGAATTGTCAAGCATCGCTACTCCGTTTTTCTCCATTACTACCTTCAAAGCAGAAAACTGCTCGAGTTCACCGAGAGTCGTTGCTTCCTCGTCTAGGGCAATGCAGAGGTCGGTTTTCCGATCGAGTATCTTTGCATCTAACTTTTCTATTTCTTCTTTTGACTTTTGTACCTGACTTCTTTGTTGTTCGATATATTCTGGAATCTGAGCGACTGGGATCGATTCGGAGTTAAGGAGTTGCTTTAGATGATACGCAACCTTATCTGCTTGGAGGTCCATTTGTTTGCAACGGTTATGGTGCACCTTGGCAAAAGAAGCGACGTGGTTGACACGGCGGTGGAGTTAATAGAGTTACTTTTCATATTCCTACATTAGCAGATGATAGTTACATACACAATGAAAGTTGAGTCCTTGAGTATCTTTGAAAAATCTTGATCATATTTTATGAGCCATCGTTTGTAATAGAGATTAGTCTTATGTTGCTATTTGAACAAATGGGACAAGCCGGGATATTGCTGTTATTATTTATTCTTTGCCTTTGTCTAAAAACGGTTATACTCCACTAACATATGGAGGTAAACCGTATTATTATAAGGGTCGCGCCTTAACCTGGAAGCAAATTGATTGGCTAACGTGTTGAGTGCATTAATCACTAAACCTCCGATTGAAGCCATGCATTTGCATCGATAACGTAGCGTCTATTCTGTGAGCAATGGTTAGTCTTTTTTGTTTATTGTTATCGATCGTAATAATTTCAGATAATAAACTTTTAAATCCAAGTTGGGTATGATGTACTCTAGAACCCTAGAGATTTTCGCTTTATCCTTGGAAGTCCTTTCATAGACAAGGAAGATCTAGGGTTCATATTATATATAAAAATAGCGATATTTCTACTCAGTTCTCCTGCCGGCTGGTCTATTCTGTAAGCTATGGGCCTTAACATTTTGATAGTGGAGAAGCTAAATTAGAATATGCCTGAATTACCTTCAAAGAGTGGATCATGGTTGGCAAATAACGTGGCAAAACGGCAGCATGACGCCATCCACCAGGCTATCTCTACTACCTGCCTTGATGAGCAAGAATGCTATGATGCTCTCTGGTCATACCTTACTTGGCAATACGAGATCGACTTTGTTTGCAATCCTGAAAAGCGGGACCAGATTATTACAGATGTGGAAAAGCGAAAGGAGAAATTGTTGGAGAATGCTGGATTATGCCGGATAGAGGATTAGCACGTATAGATATTTACTAGGTGCTATTAGAGTGCATAAGCGTCTAATTCTACCCTCTAATGCAAAGCCAGTTGAGGTTTGCTAGAACTAGGATTCAAAAATTGACAGTTTGTTGTATCCTGATTACTGCACTACCATTTGTACCATTTAGAAATTCAGTACACTCGCCTTGCCTCGTTATTTTTAATTCATTAACTATCTTGCCATCTTGTCTTTTCATTACTGCTTGAATTGTTTGTTGACCCAGATCGAATGCAGATTACATATCTGTAATGGTAGTGGCTTTTCTCAGCCTTATCTTTGTCGAACATGTCACCTACTGTGCTTAACAAAGGTGTATCTCTAGTTTTAATTGAATTTTGATTGATAGGGCTGTATCTGGTTGCATATTGCGGATAGATATAAACAATTTTATTCATTCGAAGAATTATGACCATTACTCTTGAAAAGCATAAATTTTGTTATATTTGGAGATTACAGTAGCGACATCGCAAAGGAATTAGGAAAGAAAGGGACAGCTACAGATATTGCTATTTATGACAGAAAGACATCAGATATGATTTACACATGGGCACTACCTATTACTTTTCCAGACAAAATACAATCCCTCATGCAGGCAATAAATATTTCAGAATATGCAATATTGAACATTGCAAAGATAGATAAGTACTTTGGAGAGCAGATTATTGCTCTAGATTCTATGGATTTTAAGGATGGATTTATTCTTCACTCATATGAAGTTGATGAAGAAAAACTAAAAACACTCATTAAAAATACTTCTGTTTCAAATTTCAAATTTCTTGATAGTATAAATCAATTAAAGCAGGAATTGGATAAACTTGAACCTAAAGGCTATAATGATGGTCCTCCAATGATTCCAATAGATCATGCATTTGATGTCAAGGGAGTTGGAACTGTAGTATTAGGTGTTATAAAACAAGGAGGTGTCAAGGTATACGATCAATTGAAAATCTTGCCAAATGGTAAAGACATAGTTATCAAGTCAATTCAAATGCATGATGATCCTGTAAATGAATCTAAAAGCCCTGCAAGAGTAGGGCTTGCTATTAAAGGAATAGCTGCTGAACAAATTTCAAGAGGAGATATTTTATGTTCATCAGATTCTCGTATAAAGATAGTATCATCACCAGTACCGGCAACGATGGAAGCAGCATCAACATCAACGCCATCTGATGCAAAGTTTGTGAAGAATCCTTTCTATAAAGGCGATCTTGCCGAAAATCAGACTTATCTTATATCTGTTGGTCTACAAATAAAACCTGTAAGACTAAAGATTCTAGACAACATGACCATTGAAATCATGCCTGAGAACAAACCTATAGTGTTCTTTGCTGGTCAAACATACGTGCTCTTAAAACCAGATAATCAAGGAACAAGAATAATTGGGAAAGGCACCCTAGGTTAAGCTAAGAACGAGATATCGACACTCTCTAGTAAACTCAATTATATTATATTATAAGCCGGGCAATTCCAGCTATTAGTTAGGTGCCAGCCTCTAGATTACATACGCCAGTGTATTGCTCCTATTGACGGCCGCGTTTTTAGAGGACGTGTCAAGCTAAGGCGAAAGAGCTATAGCTACGGAGGTACCCCCGTTCTATGGTCATAGTTGAACATGAGAGGATCTCTGCTGAACCCACCAGGGATCTGCGCCTGGATCTGAAAATCTAAGTCACTCCTGAGTTTAACTCATCAATCTATTTTGAGACCCAAAGTAATCCCATCCCATCTTCTGATTCTGATGCCATTCCCTGTTCGATGACCTGAAATTTTCAACGTCCAGCATGCTCCAGCCGTAATGTTAGTCCTACTAGCCAGAGTAAAAATACATAAAAAAATAGTTGCAGTTAGCACACCTCATCATTAATCTGTCCCCGAACCAACCGTTTAACATCGTATCTAAATCGTATCCACCTTACCCAATTTCCGGATCAATTCATTAATCATTTTCTGTTGTTCAAAAATTAGGACCACAAGCAAACCTCTGCAGAAAAGTTCTCACCCTTAGTGGCTGCACAATCTATCTAAGATCCTTTTGCATCTATCTAAGATCTCTTCAAACAAGGTCCTGTTTTCCTTCCGTTTCTAAAGCCTGCCCTTTTCAATTTCCCTAGCAAATATGTCTTTGTCCGAGCTCATGTTATGACTTCGTCCATTATACTTTCATAGTATGAACAATATGCCTTCCATAACTCATATCGAAAATATACAATAGTAAACCCTTCCAATATGCTGTTAACTATTCTTCAAGGGAAAATGCAGAACATTGCCGTAGCAAGGACATCGTGTCACCTCTACACATAAGCCAAAATATATCTCGCACATTCCTTAGAGAATGTTATTAGAGGGAGTAAATACGGCACCGGAGGATATTTACGATGTTGTTGTAATTGGTTCAGCTAGCACCATCTATCCTAAGTTGTTGTAATTGGTTCAGCTAGCTTCACTTGGTTCTTACTTTGTGGATAACATATATTTTATATTATCCACAAGAAGACTAGCAACTATAGCAAGTGAGATTAATCCAGCTATATCATGGCATGTCTTTTCAAATTCAAATCCAAGTTTTACATTTTTCCGGCAGGTATTTCTTTTTCAGACATTGTTTGCAGATTCAAAATTGCTTTCTTTTATTTGTCCGAATGATCTCCACTATTGTTGTGAGGAAGTAAAGGCAATCTACCTTTTCTTTTCACTTCTGTTACTCTACTCTAGAACTTCGGTAACTTCCGCGTCATGCGTCTCTTTAATATGTTTCTTGGTCTCATTTCTAGTGAGGAATTCCTTTGCACAAATAGAACATCTAAACGTCCCTTCGACGTATTCTGGCATATTTACCTAGATTTCATCTGCTAACATTAATATAAATATGCACGCTTAATGTTCGATGTCCTACTTTGCATATTGGCAATTAGGCAAAAAGAAAAAAGTCTAACGTTGTCAATTAGGATAAAATAGAAAGGTAGTCATCCTCTGGGGCTTGCTCTCTGTCTAAACATGAGACTATGAAGTTGTATATATTTACATAATGAGACATTATATTAGATAAGCATGTAAAATGATTATATTCGACAAGAGAGGGTACATTTATAGAAGTTCATATCAGATGTTCAACGACTGAAATTATTTTAGCGAATAAATTTGGGAAGATATTCGTCATGTCGATATGCATATACTCATAACGAATATCAGTTGGTGTTGTTTTTGTTGACATTGTCAACATTTTATACTACCCACAAGCATTTACTTGGCAGCCGGGTACTACATTAGGCTCCGTAGGCAGTTTCCCACTGTAACCGATT
>AF_2010_repII_A100DRAFT_1000046_pt1 | contig 18509 bp, 17 predicted proteins | sample AmaForreplIIA100_FD_9198 | JGI IMG/M metagenome (IMG submission 9198) | reverse complement strand
GGAGTAAACGAGATTGTCCTAGGTGCGGAAAAGGAGTGTTTATGGCGGGACATAAGGACAGATACAGTTGCGGAAGGTGCGGATTTACAGAGTTTACAGAACATACAAAAAAGGTAGCAAAAAAGCGCTGAGCTTTCTTACGTTGATTATTCAACTCGCGGATTTCGATTCCTCCTGTGGTGCTTGTTTTTCTGGGCCTATCACTCGATCTAGCCGAATGCCAAATGGCATAACACAAGCAGGGTTTCTGGTAGGTTGGCAACAAAAGCGGAAAATAAAATAGGAGGTCACACCTTTGCCTTCGCACTTTGTTTATCCAGTCTTTAATCGCTTTGTTCTCCACTCTGTTATCCCGGAAACGATCATTAAATCTCAGAAATATGTCTAATCAATATACAGTCAGAGCCAAAAACGAGCCCTGGTTTAATTAATCGGTGATAGTCGGCGTATTTTTCTTCAAACATGGTACTACAGATTTCTCCCGAGACCATGTTCACCTTGATGATCCTATCTAACAATTCCAAATAATGTAAGAATTCTTGTGCAAGAATAGCACACACTGTCCCGACAAGTCCCAAAGCAACCGGAGGAACGGTGATTTGTACCAGAATATTTAATTTCTTACCAATCGCTAAAGTAGGTATAGTCCGTACAAAGAAAATACCAATCGGCCATATTCTAACGATGAGGACGAAAGTACCAACTCGGGTATAACATAATAGGTAGGATATTTTATCCGAGTTGCACGCTCGTTCCGTTCTATTCCATTAGTAATGATCTGAAATCTGTTCGCGATCCGCTGATAGATTTCTTCAGGAATTGTTCCGCTGCTTCGTGCATCATCTAACCTGTATGGTAGATTAAAGACCATCTGCTCTGCTGGACCACAAGAAGTGCTTATTACTCTAAATTTACTTCCAAGATATCAAACTGTATGCATTCGCATTTTCCGCCCATGATTTCGGAAACGCTAGGCGACGCGACTTGGTCGCCGCGTACAAATTTCTTAAAAGGAAGTCCACTATCTGCCACTAATGTGAGCGCGAAGCGGTTAGCAGAAACCTTTCTGGCTCGTATTGAATGGATTTTTTTTGTAATTGTTTTAGTCTTGTGTTGAAGTTTAACTATTGCATTTTCCAGTAGAGCTAACTTTGCCAGATCTCCAGATTTCAGGATATCAGCCGTTTCTACAATGATTTTAGTTGTTGTACAGAATCTGATCGGTGAGCTAGGGAGGCATCTTGGCGTTGATTCTATTACTGCAGAAATCTCCGGAGTTTCGAGTATCATATTACTCTTCAATATTCTGATTTTAGGATCACAGAGTCGCACGAAAAAAGGCCTACCCTCGCCTAGGACAAGACTTTTCTCGTCCTCGCTCCCGACCCAGGAAAATATTGGAGTCTTGCTTTTAGTAAGACGAACGAGTTCTCGTCCTATGATACCCTCGACACTATCGTGACCTGAAAGCCCTGAGTTGCTACAGGTTCCGCAGCCTTCTCCGCGACATAGTTCGCACTTGTTTCGTTTTTGAGGAAGACCTCTCCGATTCTTAGTGTACCGGCCTGCTAAGATTATGTGTCGTGAGGTAGCTCTAACATTGACCTCCTTTTCGTTTGCGACATCTACACTTATGGAGACATCAGGCAGGAGATAATCGGGTCTTCGCCCAGAAATAATTTCGAACCGGGACCTGATCTCATCCAAGAGTTGGCTCTTTATGCTTTCCCTCCCCCGTATCTTGAAACGGGCTCTAATCTGATCTTCTCTTTCGGTGAAACCAACGGGCAAAGTTGCTCCTATCAAGAATGTGTCGAATTGATAGACTCCGTTGACTGCCTTTTGTATGCGTTCAAGTATGAAATCTAATCTATCCATTAGGCCTAAGCAGATATAGCAGTTATTCAAGAATTCAGTAGACCGTACCGCTTTATCAACGTCGAATTGGCGTCTAGTACAATACCTGCAGAGATTAAAACGCTTTGTTAATTGTTCTCCAAGGCCATCGTACGAAAGGACATTAACCAATACCAAATCTCCTTAATAGGCCGTGCATTTGTCTACCCTTTGCTTGCTTCATCATGGACTTGGAAGCGTTATATTGTTTGACCAACTCTTTCACTTCGTGCTCCGTTGTTCCAGTCCCACGAGCTATACGTTTCCTCCGTGAGTCGTTTATCACGTCGGGGTCGCGTTTTTCGGCTTTCGTCATGGACTGAATAATGTATCTCCACTTTTCCATTTTTTCCTGCAGCGACTCGAGCTGGTCATCTTTGACCATACCGGATAGGCCAGGCAAATTGTCGATTACATTCCTAAAGCCCATCTTTCCAACACTTTCCATTTGTGCGTAAAAGTCTTCTATAGTCATTTTGCCGCCTAGGACCCTTTTAGCCTGACTCTGATCTGCTTCCAGTTCTAGGCTCTTAGCCATTTCAAGGATTGCTCTTATATCTCCCATGCCAAGTATTCTTCCCACAAACTGGGTAGGAGAGAATTGTTCGAGATCATCGATTCGTTCTCCAGTGCCTATGAACATCACTCTAGCCCCAGTCGCCGCTGATGCTGCTATTACACCTCCACCCTTAGCAGTCCCGTCGAGTTTGGATATTACTATCCCCCCTACCGGGACCGCCTCGTGGAAAGCTTTAGCCTGATTATAGGCTTGCTGTCCGATTGTTCCATCTATTACTAAAAGCACAAGATTCGGTTCAGAGACCTCGAACATATCTCTCATTTCCTGTAAAAGTCCTCTCTCTTCTTTATGTCTCCCTGCTGTATCTATGATTATTACGTCTAGGGCTTGCTCTTCGAAATGTGCTAGCCCTTTTCTAACAATGCTGACGGCATCTTTGTCCAAGTCATCGCCGTATACTTCTACGTTTACCTTACTGCAATTAGTTTTAAGTTGTGTTAGAGCGCCGGGCCTCCATGTGTCTGCACAGATCACAGAAACATGGTAGCCGTGTCTAGTCAACCACTTAGCGAGCTTCGCCGTGACGGTTGTCTTGCCACTACCCTGTATTCCTAGCATCAACACAATATTCTTCCTTCCGACCTCAAAAGAAATAGCGGGTTCAGCTGAACGCTGGATTTTATCTATGTTGGTTGCAGCATCTCCGCGATATCCAAGCAACCTTGCGAGTTCTCCATAAAGAATATTTATGATATGATCTTTCCTCGAGAGGCCCTTCACTGGTTGCTCGTTTAGCGCACGCTGCTTTAGGGTATTCGTAATAGACAGGACCAATCTAACATTGACATCAGATTCCAGTAATGCTCTTTGCACATCTCTACAGACGGAATCGATCAGTTCCTCATTTATGTCAGAAGCTCCGACAATCTTTTTTATCGCGCCTCGAAGCCCAGTCCGCAAATTATCGAGCATGATTATTTTTGTACCAGGGCAATTTCCTGTATTTCAAACATTCCCCGCTGCCCATCCCAATGAATGTTTGCTTTCCTAACTACTAATCTTTTATAGTAAATAGGACAATCCATTACAAGGGTCTCACCCTCGCCCCCCTCGAATGTCAGGTTGAATCGATGTTTGTTGCTCAATGATTTAAGCCTACCGAGTACCTCTCGGTCGAGCGAAACTCCCAACCATTTCTCATCTAATCCCAACGCGGAAACCCCAACTATTTTGATCTCAAAATTGGTTTCTAGTAAAAGATCCATATACTTTGATTGTTGGATCTGCCAAACCGGTGTTATTGTAGCTAAGTTGTGCCTAGAACAAATTCTGCTAAATATATCATTTTGATATTTGCTCAAGATTCCTCCATGGACTACGCCCTCAATGTTATAGAGGGATTTGACCGTAATTATCGCTTTTTCCAGAGAGTCCAATTCCTCTTTGCTTGTTCCGGATCCGGTAGGAAATCCGAATGTAGGGAGATTCATCGCTTCGCCGATGTATTTTGTTACCCAGCTGTTAGGATAGTGGAACAGCATACTATCCTGTGACTCAGGATACATCGTAAGTAGACACGATACCTCGTGTCCCATTTCCATCGCTTTAAGCACAGCGTAAGTGCTGTCTTTACCTCCGGAGTAAAGCGCTGCTAGCCTCATTATATCTCAATCTTCGACTAAATCATGCTGATCTTTCAGATATTCTATGCCATAATTTTCCGGATGCCTCAGCACTCATAATCTTCTTCATAACTAAACGAGTAACTATAAACATCAGACGGCTCTTCTTCTTCATCATCAGCATCCTACACCGGCTGCGTTTCATTGTTATAAATAGAAAACGAACATGAGGTCANCAACCTTAGACGATTCATTTCGGATTTTATAACCGGCCCTGGTTCAGGTCTTGTNTCGTATTCATTTGGAAATGCTTGGCCTATGCATCTCGGCTTATTCCTCTTGGACTTGTCAGCCCATCACTGAATAAATTCGGCCATGCNAGGGGACCAAATTCGCATTTTATGCTCTTGTCCTCTTTATGACTCGGGCATTAACCAATGGTTAACGGGTAGTCATTTGTATCCCGCGGGCAGGATCTACTCCGAACTAATCAATCATTAGTTTGTTTGAGCCTGCGACTCTTCGGTTTCCGCATTGTATGCCCGATACGCTGGTTCACGTGGTTAGCTCAAGTCAGCCAACATCTACAGCCGAAAGCTCTACCAGGCTGAGCTACCGCGGGATGTTGTGTTGCAGCTACCACATTATATAATTCTGACTCAGATCTGAATGGTTTTAGGCATAATCGGTATGTACGAAGACGATCCAGAACAGACGGTTAAAAGTCAAGTATTGCTGCTATGTCTCGGCAAAGATAAGAGATAATGATATCCGCGCCTGCCCGTTTCATGGAGTAAATCGAAGCGACTTTCCATTCCTCCAGATTAATCCAATTATTCGAGGCTGCTGATCTTATCATCGCATACTCACCAGATACGTCCTGCGCTGCAATAGGGTATCCATACATTTCCTTGATCCGGGCTATTATGTCTAGATATATATTTGCAGGCTTGACGATGACCATATCAGCTCCTTCATGCATGTCAGTCTCCGCCTCAACCAGAGATTCTCTTGGATTTGTGTGTCCTACCTGATAAGATGATTTGGACAAGCGACTCCTCTTAAGTACCTCTTCGAAGAATGCCACCGATCTGAAAGGAAGGTAGAGAGAAGAAAGATGCTTGGCTGAATACGAAAATATTTTCGTACCGTTGTAACCGCGATCATCCAAGGCCTCTCGGATGGAGCCTACTTGCCCATCCATCATAGAGGAAGGAGCAACGACGTCTACTCCTGCCTCCGCGTGACTTACTGCTATTTTACGGAGGAGGCATAGAGTTCTATCGTTCTCAACATCGTTACTCTTGCTACAGAAGATTCCGCAGTGGCCAGATAAATTATACTGACATAAGCATACGTCAGTTATTATTCTCACGGCATCACCAAATTCCGCCTTTAATTCTCTAGCCATCTTCTGCACGACGCCGTTGTTATTCCAGGCTTCCGAACCTACGTAATCCCTTTTTGAAGGAATTCCAAAAATAATTACAGAGGAAATGCCGACCTCTATGAGTTGTCGGATCTGCTCAATTGTTTCCTCGATAGACAAGATTGAAAGGCCTGGAAGAGAAGGCAGCTGGATTTTCTTTCTTGTATAATCCTTAACTAGTAAAGGACATACTAATTGCTTTTTATTAAGACCTGCCGAGTTTAGGAGCCCCCTTAATTCATGAGTGCTCGTCCGGGTTTTCTGCAAAATCCAGGGAATACATCCGATCAAGACATATGAATCTATTTCATTTGTTTAATTCGATTTTACTAACATGGGACTTAATCGGGATGAAGTTGAAAACCAAGGGAATGTCAGTCTATATTTAGCTAAAGGTATATCGCAAGGAATGAAAAAGCAATAGTCGTCGGGCAGAACGCATTAATCCATAACCTTCATAATAGCACTACCTTCAGCTTTGAGTATAAGCATGCTCAATGTAACTGTAGGCATTTCCACCTTTAACGAGGAAAAAAATATCGTGAGCCTCCTCGAATCGATAGTTAGACAAATGTCGGATCGATTCGTAATATCAGAGATTCTCATATCCGATGACTCATTTGACAATACTAGCAAGTTGATTGGAGAATTTTCTAGCCGTAATTCTCAGATAGCCATTACTTGCCTGCATCATCCATGTAGGAATGGGATCGGAAATGCCTGGAACGAAATTTTTCAGAACGCCAAAGGCGATGTGATCGTCCTGTATGACGGAGATGTGGTTCCACACAAACATTCGATAGAGCATCTGATTTCAGTGCTGAATGGAAGGACTGTTCTATGCATATCGAATTCGATGCCAATTAAGTCGATCTCGGTTGCGGGTCGAGCGGCAACCTATGTCTCTTCGTGGCTCAGGGGCATAAGAAATCAACGGCTTTCTCAGTACACTGCTTTGGGACGAGGCCTGTCAATCCGAACGGATGTTGCAAGGCATATTATGATTCCCCTAGACGTTATCGCAGTGGATTTATACCTACAATGCAAGGTGCTGGAAGCGAATATGGATGTAGTCTATAATGACCTTTCCATCGTGTATTTCCGTCCTCCAGAAAAGATCTCGGATTTCAATTCACAGGTCATCAGATCCCTCAACGGGCATAGACAAATCAAGGGGTGTATCAAAAGATTAAAGATTCGGCTTCCTTGGGTATTGGCCTTAGCTCAAACAGTACGGTTGTCATTGTCGGACCCCTTAGGGGCGATCGCGGTCGGGGCGTGTTATTGCATCTTGCCCTACCATAGATACCTGTTAAGGGGGCTGGACTCCAGCATGTGGCACATAGCAGAAAGTACCAAGGGTCCTAGCAATACGTTATTCGACTCAACTGTTGACTAGTCGGCCTGAGTGACTGAAATAACGGGATAATAGAACCAGGGAATAGAGTGCGAGAGAAATTTCTTCGACCTACAACGTTGAAGTCGCCACTACGCACCCAAGCCTTGTGGGAAACCGCATTACGTAATCTAGTCCAATTTAAGAGCTAAACCACAAATCTTTTAGTCGGGTTGTGAAGCGTTGAAAAAGCAGCACGCAATCGATCTGACTTCAACCGTAAATCAGACACACGAAATAGCGACCAATATTTATCGCAATATATTTATCGTAGTCATAGTATCAAATTTTGGTTGGTTGGTGCTGGCAATAGCGTACAAGGTTACATTTGTACGCCCTACGAAAAAGAATCTGCTGGCCTAGTTGAGACATGGTCAAGCTCTTTCAACATCTTGAATATCTACTTTGTGGCTGCGACGTTTTCGAACGAAAGTCTTCCATACTTTCCTAACAGAGCTAATCATTACATCTTAATGTCATTCTCAGATACAACTGAAATTTCTGATGTCATGTCTCATAGTCAAAACCCTTACAAGTTGTCGTTCATGTTTAATCTAGGCGCTGCTTTGTTCGAGCGCGAGGTCATGAATCTTAAATACATTTCCATGTATTTTACAAGGTACAGTTATGGCGATGCCGAGATCGCCGACATAGCAAACATAATAGCGCGACGCGAGAAGGTAAGAAGACTTGGTCTGGGCTGTCTGCAATTCCTCACTCCAGAACAACCTAAGTTCACCTTTCCATATTCAAAAAATGTGGTTCTCCTCGAAGTCGAGGGCGAGAAAACACACCAAAGCGATCAAAAGTATTGTGAGAAAACACGGAGAGATGTTGCAAGAAAGGGAATACCATTGACTAATCTGATTAGCTTGTCTATTTTAGATAGAATGAAGTGAACAGAAATCTTAAATATTCTGGTCCTCCTTGCATGGATTTATATTGAGTAAGCCGATGGATCTTGGGAGCCTCAAGGTTGGGTCGTATATTGTGATCGACAATGAGCCATGCAGGATTGTTGCATATGATCACAGTAAGCCTGGAAAACATGGCTCAGCAAAGGCAAGGGTCTCGGCTATTAGCGTATTTGATGGATCTAAACACACACTAGTTTCCCCGGTATCCGCGAGTGTTGAGGTCCCCCTTATAGATAAAAGAAATGGTCAAGTTATATCGATAACTGGAAATGTTCTTCAGATAATGGACCTAGGTACTTTCGAGGTTTTTGAAACATCCTCCGTGGAGCAGGAGATTTTCAATACAATTCATCAAGGAGGCGAAGTAGAGTACTGGAAGGTCCTCGACAGAGTTAAAGTAGTACGTGTCAAGAGCTAGCGCCGAGGACGACTAGGCGAGTAGTCGAGTCCAGCGGTCAGAATGTCTGGGAGAACGAAAAAACCTTTTATACCCTCATTCAGATTCTTGAATTATGTCGAGTAAACCGAAAGAATTTGTTCCGAAGATAGTGGCACTGGAAGTTCTCCAAAAAAATGGGGTCAATGTGGAGCGCCTCAAAGAATTAATTACAAAAGGTGTAGGAGCGGAATTCACCACGTATTATTACTATACGATTTTAAGGATGCATTGTACGGGACTGGAAGGAGAAGGGATAAAGGAGATTGTGGAAGATGCTAGGATTGAGGATCGAAATCACTTCGAAGCAATGGTTCCAAGGCTCTACGAGTTGGGAGGGGCCTTACCAAGAGATATTCGAAAATTTGCAGACCAAGCTGGTTGTCCTGATGCTTACTTACCGGACAACTGGGAAGACCTCAATTCGATAATAAAGGTCCTCCTCGAAGCGGAGCAGTGCGCAATAAGATCTTGGGGGGAAGTATGCGATATGACTGCGGGAAAAGATCCGAGGACATATGACATAGCCCAGAGGATCATGCAAGAGGAAGTTGAGCACGAGGCATGGTTTATCGAGCTCCTCTCTAAGAGGCCTTCGGGGCACTTCAGAAGAAAATTTGTTGGACAGTCTCCACACACAGGAGCCCAGGGCAGTTTAATCCACCTGTAAGTCTTATCTTTTCCTAGTCCAGTCTAAGCCTTACTGGTTCGTAAAGGGCTCCATTATACTTTTATAAAAGATTCCTTTTGCATTTCATGTCACCATGGTGACCGAAAGACACAGGAGATTAGGGGAGCTAGCTATGATTGGCAGCGGCATTGGTCTGACCGTCATAGGACATTTTCTGGGTATCCTTTCACTATCTGCCGGAGGTTTGGCTATCACAGGCCTTGGTATTATGTCAGTATTCTGGCATTAGACAGTAAGACAATTTGGTTTACCACATTAACTGAAAGTTTTTCCCTGTTGTTTTGAAAAGGTACGACTCGGATTTATTCCGCAAATCGTTGACCTGGCGCCTCTTCTCTTCAATCTGATCTTCGAGCCGACTTAAGGCTAATTTCAGGTCCTCTAAACGCCTAGTGATGCTCTTCTTTTCATTGCTCAATTCTGACGAGTGCTTTACAAAATCTCCATCTCTTTGGTGATATAAAGTCGAGAGATAGCGTTGCCGGTCTAAGAATTCATTCTTAATAGATGGTAGAGTCATAATAAGATCGTCAATATGGCGGGCTGTTTTACTACCATCTTTCAAGACAATTTTTCCTTCAATTAATGCTTTCCTGATTTCCCTTAGAATATCAAAATAGGGTGTTAATTCTGATTCTGTGAAAATATGCCATGGCTGTTCGGCTAGGACTTTCAGTCGTCCAATTATCTCCTTGGATACTCCATAGGAGTACTTGGTGAAAGCCCTAGTTGTAGGACTGAAAAGATCATGCATTTGTTTCTGTGCTTCTAACTGTTCGTGCTCCACTCGAATTATCTCTTCGTTGATCCTTGTAGCCTCGCGAAACTCTGTTGAGGCTTCATAACTTCTGATTCGGCTATTTACCTCCTGAAGCTCCTTCTCTAAGTTAATTATTTCATTACGGATGTTTTGGATGTGTATTTCGGCTTCTTTCAATGACATAATCTTACTAGACAACATCCCGATATTGTCGGTACACTCCAACAATGATTTCCGATCCCGATCGAAAAGTGACAGTACAGAATCCACATTCCGGGATAACGAAGAAAGCCTCTCAAACTCGTCCGCCAGTTTTCCTGAGTATTTCTTGATAAAGACGTTAAAAACTCTTTTGTGCGATTCGCTCACTTCCATAAATCGACTAGTTAGGGAGCCCACTCTATCCTTGAACTTCACAGCCTCGTCAAAAGAAGTAGGCAAAGGCACATCTACTGATAATTCTCTCCTCAAACAGGCGATCACAGTGTTCTTAGAATTCTCTACGATTGACTCAAACCTCGTTTCTTCGACCTTTATTCTGTCCCTCTCTAAGTTGAATGTGATTTTTTCGACTGTTTTCAGAGATTTTACTACAGCTTCCCTTAGCGGATTTAGGTCATTACATAAATCGCCGACATTTCCCATATCGACCTCTCGAACAAGCGCCAAAGCTTCAGAAATGGAAATCATCTTTGGAGATGTATCTGGTCGACTATCTGAGCGCTTGAGTGACACTCCTTCACTCTTCTTATTCAAGAGACCAAATAGTGGCGTCAATAAGGAAGCTCTCATATCAAGCTGTTAAATAAATCGTTGTGCTCGCTTTCAAGAGCACTTTATTCGAATATATTATGAAGCAAAAAAGTTATTGCGGCCTCATTTTAGATGAGCCTATCGAAGTCCAAAAAATGATGCGAAGATTTCCCGAGCTCCTCACCGAAATTCCTAAGAGATGTGAGTTGCAAAAGAGGCTTTACATAAATTGGCAATCATTAGCTAGACATAACGTGTTCTAGGCCTCCAAAATTTCTTGTCAATGTCCTCAGATTAGTATCTATCACAATTTCATTTTTCGTCTTGAACACCACTTTTTCGTTGTATGCACTTCCAATTTGGAAAAAAACTAGACCTTTGACGTCGGACAATATTCTTTGAACTTTCTTAGGCTCCTGTGTCCCTATTAGATAACGAGAATGGGACTCCGAAAAAAGCAGATTGTCTATTCTGGAGCAAGAATTTGGTATGTCGTCGATGAATACCGTAAATCCTACGTGTCCTAAAATTGCCATCTCGCAAAGGGCTGTAGCGATCCCGCCTTTGGAACAGTCATGAACACTGCTTACAGTGTCGTTTTCAATAAGGCGCATTACACTTCTACGGTTCAATTTGTCAACGACCAAATCGAGCTTTGGAACGTTGCCTCCAGTTATATGATGTATGCTTTCAAGGTATTCTGACCCTCCTATCTCGTCTTTCGTTCTCCCTATGATGAAAATGGTATCTCCATCCTTCAATGAAGGACGCCGAATCAATCGTTTTTCCTCAATGAGACCGATCGCGCCGATCACCGGGGATGGCTTAATGGGCCCGTTAGGAGTTTCATTATAAAAGCTCACTTTACCTCCGACGACAGGGATCTTCATGAATTTGCAAAAGTTCCTTATTGCACTTACAGCCCTCTTGAAGGTCCAAAATACCTCCGGATTCTCGGGACTCCCGAATTGCAAGTGATCTATTATTCCTATAGGATTGGCGCCGGTGCATACTACATTTCGGCACGATTCTGAAAGACATCCTAGCGTTCCATGATAGGGATCGATATAACAATGCTTAGAATTTCCATCTAATTTGATAGAAATGAACTTTCGATCTGTTATCCTTAGAACAGCCGCGTCTGCCTCCCCGGGTCTTAGTATGGTCCTAGCTCCGACCTCATGATCATACTGACGATAAGCCCACTCTTTGCTAGAACCAGCCGGCTTCGATAGCATCCTAAGCAATGTTTTAGTTAAATCGCGAGATGGAGGCAGTTTCAAGGGTCCCGATAGCCTGCTAATATAAAGCGGGCGTTTGAAATGCCGGCTTGCCGGGGGCGCATTCGCGACTATCCTTGCAGGAATATTAGCAACAATCCTGCCTCCGTGCTTGATGACCAAATTGCCATGAGTTGCGACCTTCCCTATTATTGCATATCTAAGTCCATATCTTTCGAATATTCGTTTTATATTGTTCATTTTCGAATTATCAGCAATTATCAACATTCGCTCCTGAGATTCAGACAGCATTATTTCTTCTGCGGACATCCCCTTCTCCTTCACGTGGAGATTTGCTAAATCTATAACAAATCCCATCCCTAACTTATCAGATACCTCTGACAAACAGCAAGCGAGACCTCCGCCACCTAAATCTTTGAGGGCATTAATGGTACCCTCCTTCAATGCCTCCAGTATCGCTTCTATGATTAACTTTTCCAGAAAGGGGTCAGGAATTTGCACCGCACTCCTATCATTACGAACGTAGACCGTCGAAGCGAAAGATGCCCCACGAATTCCATCCCTTCCCGTTGCGCCGCCAACTATGATAATGAGGTCCCCCTGCTTTGCAGTATTACGAACAATAGATTCTCGTCGACAGAAGCCTAACGAGGCTACGTCCACGAGGCAATAATTGCCAAATGATGGATCGAATTCTATTTCTCCTGCCACAGTGGGAACCCCAATGCAATTTCCGTACTCTCCTATACCCCTTACTACATTTCGGAGGAGCCACCTTGAATAAGATGATGACTCATCGCCTCGCTGAGATTGAGGGGGTGCAAATCTAAGAGCATTCAAGAGTGCTATCGGACGGCTCCCCATTGAAAGTATATCGCGTATCACGCCTCCTACCCCAGTTGCAGCACCACCATAAGGATCCACTGCAGAAGGGTGGTTATGGCTCTCAATATGCACTGTAACTACATACCCGTCTCCCACATCTAGTACACCTGCATCGTTGCCTGGGCCAAGAACAATTCGGTTTCCCTTATTAGGAAAAGTCCTGATGAATCTCTTTGATGATTTATATGAACAGTGTTCAGACCACTCCGCACCAACAATTTCTGTTTCAACTACGTTAGGATATCGTCTTAATTTGGACTTTAGATATTCGGATTCCTCTTTGGTCAGATTACTCATGACGACTCACTATTTCTTTTATTGCAGTTCACAATTATCGGTGAATTGATAGTGCTTGTAGGATGGTTGCAGCTTCTTTCGATTGGCCGTTAACTAGCGCTCTTTCTGGATGGGGCATAATCCCCATTACGTTACCTGCATCGTTGCAAACAGCTGCAATATTGGCTATTGAACCATTGGGATTATCCTTAAAATACTTGAACGTAATTTGGTTATTCCTTGCGATCTTTGTAAGAACTCGATCGCTTGCTACATAGCGACCTTCGCCATGTGCGATAGGCATGATAATCTTATGTTTTCGCTTGAGTGATGATGTGAATATTGAATTGTTGCTATTTACTTCTATCGTGGCCCATTTACACACAAATGAAAGCGAATTATTCATGACTAGAGCTCCAGGAAGAAGGTTGCATTCGGCTAGGATTTGAAAACCGTTGCAGATGCCCAATATGATATTACCCTTCTTAGCCATCTTCTGTAGTTCGTTCACAACAGGGCTGTGCGCAGCGATAGCACCTGCTCTAAGACGATCGCCATATGAAAATCCACCGGGTATGACGACTGAATCGTATTCAGATATTCTCCCAGAATTGTGCCAAACATAGCTAGCAGGGATATTTAACACCCTATTGAGCACATAGTGGACGTCTCGCTCGCAGTTGCTTCCAGGGAAGACTACAATTCCAACTTTTGTCATTTTGAGATCTGTGTCAGGACGTGACTCACCTATGTATTAATATCTTCGTCAACGGCTGCTTTGTCCTACCTACTTCCACTGGGTAGAATAACTATCGTTGTTTCTTTGGCTAAACATACCACCCGCTTGCTTATTGCCATAACAGCTATCGTTTCTTTCGCGCAGCTGCTTTCACTGAACAATTACTAACTATCGGATTGAAGATTCGTAACTCCTCGCACATTCTCTTAACAATTTGCTCTGCTGCCTTTTTAGATTTGGCTGAGACAACCATTTTTAGATTCTTTGCGGACCTGACTGACCTGACACTTGAATATCCACCTCTCATAATCAAGTCTTTATGTATGGTCTCCCCTTCGGGATCGCTTACATGCGGTTTATTTTCTATGGTTATGAGTACATGAAAGTCCGATATCCCTGTTTTCTTCACAGACAATTCTAGTTCCTCGAAAGATTTAAACCCCTGTCGGATGACGCCGAAAGTATTAATTAATCACATAGGAAAAATCAGGTCACGGAGATTATCACGGTCATGTAGCTCAGCATGGTTAGAGCGAAGGTTTTGTAAACCTTAGGTCGTGGGTTCGAATCCCACCATGACCTCATCGTTAAGGCCAAGACATCTTGTGTGAGCATCATTCGATTATGTTTTATCCCGGGGTGAAGAATATGAGATTGTGAGGCTATTACGGAAGGGCAAGGTGAAAGATATATATCAATTATTGAATGGTAATTTGCTGTTTCATTTTTCGGATCGTATTTCGGCGTTTGATATACCCATGGTGAATCCCGTGCCACGAAAGGGGGAAGTTTTATGTAAGTTCACCCAGTTTTGGTTTAGATCACTTCGCACCAAGCACCACCTGATAAGAGAGCACGATAAAGACAAGATCGAGGTGATGAAGCTGGATATGATCCCTATAGAATGCATAGTAAGGGGTTACCTATATGGGAGCTTATACAACCGGATTGTAAAATCGAACGCTTATCCTAATATCATTTCCCAGAATTTTAACCCTATCAAGGCTGCCCGGTTACCTGAGCCAATCTTCGATCCTACTACAAAATCAGACGAGCACGATCTACCGGTATCTAGAGAACAGATCGTTTCGTCAGGGCTAGTCTCTGATGATGAATTTGAATATCTCAAAGGAACCTCGATCTCACTTTACGATAAAATGAGCAAGATAGTTGATGAAAAGGGGTTTATCATTGCAGATGTTAAATTCGAATTCGGCAGAGACCTGGCTAAAGGCAAAATAGTCCTGGGGGACTCCATAGGACCAGATGAATTTAGGTTGTGGCAGAAATCGGCATATCGACCAGGGAGAGACCAGGAAAGTTTCGACAAGCAGCTATTAAGGGACTGGCTTATAGGTACGGGTTTTAGGGACCGTATCGAAAATTCTGTTCGAGAAGGGTGCAAGATCGAGGCACCCTTGATACCTCAGGAAATACTGAGCGAGCTAACGAAAAGGTACTTGTGGGCTTATGAGCAAATCACAAACATCAAAATGTGACCATAAAACAGGCTGCAACGAGTTATTCGATCGTTATCCTCATTATTCCTTGTCTTTCAGGGTCCTTCAACAGCTCAACGATTTCGCGCGGTATATCTGAGCAGGCATTGTCACTGAGAATCGCTACTGTTCTAGGACATGTATATGTTGATTTGCGTATGACTATGTCATTATCGCTTAAAAGTGAGAGTCCATCACTGGTTCTTCCTTTAATAGTAAAACGCAAGTCGTTTACTTGAATTTCAATATTCACAAAGGAATTTGGTTTTTGCAGCACTACCCTTAAGGAAGGACTTAGATCCTTGCATGCTTTGTTTGCCCTGACACCTATTATGCAATCCCCCTTAAGGCTAAGTGAGGACATCTTGGTTATTTCGATTGTTTTTTGGTGGGTACAAAGTACATTAGGATGGCCGTAAAAAACAATCTCGTCTTGAGTCATATCACTTTCGATTGGCCTTAATACAACGGGTATTCTTGAAGGTAAATTTAAATTAAACATTACAAAGTAGTTAAAACTGAATTGTTACCAGCAGCAGCGGGTTATGATCGTGCAATTACAGTTTTTTCGCCGGATGGACGGCTTTATCAAGTTGAGTACGCAATCGAGACGGTAAGACGAGGAACACTGGCAATTGGAATAAAAAGCAAGCAAGGCGTTCTATTGGCGGTAGAGGAAAAAGCAAGAAAGCTGCAGATATCCAACGTAACACAAAAAATTTTCCAAGTCGACGATCATATTGGTGTCGCGGCAGCCGGATACATACCTGATGCTAGGACGCAAGTCGACCACGCCAGGTTTTTTGCTCAAAGTAACANACTTATCTACGATGAACCTGTAGACGTCGAAGGGGTTGCAAAAAACATTGCGGATATGGCTCAGCAGTTCACCCAGTATGCTGGGGTCAGGCCATTCGGAGTCGCGCTCATCCTCGCGGGGGTAGATAAAAGCGGTGCAGCACTTTATCTTACAGATCCAAGTGGGACATACATAGGATATGATGCTGTTGCTATCGGAGCAGGAAGCGATCAAGTGACTGAATATTTAGAAAAAAGTTACAAGACTGATATGTCAATGGATGAGGGTGGTGCGCTTGCTATAGAATCGATTTACCTCGTAAGTGAGGAGAAAAGCGGTACAAGACACGTTAAGATGGCTGTTATTGCGAACGATAGCAAGACTATGAGAAAAGTAGAAGAAGAGGAAATCGAAAGGTACGCTGCAATTGCTAAGTCAAAGCAGGGAAGCCGGAGTGGCTAGTGCTCTGATGCTGTATTTCTAGGTTTTTTATTAGAATAATATTTGTTGAACACCGCAACTTAGAAGGATTTAAAATCATCAATGCTTTGTATAATCTTTAACCGCTTGATTCAGAGCAGAATGATAATCCTACGCATCATTCTCTCAAGCCAAACCGCCGTCCCGAGTTCGATTAGAATGTCATCTTAACGAACGATCTAAACCTTTCGGTAAAAGCTGGTTATGGTTGAGGATAGGAACTGAAGACCGTCAATTAAGATATAGGACGATAACGGACGTTTATTTCGACAGCTCTGTTTGGATAAGCCCTATGGTAGTTGATATGAAAGTTCCTAATCTCTGGATAGCCATACCAGATTCATCACTAGTAGATGTGCAGACAAAGAGAGACAAGACCTTAAGAATATGCCAATTTGCAAGAGCGTGTTCTATTTTTCGGGTAAGAAAAATCTACGTTTATCATGACAAGTCCTCGAGGGCCTCAGCAGAAGACTTATCTCTCCTGGAGACAATCTTGCGTTATCTAGACACTCCCCAGTACCTAAGAAAATCAATATTTCCACGCACAGCTTTGCTGGAATATGCCGGTATAATGCATCCGATCAATGCACCTCATCATCGCGAAAAACAAAGACTCGAAGATCTCAAATTAGGGGATGTGAGAGTCGGAGTAATTCAAAGAGTTAAAGGCGCATTGTATGTAGATGTTGGCATGAGCATCCTCCTACCCTTTGAAGGCACAGGTAGTCACGGAGAAAGAGTCAATGTAAAAATTATTTCTACTCGTCCGTCTATACGATGCACAAATGCTAGAATAGATGACATCAAAGAAAACTATTGGGGATACGAAGTTGAAAAGAGCTCGAGCATTCAAGAATTACTGGAATCCGCAAAGAATACATTAGTCATAATTACTTCTAAACAAGGTCACTCTCTGAAACACGAGGAGAAACAACTGTTTAAACGCATTCGTTCCTTTACAAATCTATTGATGGTGTTCGGTGCCGCTAGGAGAAGCGTAGAGGAAATACTGACCTCTGAAGGAAGGGGTGTTGGTCCTGATCTAGTCAGACTCAACATGTTTCCTTCTCAGGGAACTAAGACTGTCAGGCTAGAAGAGGCAATATTGGGCTCACTTGCTATCTTTAACTATTTTCTGTCACGGGAGAATGCCGCTACGACATAGATTCCATCGATCCATAGATTAATTAAGATTGATTACATCATAGATTTCTCGCTGATATGTACTGAGACCGTCTTAGCGATAAGACACGCCGCATCCTGAAAGGGCAATATTATTATTAATGGGCTGCAGCAGTCTTGGTCTGTATGGGCCATCGTAAGTATAGCGCGCCAAGACGAGGCAGCCTCGCCTTCAGACCTAGGGCTAGAGCTAGGAGCATGGAACCTAGGGTACGAAACTGGCCCGAGAACGGGGAGGAGAAATTGAACTTAGCAGGTTTCGCAGGCTTTAAGGCAGGAGTCATTCACGTGCTAACGGTTGACGACAGGGAAAAAACTCCAAACTACGGCAAACACTTGTTAAATCCTTGTAGTGTGGTTGTGACGCCATCACTCAGAATAATTGGCATCCGGGTATATATCGGAAATCAATACGGGAAACGCGTCCTCTTTGATGTTTACTCAAGAGAACTTCCGAAGGGCTTTCCGCGGGAGTCAGGCGACGAGTCTGATGGTGAAAAAGTAGGAGGTCTTGAATCAAAACTTGATACAGCAACTTCCGTTATGGCGATTGTTGCGGTTTCGGCAGAGGACGCGGGGCTTTCACAGAAGAAAGCGTATGTATTCGAAATTGGAGTAACAGGGAAAGATATCAGATCGAAGTACGAGTACTTGAAAAATTTGCTAGGTAGAGAAGTTCGAGTGAACGATGTATTTCACGCGGGTGAGAATGTCGATGTTTCTGCAATTACGAGAGGAAAGGGCATCGAAGGGCCCATCACGAGATTTGGCGTAAAGAGAAAGCAGCATAAGTCTAGAAAGAGTGTCCGTGCTGTGGGCACATTAGGTCCAATATCCCCCGCAGTCGTAACGTATACTGTTCCGAGGCAAGGCCAGAGAGGCTTCCATCAGCGGACAGAGTACAACAAGCGGATTATTATGGTATCCAACGTGAGCGCAAATGACGCAATCAATCCTAGTGGAGGCTTCAAGCACTTTGGTCTCG
>AF_2010_repII_A100DRAFT_1000043_pt1 | contig 18685 bp, 22 predicted proteins | sample AmaForreplIIA100_FD_9198 | JGI IMG/M metagenome (IMG submission 9198) | reverse complement strand
TGTGTTATTGATTGTGACTTTATATTATGGGCAAAATAGTTAACTCATAACTACTTGTGGTATATCTATAATACTTTGTTTCGTTACTCTCAAAGAGTCGTAGTTTTGAAGTTATAGCTGGAAGCTTTAGCCTAAATGAGGCGTAAGATCACCTAACATTCAATGTTACGGGTCTATATTGAGAAAAAGTAGGTGTAACAATATGATTCAATTTATACAAATCCTCGATCAAATATGAATTGGTAATTAGTTCTGGGTTGATTATGTATTGATCCTAGGTAGAATCGGTATTAGTGGGACGTGTACACTTACAAGCTGTAAGGTATGGCGATGTCTTTTACCTAAAATCGTTAAAGCGCTAAGTTTGCTCCGAAAAACAATTAAGTTATTCAAACTTTTACTAGTATTTAGAATTGAACGATTCTTGTCGATCATTCTGGTTTACTCTCAATATAGACGGAGGGCTTTAGCTGCATAGTCAAATCCTTTAGCCTCGTCATTTGCTCGAAGATTGATGTGAACTCCTAATCTGAGCTAACTCTGTTCTTTCCGAGAAAAATGGGAAAGTGGCTAAGCAGATTCGCGGTATTTCCTGCATGCCTATACTATAACATAAAATACGTTTAAAAAACTTGCAAACTTCGAGTCAATTAAGCTTATATATGAGGACTATTTCGCCATGATTTTGTCTATACACCTTGTTCAACTCCATTTTTAAAGCGTCAGAAATTTTCTCATATCCACAACCTTCTACTAGTGTAGTTGCGGTTCTGCCACCAACTATGACTGGGGCAATTGTTAATATTAGTTGGTCGACTACCCCCAAATTCAGAAGAGACCAGTTCAATTCTCCGCCTCCCTCTACTATTATGGCTTTAATCCCCATCTCCTCCAGATAAAATAGCGCCTTTCTTAAGTCAACTTTTCTCTTTCCGGCAACGATTACCTTGGCACCTCTATTTTTGAGATTTTGGATCCTTTCTTCATGTGCCCCCTCAGAGACAACTAATACAGTTTCGATTCGATAAGCAGTTTTCAAAATTTTTGAGTCCAAGGGAATTCTGCCATAACTATCAATAACCACCCTAGTTGGATCTTTTCGTTTATTTTTTGTTAATCTTACTGTAAGTAAAGGGTCATCGATTAAAACTGTTGAAATTCCTACCATGATTGCATCAGAATCTGAACGAAGCTTGTGAAGTCTCAATAGATCTCGTCTAGAGGAAATTCTGGACCTACCAGATACGGTTGCAATCTTTCCATCTGCAGTCATAGCTGCATTAATTGTTATTCTCAAAGGTGCGCTCCATCAGCGAATTTCCCATCAATCATGACAGCTTTGATCGAATCTGAAGTAACTCTATGTATGATGGAAGTTATAGGATCGTGCATGGGGAATAGATCGACATGGGTTTTATCGATAAAAACAACATCAGCATCTCTCCCACAATCAAGATACCCAGAGTTTAGCTTAAGTATTTTGGCATTATTTGTAGTTGCCATTTTTAAGATATCCTTGGTTTGCAGGAATCTTTTTTCAAAAGAGCGCGACGCTTTCCAGATGTAGTCAAGTTCTCGTAATATGTCTGGAGAATTCAACATCACATTATCGCTACCAACACCTACAAGACAACCTTGCTCTAGCATTTTCGCCACTTGTGGGATCCCAGCACCTACTACCCCATTGGCTCTAGGACATACTACTATTCCCGATCGATTTTCCGACGCGAGTGCCATGTCTTTTTCATTTGCATTAGTCATGTGTACAAGGATATCTGGCTTTAGGTATTTCATGATGCGAGAAACTTCTGTTTCGCCAGTATGTAATTTTGAAAATTCCATAGTTTTTTCAGTTTCTGCAGCGTGAATAGCTACTATTAGCTTCTTGCTTTGACCTTTGAGCTTTGTCATACCCTTATTCTTAGCATTGATTAACTTTCTATATTGAGACAGCATTTCATTGGTATTTTCATTTGCTCCGCTGATCCCTAGGCCGTTTGAAACTCCTAAAACATCAGACGTCATCTGCTGTATTTTGGCAGAAAGATTTTTTTGGCTGCCGTCTTTAGAAGCATTTATGTCAGTATAATGTTCTATTCGACCAAATATCGTGCACTTAATTGGTAAATCGGAAATTGCGTCATTTAGCAATTTGATCCCCTCTATTCCACCCTCACGAAAATCTCCAAAGGCAGTTATCCCATTTTTGATCATGCTTAAGACAGAACTTCTGATGAATGTCCTTAAGTGATCTGGTTCACTCTTTCGTAAAATTTTCTGTTTTGTCCCAAATACAGGATGTACTCGCTCATCAAGTGTCGAATCTACAGCTATATCTTTTCCGATCGAATCCCCGATATGAGTATGCGCATTGATGAGCCCTGGGATTAGTAGAAATCCTTCCGCGTCGAGAATCCTAATGTCATCGGAATTCCTTCCAGTACTACTTTGATAAACTCCACGTTTTGCTTCCTTTATTATGCCATCATGTCCCACCTCCAGATAACCACGAGGAATATAGGTTAGCTCTTTTCCTAGAAGTAAACTTGCATTCTTGAAAACTAAAGACAACTGACTTCATAAACCGGCATGTGTTTTCCATCGTGTCGAAGATCTCTGATGGTATCGAGCGCCTTGGTCGCCGCACTAGCCGCCTTTCTTCCAGTCTTTCCAATTCCAATACCGCAATTTAGTGTGATATTCAAACCATTGGAGACTTCATTGATAGTCGATTGCACCTCTTGCTTAGTTGTATCACTTGACACAACCATGAAGTTGTCTCCCCCAAGAAAGAAAGTTAACGATTCTTTCTTTAGAAATTCCTCAGCTAATCTGCAATAAACTCTGGAAATAATACATGTGATTTCATATGGCGACAATCTAGAACAGATGTTTGAAGAATTACTCATATCAATATGAAGTAATATTATGTGGTCCCCAATGTTTGATGCCAAATTTGAACTTATTAATGGTGCTGTATCACTAACGAGGATCCTGTCATTGTGGAGACCCAGTTTCCACTCCTTCCTGGCGTTAAATGCTTCCACATTTGCTTGAAATGGAGTCATTCCAATACCTATTGCCATTGAAAAAGTTAGATTACCATAAATTTGCGATAATTCATATTCGATTTCTGCATGGTCTCTCACTGAAAGTCCGTTTGTGATTGCAAAATATTCGTCAAATCTGTTTGGAAAAACGAGGGAGTCTTTAGCCGAGAACAATCTTTGCAGGTCACAATAAAAACCGGCCTGTAACATCTGCAGCTTAGCTTCCCTGTCGCTACCTAGCGTAATGGTCCAAGGCCCGTATCCCTCAATTCTGATGACAGTGAGTTGCACTGTCAATCCACTATTCTTGTTCGCCAGTACATTTATTTTCTTCTCTTATTTTTCGGAGCCTATTTGTCATGTTGACCGCACTAATCACAGCTCGAATGGGTACAATTTCCGCTCTATTTATGGCTTGTTCATAGGTTATATCCGGACCTGTTATCCCCAACGCAACCGGTTTTCCATGTTCGACAGACAAGTCTGCGATCAGCCTAGCAGCATTTTGTGCGACTATTTCATCATGTTTGGTCTCTCCTTTGATTACTGCTCCTAACGTAACAGCAGCATCAACATCTTCTTTTTTCAGAAGTTCTTGTACTATCAGGGGCATATCATATGAACCAGGAACGTAACAAATATGAGATATTGGTGCCTTCATTTTTTCAGCTTGCTTCTTCGCATTATCAAGCATGACAAAAGTGATTTCCTTATTAAATTCTGATACTACAACGCCTAATCTAACCTGCTCCAAATAGACTGAATGTCACCCTAATGTACATTTTGGCACACGTAGTTCCTAATTTGACTTGATTCGAGGAGGGGAATATTATTCTTGCTTGCGAATTTCACCGCCTTATATATGGATAAAGCCTTAAACGTTTTAGAATCTAGCATTTCACAAATTGTTACTGCTGGAGCCAAACCTGCCACGTTCATGAGGTGAATGGATAACTCAGTGTGCCCAGTTCTCCCAAGAAGCAACTTTTCTGAAGCTATGAGAATTGGTACGTGACCAGGGGAGCGGAAATTATTTGAAAAATATTCGACTCCTGATGAATTGATTTTCTTGCACACGTCAGCCATCTTAATGATTGTTTCTGCTCTGTCAATGTCAGTAATTCCCGTGCGTGTACTCCGGTGGTTGACCGAGATTGAAAAGCTTGGCTTGTCCCCATAAGGCGCAATTCCGGCCGCTAGTCTATTAAAGATCGGATTGATTTTTGACAAATTCTGCAACATATCTTGCATAAATACGAGTCCCAATTTTGCTGCAATTTCATTTCCGACGGCAAGACAGATGAGACCTCCAGCAACCTTTCTTAGTGTAGCAATATGGCGCGGTGTAACTTTCTCAGCTGCTACCACGAGATCTATTTCATCTTCGCGTCCAGCTTCGTCGTGAACCAAGACAAATCTTCCGTCTCTAAGAGCAAGAATCGCTCTCTCTATTGAGCTCAAGCATTTAATGTGCAACTTAAATTAATTATATAGTTTACTAAAGTATTGGTTATTACTACTTTCTTGGTAGACGCCTTGCCAAATACCTGGCTACAATATCTGTTTCAATGTTCACTCCTTCCCCTTCCGATTTCAATCCTAGTGTTGTTGCCCTCAAAGTATGTGGAATTAAACCTATGGAGAACACCATGCTTTTTTCGTCAGTATCGATTACGGTAAGGCTTACACCATCCACTCCAATCGAGCCTTTCGGAATTATTCCGGACAGAAGATCTTTATTACGAAACTTTATCCAGAACTTTGTACCAGTTGAAGAATTAATTATTTTCTTTATCAGGCCGATTCCTTCTACGTGGCCAAGCAAGTAGTGTCCTTCCAATCTGTCACCGAGTCTCAAACTTCTTTCCACATTTACCTTGTCACCTACTTTTAGAAGCCCCAGGCATGTTCGACTTACAGTCTCATTAATTAATTCAAAAGTGATGGTTTTTGATACTCTTAAGACCGTCAAACATACTCCATTAATGCTTAGGCTATCGCCAGTTTTCATATTCTGCATATTCTTTTTTTGCAAGCTTATGCCCATAGCAATAGCAGCGTGTCTGTCTGTCTTATCGACTTTAGAGATCGATTTGACCTCTGCAACTTCTTGAATTATACCAGTAAACAAAAGCAGTCTTATCCTTTCGATAAATTCCTACTATCCAAATAATAAGTCATGCTTTCAAGCCCTGGAGAACTCTCTTTTGAAAACTTTTATTGTCTTGGTTTGCTAGAAATTTGGTTTCATTGAGAATCTTACAAAATTTTCAATAATAAAAAGTAAATTGCAATTTCTTCGTGATTATGGGAGTTCAGAGTCGAATTCGTTGTTCATCGGTTTATCTGCAGCTGCTAAATCTAAGATCGATTTGGCGTGTTTGTAGTGAACGATGTCAAGCATTTTTCCTTCAAGTTTAATAGCGCCTACACCTTGACCATTACGAATTACAGGCTCCAAAGCTTGGACTACTTTAATGGCCCATTCTATCTCCAGCTTGCTGGGCCTAAAAATTTCCTTCACGGGTTCTATATGTGAAGGATGAATTATGGTCTTCCCACAATAGCCTAGTCGTTTGGCAGTAAGGGCATCAATTCTCAACCCTGCTATGTCGTCGACCTTTTGCCATACTGCGTCTATTGCTAGGATCCCAGCTGCTCTCGCATCAACTGGGATTTTCATGCGAGCGTACAAATAGCCACTTCCATCATTTTCGATATAGTCGAGTTGCATATCGTGTAGGAAATCATAGAGTCCGAAAATCAAAGCATTTATCCGTAAATCAGCTTTTGCAATCGAATATGCGTTCTTTACTCCCACAGCAGTTTCTATGGAAGGCATTAATTTTATATGACCTTTTTCGATCTCTTTTTCTTCCTCTAAATCTGTGATAAGGTCACAGATATTGGCTATCTCCCTTTCATCATCCACTTTTGGCACTATAATGCCGTCGAGCCCTTGTTGCACTACTGAGACTAGGTCCTCTGACCAGAGACCAGAATCGGAAGAGTTTATCCTGACATAGATGTTTCTAGTCAGTTTAAAATGGTCCCTTTCTTTCAACTTATCTTTGATAAACTTCCTTGCCGTGTGCTTTTCTCCCGGCGGNACTGAGTCTTCCAAATCAAAGCAAATTATATCTGCACTTAGACTCTTTGCTTTATCGAGAAAACGCGGAGTAATCCCAGGAACAAATAATATTGTTCTGAACAATGGAAAATAGGAGTAAAAAAATGTAGCTTAGAGATTCTGTGGTGTAGTTAATATCTTTCCAATTTGTTCTGCCTTAGCCATCATGACATGACCTTTAACCATTTCATCAAACGGTATTACGGTAGCAATCAATGGCTTTATTCTGCCTTGACTAGTCCAATGAATCACCTCTTCGAGTTCAGCTTTTGTACCTTGGGTTGAACCCAATAGATTTGTCCCCTTAAAGAATAAATATCTCAGATCAAGTGTGGAGTCGTAGCCAGTCGTAGCACCAGTTGCAACAAGAGTTCCCCCAGTTTTCAAAAGTGAAACTTCCTGTGGAAAAGTTGCTTTCCCTATATGTTCGAAAATGACATCAACTCCTATTTTCTTGGTAATTTCTCTCACTTTTTTATACCAATCCGATTCCCTATGATTCACAACTTCATCAGCACCAATCTCAATACACTTCTCCATCTTTTCCTTGCTTCCTGCAGTCGCTATCACGCTGCAATTGTAAAGCTTGGCGATTTGAATCCCTGCCATTCCTACTCCGCTTGTACCACCCATCACCAACACAGTTTGGGCAGGCCTAATTTTAGCCCTGCCCACGAGCATATGCCAAGCGGTCATACCGACCATCGATATCGCAGCTGCCGAGTCAAAAGAGACATTTTCAGGGATTTTAGCAACATTTACCTCAGGCAAATGTGTATATTGGGCAAAACCGCCCCACAATGGGCCCGTTTGAAATCCCCAGATTGTTCTATCATCGCAGTCGTATTCCCTCCCAGCAGTACACATGTCGCACACCCTGCAACTCAAATTTGAATGGGACACTACCCTATCACCGGGCTTGAACTTAGTAACGTCCTCGCCTACTTCAACGACAATTCCAGCCACATCACTCCCAGAAATATGTGGTAACGGAGTCTTGACAGGCTCACCCCAGATGGCCCATAAGTCATTATAATTATATGACGCCTTTTCTACCTTCACCATGACTTCATTTAACTTCAACTTCGGCATGTCAATGTCCTCAATTTTTATAACTTGTGTGGGATCCTTGCTATATTCCCGGAATACAGCTGCTTTCATAAAACTGAAATCGATATAGAGACTTAATATAGTTAACTATACCGAACTATATCATTCAGGGTTGGATATCGAATAAAGCAAAATCGTAGGAATTGCATTTACTAATCTAAGGTTGGCAACTAGAGCATAAGTTTGAGTGCTAAATTTATATCCTATTTATTTTAAAATCCCTTTTTGGTTGTTGGATACTCTGCAATATTTGTTTTAGCTCTTCGTCTGTCAATGCCCTGTTAAGCTTGCCTCCAGATGCTGCGTTTAATAGATAATTCTCAACAGCATACGCAAGGTCTGGTTTCACCATTCTAATATTCATCAATCTCTGACGTGCTGATGGATCCAGCAATACCATGAGCGCACGTTGGCGCATTGCCGCGGCCTCAGCTTCGCGTTTTCTAGCTTCTTCGTCATTCGGTTGTTGCGCTTGAGGTATCGACATGTTTCTTCAGAACTCCGGCATGGTTAGCCGTATCGTTGTAGTTCAGGTGTGACCTTTACTAACTCGATATGGATATCGGTAGACAGTCTGTCTATCTTCTTCATTCCTTCATCGGTCATCATGCGTCCTCCTTTTTTCTTGGTAATGTATCCCGCCACTTCTAGTTGCTGCAATGCTTTGCGGATAATTGCTCCACCTGCATCTTTGTGATGATCCAGATTGTAACCGATACGCTTTCGACCTCCATAATGTCTCTTTAAATCTCCCACTCCCTCAGGTCCATGGAGATACACTTTTCTCACTATTGAAGCACATCTTGTATACCACCAGTCTTTTGCTTGAGGGATTTTTTCGGCGTGAGAGCCGGTCTTAACATATGCTGCCCAAGGCGGGGGCTGAATCTTCTTATCATTCCGTAGCTGCTCGGCTAATCTATTTATCAATTCGGGAGCTGGTATGTCATAAGCCTTAGCCATAGTACATTCTAAATATCCACGCCTTAATTCCCTTATAAATCCTTATACATGAACCTTACAATTTATGAAGAATCTTTCGATACGTATGTCTACACATTGTACATGTAATTCTTATACACTTTGTATTTGTTCTCCCTACTCTGACCCTGGAACCTTTTCCAGGGATAATGAATTTTTTACACTTCTTGCAGTACAGTTGTCGAGCGACGTAGGGCATTCTGACACGCGATCGCATCGCAATTTTCCTAGCTAACTGTGCTTGTTCATTGGCCAATATTTCATTGGTGTTCGCAAATTTGAGGGCATTGGATATGAGAATTCCAATCCTCTCTAGAGCGAGCTCTTTGGCGCCTTCTCTTCTCAGATGTGNCGTCATTGTTAAGTCAGGAAATAATGTCTCGGTAATTGGTAGTCGGGTACCTTCGGGGCGAAGATGATCTTCAAAGCTAAACTTTTTACTCTTATCGCTCAGTTGCTTCCGGAATCAGAGTGTTCCAGAAAACTCATTTTTTTGTGAGGTTATAAAAATTTTATATGGGTAGAGAACGAACCGAAGGTAGACCATACAAGTATGACGAACTAAATTAAGTTGATTACTGAAACGCCCAAATTTTTTTTAAATATGTGTGCATTGTGAGATTTAAAAGCTCGGAGCATGAGGTACGTTATTTCTTCCGGATCTCCCTAAGATATTGTTGCATAGATTCTACGATAAGTGCAGTCACAGTGGTTTTCATATCAATGGCTAAATGTTTATAATCGTCCAAAAGATCAGTTGGAATTTTCATCGTGGTCTTGGTCTGATCATCCTCTTCGATTTCATTCGCTTCCATATTAAATATGTAAGAACACGGTTATATTTATTTATGCTTCTGCATATTCCAGTCAAAGTATACTTCAATACATATAAAATCATAAGATACACGGTTATATTCATATATGTATGGATATTAAAAAATAGATTCTAAAAGCGATTCATAACATTCAAAATTCATNTTTGTTGCTGTGCTCCCGTACTGAGGTGATGGTATGCTGGATGCAACTTGAATCAGCAAATATACGGCCTAGTCTTTTCTTATCCCTCGTCTGTTTATTCTAAAGCCGAGCAATAAAAAAGCAGATGAATTTATTTTCGAGTAAAGCAGGGTCACCTTCTATAACCACAAGATTCTNTTCGAGTTCTGAAGATCTCGTTTGGTTCAGCATGNAAGCAAACCAATGAATTAAATTTACCAGGCTTACGTGGCCGGAGAAGTAAATCCATAATTAGTTTAAGAATCTAAATTGCATACGATGACGAATTTCTCCGAACTGGAAGAGTTAGCAAAAAAATATGCTCAATTAAAATTTCAGAAAGAGGTCCATGAGACCTTTAATCGAAAGCAACAAATGGAAAAACTAGCCGAAAATATTATTGATTATTTCTCTCAGCAAGATTTTCAATTTCCACTTGATGAGCATGTGTTATCCAGTAACGGGAAAACAACATATGTTTATGAAAATAACTCTACATTTCAAAATCTTTTCGAATTTCTCTCTGAATTGTTGCACTTGCCGATTCCGATCATGATAGGAGCAGCAAAATTTGGGCCTGGAGAAATTATAGTCAATGTCCAAGATGGAAAAGCTTCTTCCAGAGAACTAAAAAGTTGCATTGCTGAACTTAAAAACTTGGTTCTTGCTAAGAAGAGTAAAATGACTTAAATCTATTTAGAGAAAATTGGTCCTTAGAAGAATGAGCATGGCGATAGCATCCAGGTTAGGTGCATATTTATGTTATGCAATCATAAATGAATACTTTAACTGGTAATTATCTTAACATGAATAATAATTTGGTATAGTCGTTTCTTTAGCATTCTTGATCCTAATCTACTCGTTCTAGACCAACCGTTAGATCATAATATCAGAATAATCCGAGCAAACACCTCAATAAAGCTTAGTGAGCTAGGTATAATATGAAGCAGCCACTATCCACACTTACTTGGTAGCACCTGTGACACTCATAATTGCTGACGCGTCCTTGGAGACCATCCCTGAATCGATAATGGGACATAAATCAGTACTGAAACATGCCCAGAGACTAGGAAAAAAACCATCAGAACTGCTTTTGGATAGAAGCTATCATCATTCTGCGATGAAATCTAAAAAACTTGTGGACATTTGGAAAAGAGGACGACCAGACATTGTTCATTTTGCTTTAGCTGAGGCGCTATCTACACCTTTATACTTGAAAAGCAAGCTAGATGTCTACATCCATACAACGAACAGTGAATTAATCTTGACCGGACCAAATCTGAGGATTCCGAAGTCCTATTTTCGTTTCGAGGGATTGATGATGAAGTTGTTCAAGGACAGATCAATAAGGAGTGAATTCGACAACAAACTTCTCTTTGAAATCCTAGATGACGTACCATTCAGATATCTATTAAAGAACATCATAAGAAGCCACAACTCAATTGGTTTTTCCAGCCGTGGAGTGATGAGTACTGTTCAAGAAGTAGTATCTAAATACGTCAATCCTTCAATTGAAAGTCGGTGTGCTATCATAATTGGAGGCTTTCCAAAGGGCCGATTCTCTGACGGTGTGCAAAAGTATCTAGATATCTTATACTCTATTGGACAATTGTCCCTTGAGGCGCACGTAGTTGTAGCGAGAGTGCTTTACGAGTGTGAGAAATTATTACTAATGGAATACTAAACTTTCGTTTAGAGAGTGGAGCTATAAGAATTCAAAGTTTCAGAAGCTGGCGCAATAATCTTTCTCGCGTCATCTAAACAGGGAATCCATGATGAGAGCGATGAAAAGAGCGGCTAAGTATGGACTGGTAGCTTTGAACAAAATCCAAGACACCCTATTACTAGGCTTCAGCAATAGCCAAAGAGATAATGCAAGTATAATCGTTCCTGCGATACCAGCAGTAATCAAATAAATTATACCAAAATGTCTGAAAAATGGAAGAAGGCTAAACAGCACCATCATTACTGTAGTTATCGCTATTATCCTGATTGACTTTTTTTCTCCAGATAGTACGGGCAGCATTGGGACGCCAGCCTTTCTATAATCTTCTCTAACGTGCAATGCAAGGCTCCATATATGGGTTGGAATCCACAGGAATACTAAACCAGCCATAGCCAAACCAATTTCAATGTTTTGTGTGGTCACAGTCACATAGCCAATCATAGCAGGTACCGCACCTGAAAAACCACCCAAGAGAATATTAGTTTGGCTCGTCCTTTTCAGCCATTTGCTGTAGACTATTATGTTGTCAAATAGACCAAAGCACATGAGCACAAAAACCCAGACATTGATAAGCCACGCAAATAGTAATGAAATTGCAGCTAGAATCAAACCAAATGCTAAAGCATTCTGAGGCGAAACCCTGCCTGATGGGATAGGCCGTTTCTTAGTTCTTTCCATAATTGCATCTATATCTCGGTCATTGTAGCCAGTGAGTGTGTCTGCTGCGGCCGAACCGGATGCAACTCCCGCAAGCAAAAACACCCACGTCGTAGGGGTGATGGCGATATGAGAAATGAGAGAGGAAGTCAGTGCTGCTGAGAAAGCTGTGAAAACTAGTAAGTACCAAATCTTAGGTTTGGTGAGCTCGTAATAATTTTTGAGGATATAGCTCGCACCCATTTGAGGGAGCAAAGTACCCATATTGATTTTTTGAACTATCCTCTAATAAAAGGCAATAACATAGGTATTCAACACAATCACCAAAGTGCAGGCTATATCGCTATTGAGTCTGTACATCACTGACGAAGTGAAACGAGCATTAAATATAGATCGTTTGATTCAAACGCTGTAAGACCTTCTCGTAAGGCTCGAGAATGTCTTGAGAATTAATGCCATCAGGTGGTTTCATGAAGCCAGTACCTCTACTTTACAACTGAAGTTGGATATACGAGTTCTCTTGCCGTCTTCCTCATTTCAATAAAGGTCTCAGTTTTTTGAACACCTTGCACTCGTCCGACCTTTTCAGAGATTAGATGATGCATTTCATCTAGAGATTGTGCATTCATTGTTACTAGTATGTCAAACCTTCCAGTCACTTCTGCGATTTCGCGGACTTCAGGGATTTGGAATAGTTCATTTAACACATTGTCTCTCATTCTAGAATCCATATTAATTCCGGTAAGTGCTTTGACATTGAAACCTAATGCCTCGTCATTGACAACTATTGTGAACTTTTTTATGAGGCCTCTTTTTATAAGTCGTTTAATTCTACTATAGACTACTGAGGCGTTAACATTTATCTTTTTCGATAACTTTGGTACAGAAATACTTGCGTCTGTAGCAAGCTCGCTCAAAATTCTGAGATCTAAATCATCAGTCTTTGCCATACAATGTCATATTTATATGACCAGAGTGACTAATAAATGTATTAATTTCAAACTTGCAGATGTTTTTTAGAATAATCATGCTTAGTCAAAGAATTTTCTTTCTTTTAAAGATTCAGCCAGTAATACTGCACCCTTGGCAGAGCCCATTTTCTCATTATGTGACATCAAGACATATTTTATGCCGTTTCTGAAGATAGTATCTTTTCGTAATCTACCTACAACAGTGGTCATACCATCATTAATCTCTCTATCTATCCGAGGTTGTGGTCTGGTCGGATCGTCATGTACGATAATAAATTCTCTAGGAGACGTAGGCAGTTTCTTATCTGTTATATGTTTGGAGAACTTTAGCATTTCGGTCTTAGCTTCCTCCGGTTCGCATCGTCTATCGGTTTCCACAAATACTGCTTCCGTGTGACCATCCAAGACCGGGACGCGAGTACAGGTACAACTGACCCCAAATGAAGCGGGAGTTATCGAATTGGAGTTCACTTGACCCAAAATCTTCTTTGATTCTATTTGGACCTTTTCTTCCTCTTTAGGGATATATGGAATTACATTGTCCATGATGTCTAAGGCAATCACACCTGGAGACCTTCCTGCACCAGATAAAGCCTGAAGGGAGGTCATGAATACATCATTTACTCCAAATTTATCCAATAGAGGTTTCAGCGTAATGACGAGTCCAGTGGTAGTGCAGTTGGGTAGTGGTGCTATAAACCCCTGCCAACCTCTCTTCTTGCTCTGAAAATTAAGCAAATCAGAATGTTCGTCATTGATGCCGGGGATTAAGATAGGGACGTCATCTTCATATCGAAATGCAGCTGCTGTGCTTATTACTGGTACCGATCTCCCAAACCGTGGCTCAATCATTTGGGCATCTTCAGATTCCAGAGCAGTAAACACAACATCGAATTTCTTTGGGTTCAAATCTTCGACTTTATTGAGGATCATCTCGCTAACGTATTCAGGGATCGTTTCCTTACTATGCCACCGAAGGATTCCAGATTTTGGATCACGTATAGCGTCGATAAATGTTTTGCCCGCAGAGCGTTCCGATGATGCCATATCTGTCAATTGAAACCATGGGTGTCTATCTAGTGCGAGAACAAACTGCTGTCCAACAGCGCCTGTAGCTCCAATCAGAGCAACTTTTAGCATAGGATGACGGGTACTTGTTATCAATTAATAATCGTTTTCTGAAAATTCAAAATTCCTGGAGGTGCATACCCATCTACTCAATAATGCAATTTGGTGCTGATTGAAATCATAATAAATGGTAGGATTGGAGCTGAATTGAATAAATCATGGTAGATTTAGCAGGTTGCTCTCATGGGGGAATATATTCAGTCAATGCAAACAGGGTAAGAGTTGATTTTAGTTCAAATGTAAATCCCTTAGGGATCTCGAAGGCTGTTCTCAGAACTATCCGAAGAAAAATATATTCGCTATCTGCTACCTATCCAGATCCTGAATGTAAGGACTTGAAGGAAAGTCTTTGTGATTATCTCAAAATCCATCCTGATTGCATTAATTTAGGAAACGGTGCTACGGAACTAATCCATATCTTTGCGAGAGTTTTTGCAGCAAACAAAGTGATAATCCCTTGCCCTACCTTCTGTGAATACGAGCTTGCATCTAGGCGAGTTGGGGCTAAAATTGTATCAGTGCCCCTCAGGAAAATGGAGTTAGACGAGGAACAACTAATTGAAAAGGCTAAGGGATCTGATGTGGTTTTCTTATGCAATCCAAATAATCCGACTAGCCTTCTTTACAGAAGGTCCCTAAAAAAAATCATAAATGGCATAGACAGTTCAACGAAAATCCTAGTGGATGAATGTTTCATCGAACTTATCAATGAACCAGATCGATTTACTATGATCAAATACTTAAACGAATTCGACAATTTGGTAATTTTAAGGTCTCTCACTAAGTCATTTGGATTAGCTGGATTAAGGCTCGGGTATTGTGTGTCTTGTCCTAAACTTGCCAAGAAGTTTAACAATTGTCGAGTGTCGTGGAATGTAAACGGAATTGCGCAGAGAGCTGGGATTGCTGCACTAAAGGATTTGCGACATCTAACGATAGCACGTAAGGTTATAAAAAAAGAACGTGAATTTATGCGTGTTGGAATGGAAAGAAGGATGAAAAATTTTTTTCCCCTTAAATCTGATGCAAATTTTTTCTTGATTCGTCTATCAAGCAACAAATTTTCGACTGAAGTTAGAGATTATCTCTTACTCAAAAATGGAATACTAGTTAGAGATTGCAGCACCTTCCTAGGGATGGGTTCAAGATTCATCCGCGTCGCGATCAAGACCCATAAGGAGAATCTGATCCTTATGAATGCCCTGGAGGCGATTGATAATTGAAAGCGAAAATCCTAATGATACAAGGAACATCATCTGGGGCCGGCAAAAGTACAATCGTTATTGGTTTATGTAGGATACTTTCAGATCTAGGTTATCAAGTTGCACCATTCAAGGCTCAAAATATGTCCTCTCATGTACATCGTATCAAGACTAATACCAAAAATGAGGAAATAGCTTTGGCCCAAGCGATTCAAGCGAGAGCGTGTAGAGTTCAACCAAACTCGAAAATGAATCCGATATTGCTAAAACCACAAGACAATTACAGAAGTAAGGTCATGTTGAATGGATATTATTATTCTGAATTAAATGCCAAGCAGTATTATGAAACATTCGTATTACAAAGGGGTTTCCCTGCTGCAATTGAATCGCTAGAAGATCTTGGGAACGAAAATGAAATCGTTGTTATAGAAGGGGCAGGTTCGCCTGCGGAGGTTAACATTTCAAGATATGATATATCGAACATGCTCATTGCGTATAGGTTTAAGGCTCCTGTTCTAATCGTAGCTGATATAGAACGTGGGGGCTGTTTTGCAAGCCTTGTCGGTACCATGCGCCTGCTTAGCCCTCAGCATAGAAAATTAGTACGTGGGTTTTTGATTAATAAATTTCGGGGTGATGTGTCTATCTTAGATTCAGCTATAGCCCGTGTAGAGGGTATTACAAGAAAAAAAATACTAGGAATTATCCCCATGATACAGTTCCGCCTCCCTCAGGAAGATTCGCTTGATATCCACGTAGGGCCACGAATCTCACCCGCTAAGTGGGATAGTGAGATCGATTTCATAGCAAATTCACTAAAAACTGAGATTTCCATAACCGATATTGTAGAGAATATTGCCGGTCTACACAGAAGATGATAGAAACGAATTATGAATGGCTTTTAATCGGGTTAATTGGGGGATTTCTAATAGATATAATCTTTGGGGATCCATCAAATAGGTATCATCCTGTATCCTGGTCGGGAATTCTGATTGGATATTTTTACAAAAGATTTAATAATAATCAAAAATTGAAATCAGAAAAATATGAAAAATTTCTAGGGACGGTATTTGCTATTATTTTTGTCTCCCTAGCTTGGCTCTTGACCCAACTTCTGATCAATATATTGCATCATTTTTTTGGTATCATTGTAAGCGCCATAGCAGCAGCCTTGATATTGAAAACGACTATTGCTGTAAAAAGTATGGAACAACATGTGATAAAGATAGTGGATGCATTACAGCTAGGTGATATCGTGGAGGCGCGGCGCAGCTTATCTCTGATAGTGAGAAGAGATACACTCAAACTAAGTAAACAATATATTTTGTCCGCTGCAATTGAGTGCATAGGAGAAAGTACGGTTGACGGCATAATAAGTCCAATATTCTTTTATTCATTGTTAGGTCCACCGGGTTCTTTTGCATATAGAGCGGTTAATACGCTTGATTCAATGGTAGGTTACACAACCGATGATTACAAAAATGTTGGATGGATGTCGGCTTGGCTTGATACTGTCTTTAACTACGTTCCAGCCAGAATCACATCATATTTGATGGTAATCTCTGCTCTAATCATAGGATCGGATTGGAAGCAATCTATCAAAGTCCTATTTAGAGATCACAACAACACTGTGAGCCCCAACGCTGGATACCCGATGGCTGCAATGGCCGGAGCCCTCCGGATTAGGCTTGAAAAGATTGGTCATTATTCTTTAGGAGAGAATCATGAACCATTGTCTATCGAAAAATGTTGGAAGGCAATTTCTATTATGAAGTTAACTACTATTCTTTTCATAATAGTTTGGACCATTCCGGTGATTTTGATTTTATACATTGTTGGGTGGTGGAAATTCCTATTTGGGATTTAAACCCTTCCAAGCAGTATTATCTTTCTTGACCATAATACCTATCTCCAGGGGTTCAAAATCATTCGATTTAAAATATGTCGCATGCTTCATGTACCTTTTTCCTCTGATTGGTGCCATTATCGGAGCCTTAGTTGGGATATTCGCTTGTGTCATTTCATTTTATGTTGCCTCACTTCTTTTGGGGGTGCTGATAACTGCAGTAATAGTTGTGATAACAGGGGCAAATCACACGGATGCGCTAGCAGATTTTGCAGACGGGTTGATGACCAAAGGGGGTAAAGAGGCCAAACACCATGCAATGATTGATCCTAATGTAGGTTCCGCTGGAACGATCTCTATCGTCCTATACGTCGCCGGGATGATTATAGTCATTTCCAACTTCCATGCAGATGCAATCAAGCTGCTAACAAGTATTATTTTGGCAGAAACCATTGCAAAATATGTGATGGTTTTACAGGCACACTTGGGTTTATCTGCTTGGGTTGGTTTGAGCTCTCCTTTTACCGAGAGCATGAAGGATCGTAGAAAACTGTTGGCTTCTACATCTCTAATGGCTCTTATACTAATTATTACGGGTGTGGGTTACCTTGGGATCATGTCTATAACTGCTTCGATATTGGTCGGAATGGCGCTTCTCTTTATTTCGAAAAGAAACTTCGGCGGTATTACAGGTGATGTCATGGGCGCCTCCAATGAACTCACCCGTCTTTCATCTTTAATAGTTTTATCTTCTGGAACTATCTAATAGTGAGATCGTACTGTGATAGCAGCCCTAATGTGTGGTGGTAAAGGTGCCAGGATGAATGATGCTTCGGGAATTGAAAAGCCGTTGCAAAGGATCAAAAATCAAACGATGATCGATAGGGTCCTCCACGCACTATTAAGTTCACAAATGTTTGAGAAAATCGTAGCTATCACTAGTGTTAACTCACCAAGGACTAGTTCGTTTATTCAAAATCTTTGTGATTCTTCAACCCACATCGAAGTGATGGAAACAGCGGGACATGGTTTTTCACAAGATCTTTCTGCGATACTATCGAGCTTCAAACCAGCTAGGGTCTTCGTAGTTCCTGCCGATCTTCCTCTCCTGAATGCGAAAACTGTTCAAGGCATAATTGCAAGATGTCAAATTAACAGGCCGTGTGTATCTATATTGCTTGACAAGGCTTTCATCGAAAAGCTCGGCATAACTGCCAGCGTAGTATTTTCAGTAAAAGCCACATATTATTGCCATTCTGGGATATCTATAATCGATTGTTCGAAACTTAAGTTTGGCTGGAACTTAACGGAGTATTATATTATAATGAACGAGATTGAGATTGCATTTAACGTCAACACGAAAAGAGAATTGGAACTTGCAGAAAGTATCCTTGAAAACTCGCTCTAATCAAGAATTTTTAGGATCTTGCCGTCAATACTTGCCCTTGCACCTGTTTTTCTTGCCAGAGGATGTCCACAAGCCTTGCAGTCAATATCAATTGTTGTATAGGTGAAGATGACCCTTTTTTCACCACATTCATTACACTGGACAGAAACAAAATTGCTACGTGGTTTTGGAATCATTATAGTTCTCTTCGGCATAACAATACTCACAATTTTATGGTTGTATTTCGAGCTTTCGCATACGTATTCCTTGCTTCATTGTCTGTTTGTTACATGTCTTGCAAGTATATTTGAGGGTAATTTTTTTTGTTGTCTTTGCAGTTCTTTTAAGTTCAGGGAACTTCTGTCCTCCATATCCTCGCTTGTCCTCCGCGTGTCGACGCGCACCTTGAGCACTTGTTCTGTCTTTGCCCTTCTTATATATAGAGGCTGTTTGGACCGTGTGGGTCTTGCATTTAGAACAGAATTTATTCTGCTCTTTCTG
>AF_2010_repII_A100DRAFT_1000041_pt1 | contig 19123 bp, 14 predicted proteins | sample AmaForreplIIA100_FD_9198 | JGI IMG/M metagenome (IMG submission 9198) | reverse complement strand
TGCCGCATCACCAACAAAAAGGATATTTTTACTGTAGGGTCTCTTCATTCTGCAGCGCTTTCCATCGGGAACCAGCTTTGCGCTGTACTCTAATTCCACGTAATCGCTCACAAAAATTGTCTTATACCTATCAGATAACTCATTACGGATCCAATCCAATCTAGCTTTAATCTCATCATCAGATTTATACCTGCCACCTTCTCTGAGCCTAACTCTGCCAGCTCTCGAATAGTATTCATTCCTAAGCTCATTCCAACTTTTTGTTAATTTACTAATTGCAAATCGGGCCTTTAGCTGGTCCTCTTTCGATAACTGGTCGTTGAGAATACCTAGTGTAGGAACTTCATCCCTCACAAATTCGCTAATGAATGGGTTCCTCAGCAAACTATTCACAAGAGTAAATGGTTCCACAGTAGAATCAAGAAGTGAATCGTAGTGGTAGACGGCTCCCAGAGAAATTGTGTCCCTGTTAGTGTAGAGAAATCCGCCGCCGATATGATTAAGGGTAATATCACCCGCGAACAGGTGTGCAGCTCCTTCTTTTTCTTGCAAATCAAACCGTTTTTCTAACAGCTCTTCAGGGAGTTTGGCAATTATTTTTACCCCTTGATACAGCTCATTTGGCCTAAACTTCGGCCTTGCTTCCGAAATTGAAGCAAGCTCCGAATTAACGCCGTCAGCGGCAATTATCGCTTTAACGGCGAATGGTTCAAGCTCGTCTGATTCCACAATAGTCTTATTATTTTCCCATTTCACATTCTTGACGTGCACTCCAGTGACTACGCCACCGCCTTGTTTTTCGGCATTTTCATTGGCCCGCTTTGCCAACCATGGAATAAGTTTGCTCAAGAGAACTGAATATGCACCGTTGGATTGATATTCATGAACGGGAGTGAGATCAATAGAAAATACTTTATCATTCGAAGTAGCGTGAAGCACGTATTTCGTAATCCTTCTTTCAAGAGGCGCCTGTTCATAGATATCCTGGCCGAAAACATCTTCAACGTTATATAATTTGCCGAACTTTGACATCTTGGAATATAGGATACCACCAGATACATTTTTGGTCCCAGGCGTTTTCCCTGCCTCAATTAAAATCGCTTGCCTGCCCAAGTTAGACAGTTGCTGAAGTGCACTAAAGCCAGCAGTTCCACCGCCTACAATTGCAACATCAAAATGCTCCATGTTCTATCTCTGGACCTCCAATGCCTTTTGCCTTCTTAATTCAGCTAGTAGCTGTGGGATGACAACTTCGGCTTTGCCCTTTATGAAAATATCACATTCATCTTTTATTGGAGCCTCCTCATCAGGATTGATAGCAACAACAAATCCTGAATCCTTCATTCCAGCGATATGCTGCATTGCTCCACTTACCCCTACCGCAATGTACAGAGCAGGGGACACTTTTCTTCCGCTTGTCCCAATAACTCTGTCAGGGGTCAAGTATTGGGAAGAAAGAGGTTCGGGAATCGAATAAGGCTTTTTTGAGATTGGAAGAGACACACCTATCTCTGCACCCAATTCTTTTGCTAACTCAACTACCAGTTTGATATTTTCTTCTGGTGAATCTCCAATTCCACGGCCGAAACTTACGACCGTTTTTCGACCATCATAATCGACGGCACTCTTGATAACTTTCCTGCTCAATATCTTAACTTGCTTGTCGGCCCCATGGGTATCAAGTATATGATCTACTATGAGCCCTTCTCTTGAAGTGTTGCGCGGTATGGGCGAAAAAACTCCTGGAATTATACTACATGCCTGAGGATGATATTCCCTTTTGATCGTCGGATTGCGATTATCCAAACACAAAATGGTAGTCCAAAGGAATCCTGAAAAATCAGGCCTATACATCTGTAAAATCTTCTCATATTTCAAGGCCTGGCCCTTGGTCTTGTGTTCATGTCTAATCTCAAGGTCCCCTATTACTAGTTTGTTTATATCTGAAGCAAGCCCAGATTCTAACTCCGCAAGAACAGTTGCCGATAAATGCCTGCCGACGTTGTCAGCCGAAAAAAACATGAATCTTGGCTTTCTAAATTCCTTGCCATATTCAGGAGAGATTTTTGAGGCGTAACCGCTATTGGAAGCAACTTGACTTATGATCTTAGTATCCACAGCATTTATCGGGTATCTAAGAGTGGGATGATCGACTCTGATAACTGCATCCGCCCCATAAAAGATCAATTCTTCACATATTTTCTTCACATTGTCTCCCAGTACAACCGCAACAACTTTTTCATAGGACGAGTAGTTGCTGTTAAAGTCATCCATTAATCTTCTTGCCTCACCTAACATTTCAAATGTGACTGGCAGTGGCCTACCCTCATCGTGTTCGGCTATTAGGTAAAGGTGACGATAATTGCATCCAGTCTCGTCTTGCCCTGAGCCGGAAGCCGTCGTATCAGCAGCGGACATTTCCAGAGCTGTCAACTCTACTGACCGATGTCTACTTTAGTGATACTCAGCATTTTTTCAGCAACCGTACTTAATTGAAGGGAATCAGAGCCATCGACAATCAGGGCTCGCCTACTTGCGCCGGCTTTAGGTATCTTTTCGACCTTGTAAACGATGGTTGGTGATCCTGGAAGTCCAACCAAGCTGGGATCTACCCCTAACTGTTGAGCATTGAAAATTTTTAAATGGTTCTTGTAGTTTTGCACTCGGTTTTCAGCTTCTTGTTGATATTTTGCTGATGCTAATCTCTGAGAGATCGTGCTAAAAAAGGATTTGTAAGATGGATCGACCGTGATAAACACCGGCAGGTTCGCCTCTACCTCTTCAATAATATCGGATGTCCCCTGCAAGGATATTAAACGCCTTGCTACCACTACTCTTTTTTCTAAATCGATATCATAGCCTATTACGTTGCCCAAAAAAGTATAACCTAGTTTCCAAGCTGTTTGTGGTCCAGTCTGGCCTGTTTCACCGTCCGATGCTCTATGCCCGGAAAACACGATGTCTACTTCTTCCGGGCCTTCGATTTTCCCTATACCAAATTTCAATACTTCAGCAGTAGCTAAAGTATCAGCCCCTGAAAATATCCTATCGCTGTATAGATGTAGAAAGTCTGCATCAGAAATCAATTGCGCTTGTCGCAGTGCGACATCAGCCACTGGTGGTCCCATGGTTGCGACTGTTATCTCAGCTCCATACTTTACTTTGGCAAAAAAAGCTGCTGAAGATGCTATAGCGCTGTGTGGCCCGAGAATACTTTTTGTCTCAGCTCGATTCAGGGTACCGTCCGAATTGTAGCTCACGTTGCCCTCCGAAAAATCAGGCTCTAGCTTCACAATGACCGCTATTTTTAGGTGCGAACTCATTAACTGTGGTCTTTCTATATCATAGCCTTAAATGGGTTTTGCAACAAACTGATGGTGCATTCTGCGACAAACCCTCTTCTTTTCAATATCCTAAATCAACAGGATGCGCAAAGAGCGACTGGATTTCAATCCAAAGCGGCATAATTCTTGGGAGTTGAAGAAGGTTTAGTTTAGATTTCCATGCTTAAAGATAATTTAGATCGATTGAGGCATTGTAAGTGTTTGTTCAAAATACTTAGATCTTAGCCTTTCATAGACGGCTCGAATGGATGCGTAGTAGTCGGGAAGCTTTGGTTTAAGCATCGTGTATGCAATGTAGAAATCCTCGGCTTCTCTTAGGTACCTTTTTATTTTGTCATAAATCGCTTTATTATTCATTTGCGCTATCCCCAACACGAAAGTCATATTGTTAAGCCTGTCAGCAAGCTTGATTGTCTTTACGTCATACTGAGATGAAGACAAGATTTCACAATAATTTTGAAACCTTTTCAGTTCACGTTCAGCTGCGTCAGAACCGGGGAAATTGTCCAACGGTAGAACTTTAAGTTGAGTCGCTATTTCCCTTACCCTGTTTCCAAACCTGTAACTCAAGTATGCTTCAAATCCGTAGTCTTTGGTTTTATGAGAGTCAAGTATTCTATCATTGTCTTCCAGAATATCATGTAATAATGCTGATGCAACTTCGACGCTCGTCAATGTTCGATTGACAGACCTATAGTGCCTCACCACCTCTGCAGCAACTGGCCAGATGTGTGAGTCTAAGAAAGATGATTCACCATCCTCTCTCGTTACGCCTTGATGTACCTCCTCAGCAACTTCGATTGCCCCTTCTATGAAATCATCTATGCGAAGTCCCGCTTCCGTTTCCAAAAAAACCAAGAATTCCTGCTTTCTCATTGCAAATTCAGGTTTTTTCATAATAGATTCACTGAGCAATCCAGAAAAAAAATCTTCCTATTGCCTTAGATGTAATTATGACCAAAGGTATAGTAATATATGGTCGTTTTGACGAATAGCTCTTTCTGTGCTCAAGACAAGCAACTCATTTGAGTTGACACAAAATGCTTTCCCCCCACGCGGTGACCAACCAGATGCTATAGATAAATTGACCTACGGGGTTAAACATAGGCCTGGCTTTCAAACTTTGCTCGGAGTTACTGGTAGCGGTAAGACATTCACAATAGCAAACGTGATTGCCAAAGCTAAAAAAAACTGTTTGGTTCTTTCTCACAATAAAACCCTTGCGGCTCAATTATATGCAGAATTTAAGGATTATTTTCCCCAAAATAACGTCGGCTATTTTGTTAGTTTCTATGACTATTATCAACCTGAAAGCTACATTCCTCAATCTGACACTTATATCGAAAAGGATACAGAAGTTAACGAGAAGATCGAAAAAATGAGGTTAGAGGCCACTTCTATGCTAATGTCAGGTGAACCAACTGTTATTGTCTCGACTGTTTCCTGCATTTACTCGCTTGGCTCGCCTTTAGAATGGAACGAAAACTCTCTGACAATCTCAGTTGGTGTCGAGACCAAGAGGAATTCTCTAATTCGCAAATTGATCAATTCAAGGTATCTACGTAATGACTTTTCCTTGAACCCTGGAAGTTTTAGGGTAAAGGGGGATATAGTAGATATCATCCCTGCATACTCTGATGATGTAATTCGTGTCTCACTGGATGGAGAAAAAGTGGAGTCTATAAGCTTTCATGATCACGTCACCATGAGAAAAGTTAGAGATGTGGGCTCCGTAACCGTATTTCCTGCGAAGCATTATATCGTCAGCGAGGACGCCAGATCGGCGGCAATTGAATCTATTGAGCAGGAATTGGATAGCTGGCTCCCCAAATTGCCCGGCGAACTGGAAAGACAAAGACTGAGTTCTCGGACAAAGTACGACCTTGAAATGATTAGCGAATTGGGATATTGCTCTGGGATCGAAAATTATTCGCGTCATTTTGATGGGCGACTTCCCGGACAACCACCATATTGTTTGTTGGATTTCTTTGGAGATGATTTTTTGATGGTAATAGACGAGTCTCACGTCTCGCTTCCTCAGCTGCGTGGGATGCATGCGGGCGACTATACAAGAAAGAAGACATTAGTGGAACATGGGTTTCGTCTTCCAAGCGCATTTGACAATCGACCCCTTAAATATGAAGAATTCCAAAATTACATGAAAAATATTATATTCGTCTCCGCTACTCCATCAGAGACCGAAACCAAACTCAGTTGGCAAGTGGTAGAACAGCTTGTCAGGCCTACTGGCCTAGTAGATCCCAAGATCTTCGTCAGACCATCTACGCATCAGATTCGTGACCTCATTAATGAAGTGGCTTCCAGAGTGGCCAAAAAGCAGCGCACATTAGTGACGACCTTGACTAAGAGAATGGCCGAAGATTTGGCAGAATTTCTTGCGAGGGAGCAGATAAGAGTACGCTATATGCATTCTGAGATCGACGGGCTACAGAGGACGGACCTTTTGAGGAGACTTCGTTTACAAGAATTTGATGTATTAGTTGGGATTAATTTGTTAAGAGAAGGATTGGATATCCCAGAAGTCTCTCTTGTAGTTATCCTCGATGCAGACAAAGAGGGTTTTCTCAGGAACGCAACTAGCCTCATTCAAACATTTGGAAGGGCAGCTAGAAATATTGACGGAACGGTCATTATGTATGCAGATACAATTACCAAGTCGATGGAACTTGCAATATGTGAGACCGATCGAAGGCGTGCTAAACAAATCGAATATAATTCAATGCATGGAATTATTCCACAATCTGTTTTTAAAGCAATTCCACCACAACGAGACTTTGAAGTCATAGGAGATAAGGGAGAATATGCACTAGATATTACATCCATGACCAAAACCGAGCTTGCGAAAATTTCAATCGAAACTGAGGCCACTATGAAGAAGTATGCTGAAGACTTAGATTTTGAAAATGCGATAAAATTTAGAGACAAACTGAAGACGATAAAAGACGCCTTGGGCGAGATAGATTTATCGTAGGTCCGTATCAAAAAATGCACAATAGAATAATCATCCGGGGTGCAAGGGAGCATAATTTAAAAAGTATTAACTTGGAGATCCCAAAAAACAGCTTGGTAGTAATAACCGGGATTTCAGGTTCCGGAAAGTCGACCCTTGCATTTGATACTATTTATGCTGAAGGCCAGAGGAGGTATGTTGAATCCCTTTCTGCTTACGCAAGGCAGTTTCTCGAGCTGATGGATAAACCTGATGTTGACTCCATTGATGGCTTGTCACCGGCCATCTCGATACAACAAAGGACGACCAGTAAAAATCCCCGCTCTACGGTGGGAACAGTAACCGAGATTTATGATTACCTAAGGCTTCTTTTTTCTCGAATAGGTACTCCTCACTGCCCCAAATGTAATCAAAAAATAACAGGGCAAACGGTGGAGGCCATAACCGATTCATTGCTTAGAACGTCTATTGATAGGCAAGTTCTCATCATCGCACCTATAATACGAGCTAAAAAAGGTACATACGAGAAGCTAATTGAAGAAATAAGACAAAAGGGATACTCAAGGGTTAGACTGGATGGAGTAATTATAAACATAGATAGTGATCCAAAAGACCCATATGCCGATGATAAAAAGGCCACTCCAAAGTTAGACAAACAAAAAAAACATACGGTCGAAGTGGTAGTGGATAGACTCCAAATATCATCTGATGAAAAAAGCCGTTTGTTCGAATCAATCCAAACTGCTCTGAGACTGGGTAACGGCCTGGCAATTGCTTCCTTAGAAAACAAAGACACATTGTATTCTCAACGTAACGCCTGCGTGAAGTGTGGTATAAGCATCGGTGAATTGGAACCTCGTAATTTTTCTTTCAACTCACCCTTTGGTGCATGCAGTGGCTGCAACGGATTGGGAATTAAGATAGATTTTGATCCAGATCTCGTCGTACCTGACAGGACAAAGAGCATCTTAGACGGAGCCATCAAACCTTGGACAGGTCGTTTCGCAACCTTTCGAACAGCAATGCTTAGGGACGTAGGAAAGCAATTCAATTTCGATCTTAGGACACGCGTTGCTGATATGACGGACGAACAACTAAATGTGATATTATATGGAACCGAGAGGGTTATTCAATACAGACACGAGTCTAGGTATTCAGACTCCAAATGGGAATATAGCGCACAATTTGAGGGCGTCATACCCAGTCTAGAACGTACTTATAGAGAGACTGAATCTGATTCTAAACGTGACGAACTTTTGGAATTCATGCGTGAAAAGGCCTGCGAAACATGTCGAGGTAAACGACTCAAAGATGAAATTCTCGCGGTGAAAATCCAACACAAATCCATCATGGATGTTTGTGATCTTTCGATTCGTGATACTTACAACTTTTTCGAACACCTGGCGCTTTCTGAGACAGACAGACTTGTGGCCAAAGTAATTCTCCAAGAAATTAAAGCCAGGCTTGAATTTCTTATCAATGTCGGGTTGACATACCTTACGTTGAATCGAATGTCGGCATCACTATCTGGCGGGGAATCACAAAGGATTAGGCTAGCTACTCAGATAGGTTCTAACCTCACAGGGGTGCTTTATGTGTTGGACGAACCAACGATCGGCCTACACCAGAGAGATAATACAAGGCTGATAAGTACACTTAGGAAATTGCGCGATCTCGACAACACCTTAATTGTTGTTGAACACGATGAGGAAGTAACCCGCAGCTCAGATTGGATTGTTGACATAGGGCCCGGTGCTGGGGTACATGGTGGCAAGGTTGTTGCTATAGGCCCGATCGAAAAGATTCTCGAATCTAAAGAATCGATTACAGGCGCATACCTTAGAGGAGAGGCTTGCGTATCAGCAAGACAAAAAAGAAGGGCTGCAAGTAAGTGGTTGACTGTTTATGGTGCCAGAGAAAACAATCTGAAATCGATTGACGTACGATTCCCGATCGGATGCATGATAGCAATTACAGGTGTTTCCGGATCAGGCAAATCAACACTCGTGAATGACATATTATACAGACATCTTGCTAAGCATTTTCACAATTCTAAAGATAGACCAGGCAGGTTCACAAAATTAACAGGATTGGAGCACATAGACAACGTTATAGGAATAGATCAGTCCCCAATAGGGCGGACTCCAAGGTCAAATGCGGTTACCTATATAAATGCATTCACACCAATCAGGGAAATTTTTTCCAGAACTCAAACTGCAAAGGAACATGGTTACAGTCCAGGTCGTTTCTCTTTCAACGTTTCCGAGGGTCGCTGTGAATCTTGCGAGGGAGCAGGAGTCAGAAGGATTGAGATGCAATTCTTGCCCGACGTATACGTTGTTTGTGACGAATGCAAAGGTAGACGATATAATTCCGAGACCTTAAAGGTGATGTACAAAGGTAAAAACATATCAGATATACTAGATATGACGGTGGAGGAAGCACTAATATTCTTCCAAAATATTCCGACTGTTCGAAAAAAGCTCCAGACCTTAGATAAGGTTGGACTGGGGTATATCAAAATAGGACAACCAGCGACGACACTATCTGGTGGCGAGGCACAGCGAATCAAGCTCTCTGCAGAACTTTCTAAGAGAGACACGGGCAGGACTCTTTACATACTTGATGAACCGACTACTGGACTGCATTTCGCAGACGTTAGTAAACTCTTGGATGTTTTGGATTCATTGGTGAGTCTGGGCAATACCGTCATAGTAATTGAACATAACTTGGATGTAATTTCATCTACTGACTGGATTATTGATTTAGGGCCAGAAGGAGGAGAAGGAGGCGGAGAGATAGTAGCAGTCGGAACCCCAGAAGAAATTGCCAGCTGTGGGCAGGGCTACACTAGTAAATTCCTCAGGCCAAAACTCTCAATCGATCAATTAGTCTTCGGAAAAGGTGTTAAACGATCAATCCAGTGATACAAGAACAAATTAGTTCTCAAGTTCGACGGATGCCTGGTTTGCCAGGAGTCTATTTAATGAAGGATGACGCTGGGAGGGTAATTTACATTGGGAAAGCCAAGAATTTGAGGAAGAGAGTATCTACTTATTTTAAGCAAGTACCTGAAAATGCAAGGAGCTTTGAGTATGACAGTACCAACTGGAAAACGTCAAAGTTACTTAACAAGATTAGCGAATTAGACTTTATCTTGACTGATAATGAGATAGAGGCATTTCTACTCGAATCAAATCTTATTAAAAAATATAGACCCATATTCAATATAGAGTTAAAGGATCAACAGCGCTACACATATCTCAAAATAACTGATGAGCCTTTTCCACGACTTCTCGTTGTTCGCCGCAATGCAACTGGCGACCTGAGAGGACCGAAAGGAAGGGTATACGGTCCTTTTGTTCAGGGTAGTTCAAAATTCTTAACGATAGGGTTACTAAGGAAATTATTCAAGGTTAGAATCTGTCATAAATTGCCTAAAAAGCCCTGTCTTGAATACTTTCTTAGGAACTGTGACGCTCCTTGTATAAACAATATCACGAAGGAGGAATATTTGAGGAATATTGAATCTCTACAGAAAATTCTGGAGGGCAGGACCGATATAACCAAGTTCATGAACGAAATGGAAATAGAAATGAGACAAGCATCCCAACATCAAGATTTTGAAAGGGCCCAGCAGATACGGGATACACTTTTCAGGTTGAGAAACTTGAGGGTAGGGCAAAAAATGGAAAAAGCTACCATGCATTATTCAAACGAAGAATACGTTGGAATCGTAAACCTAGTCCGAGAGGGTATTGCACATGTCATGACTTTACGCAGAAGAAAGGGAGTTATCAGTGACATGAAAAAATTTGAGTTCGAGCTAATTGGAGATAATTCACTTGCTAGCTTTTTATGCCAATACTATTCATCCTCACCAGATATTCCACAATTTATTTATGTAAATGAAATGCCAGAGTCAAATTTAGTATTGAGAGAATCAATCAAGCGATTTACGGATCATGATGTCAAAATCATTTTGGTGTCCGACGAGAGTGAAGAACAGAGAGATTTGATGAATCTAATCCTGCGTAACTTATGGACGCAGATTGAAAAAGGCTACCCGGCGGAGATAGTTGAGCTGAGGGAATTACTCCAATTACCAGAAGTACCATCTGTAATCGATTGCTTTGACGTATCCAATTTAGGAAGTTCATATGCTGTTGGTGCTTGTACTCGCTTTGTTAACGGAAAACCAAATAAGGCCTGCTACCGAAAATTTAAGATAAAATTAACTTTCAGCCAAAATGACTTTGCTATGATGAATGAAATTGTGACAAGAAGGTATTCAAGTGCCCAGAAAAGCCAGGAGATACAATGTCCGCTGCCAGACCTGATAGTAATAGATGGTGGGAAGGGACAGCTTGGTTCTGCGATAAGTGCACTACGAAAAGTAGGTCTTGAGATCCCATGCATATCGATTGCAAAAGAAAATGAAGCTGTTTACTCTCAAAAGCTCGTGTCCCCAATTCTGATACCTAGGAAAGCCCAATCTCTGAAGCTAATCCAACATATTAGAGATGAAGCCCATCGGTTCGGTTTGGCTTACAATCGTCAATTAAGAAATCTACGGAACTAAGTCTTGGGGAGTGAAAAGATCCAGTTCGTGTACCAAGTTCAGTATATATCGATAAAAGCTAGGATCTATTAATTTGAGCACACAAACAATAGTTGTTGCTGGCGTTACGAGTGGGGTAGGAAAGAGTTCAGTTGCTACAGCACTCATGTATTCACTCATCAAGAAAGGCTACAAAGTGCAACCCTTCAAGGTTGGTCCAGATTTCATTGATCCCACTTACCACACCCTTATTACCGGAAGACAATCTAGAAACCTGGATGTATGGATGATGCGTGAAAACGGGGTCTTAAGTTGCTTTTATGACAACTGTCTTGATGCAGATATAGCAGTAGTTGAAGGAGTTATGGGGATCTTTGATGGAGTATTTGGGAAAAATGATTATGCAAGTACCGCCCACGTCGCAAGGTTACTAAACGCCACAGTCATTTTGGTAATAGATGCGGCTAAGGCGGCGAGATCTCTTGCGGCGACAGCCTTGGGGTTTATAAGATTCAGCAAAACTTTGAAAGTACACGGCATTATCCTAAATAATATTGCAAGTTCGAGACATGCGGCCATCTTACGCGAAGCGTTTGCCGAAAAAGTAAATGTTCCAGTTGTGGGGATGATAAGAAGAAATTACGATATAACAATGCCAGAGAGAAGGCTAGGATTAATACCGGCTGCTTCACTCGATGAAAGCAAGAAAAAAGCAATAATCAATTCAGCCAGGTTCATTAAGGAACAGATTCAGCTTGAAAAGATAATTAATCTCCTGGGTAAACCACACCACAAAGAAATCAGGATAAAAAACGCAAGGCAGCTCGAAGGTGGTCTTAAGGTGGCCGTTGCACTTGATGAGTCGTTCAACTTTTATTATTCAGACAACATTGACGCTCTTAGAAGAGAGCAAATAAATCTTATATTCTTCAGTCCCATTCACGACGTATGTCTGCCTCCCAACATCTCTGGAGTTATTTTGGGTGGTGGCTTCCCTGAAATACTCGCAGAACAATTAAGCAAGAACCAAAGTATGAGATCCTCAATACTAAAGGCTGCTGAAATAGGAACTCCGATCTACGCGGAATGCGGCGGATTAATGTATCTTAGTAACTCAATCATGGATGACGATTCGGGACAAGTTATTCGAAAGAATCCCAAGAAAAAAATGGTAGGGCTGATTGATGCCGATACAGTGATGACAAGACACCTAACTCTAGGATACACTTCTGCAAAGTGCGGATCTCTTCCCTTCGAAAACATTTCCAACTTGAGGGGACACGAATTCCATTATTCGAAAATAAATAACATTCAACGTGACTCAAAATTCGCATATACGTTGTTGAGAGGGAGTGGAGTAGACGGGCGAAGGGATGGATTCAAGGTGTACAATTGTCTTGCATCTTTCATGCACTTGCATTTCGCCGATACCAGACTTCCACAAAGACTAGCAGATACTTTCAAAACATTTCACAAATAGATTGCTCTTTTAATAATGTCATAATTTCTTGGAAAAGTGACACCCATGCTATTGTCTTTCGTGTTCAAGTTTTTTCTTCAATGCACTATTCATTTCTTCGAACCTACCTCGTATTTCGTGATCAAGGCGACCGCCGGCAAGAAAAACTCCGATTCCACGAAATATTTCACGATGGATAAGCCTAACCCGATTATTCTCGAGCCTGTCTAGAGTAATTATTCGTTCGCCGTCCATAAGTCCAGGCAAGAATCCTTTGCCCAGCCACCGCAGCTCACGATTGGGCTCTATTTTTGTCAATATGGGCCTATATCTTCTAGTTTTCTTATTAGAGGTAGAAATCTGAATATCAAGTTTTGATCCCTCAGTCAGGCTTCCGGTAATGTCACGGATAAATGGATTCCAATCCCCATAATGACTGAAATCGGTTAGCACATGCCACACTTTTTCTGGAGAAGTATCAATGTCAACTTCAGTTCTTATTTCCTTCAAATGGCTAGCCTTTTTCTAATTTTATTCAAACCTACTCATAGTTAAATTTTCTTGCTATAAATTGTCTAATTTGCTAAAAATAAGATCGGTCGGAATACCAACATAGCCAGTTTATTGTTAAGGAAACAGAAATAAAAATTACGTGATTTTGTAGGTCCTTGTCAAATATTTAGTAAGCTCTCCAAAATCGTTGCATTGACCTCATCCATATCAATGTTTTGTTTCAGATAACTCGCGAAGTCATTGGCGCTAATAATTCCATATGCTCGTTTTCTATCTAGGACCAGTAGGTGTCTTACTTTGTGTTGAATCATTTCATTGGCCGCCTCTCGGAGGGATGAATATAAATCCACTGTAATAATCGGTGATGACATTATTTCTTCCACAATAATTTGGCTACTACGCTTATGAAGAGCACAGATTTTTCTAACCAAATCACGCTCTGTAATTATACCAATCGAGTCGCCTCTGGAATCAATAATTAATAAGGAGGTTGATTCGCTGTTTCTTAACTTTTTGGCCGCCTGTTGTGCAGTACTGGAGTTCTCAAGGGTTTCCAGTTTTCCTCTAAAAATGTCCTTAACAATTGGAGATTTACTCGGATCCGCATCGGTCATAAAGGTTTGTACTGATAACCCTTAATATATAAAAAGTCCGACTCAACTCAATATTGCTGAGCTAATAGCATTAGTGCATTCATTATTGAGGCAGCAGCAGGACTTCCACCTTTCCTCCCCCTATTAGTGATATAGGGGATTGCAGTCTCAGATAGCGCCTGTTTTGATTCCATAGCAGATACAAAACCCACGGGAATCCCTACAACCAATGCCGGCTTGGTAATCCCTTCATTTATCATCTGGATCGTTTCGAGGAGAGCTGTAGGAGCATTCCCAATCAAAACTATCCCGCCATCCATTTCATGAGAAGCGGTTCTCATTGCCAGTTGAGAACGTGTCTTATTCGAGACCCGTGACATTTCAATCAGTGCTTTATCAGAAATGTGACAAACAGCAAATAGGCCAAGTCGACTTAACGATTTCTTGTTTAAAGCCGACAGGACCATATCCACGTCAGATACGACAGTGCATCCTCGTTTGATAGCCTCAAAACCTGAAGAAAGTGCTTCGTCATGAAAGATAATTTTAGCTACGCCGGCGAATTCAAAGTCAGCAGTAGAATGAATCACCCTACGAACTATAGCCCACTCACTTTGACTATAATTGTGTTGGCCTACCTCTTTGTCTATTATCTTGAAGCTCTGGTTTTCAATCTCNAGGGCTTTTTCTGACATTCCTCTACCTGAAATTAAGTCAACCGAATCATTAGACGGAACCATTTTGTTTTTTCTCTACCTCCGCTGCCCGTTTTATTACAAGATCTATTAATTTCTTATCTACTCCCAAATGATCTGTCATATGAGTTCTTGCGGTAGGATATTTTGTTAAGGCTTTAGTTACTTCCGTAGCAACATCATATTTTATGTGAGCTCCCTTATGAAGAAAGTACGGCATAAGTATGAGGACTTTGGGTTGGTTCCTAAACATTCCACTTATTCCCTGGTCTATATCGGGCTTGTCCAATTCTAGAAAGCAGAATCCCACGGATCGGTAGAAGGGCTTCAAAGTATTGACGGCGTACACGAACGCATTTCTGGCATTTTTGTCTGAGCTACCATGTCCAATAAGTAAAATGTCGCACTCTCGGTCTGGGAACTGAATATTTTCCTTGTTCTTCAAAGATCTGATTCTGTCCATTATCATTTCAGTCATCAAGGGATGATAACTCAGTGGCTTAGTGATTACCAAATTCAGTTTCTGGGTTTTTGTGATTTTTGCGCACTGTTTTACTGAATCCTTTAGCTTCATCCCTGGATAGAGAAAATAAGGAACCACAGTTATGGCATCTGCTCCACTCTCCAGACATTTGTTTATTCCCTCTTCAATACAAGGGGGAACAACTTCTAAAAAACAATAATCTGAATAATAATACCGACTCTCGGTTTTGACTCCAGTACAGATTTGACGCAATTCCTCTCGCACTTCTGCTTCCCGGCTTCCCCTGTCGACTATCAACAAAGCTCTTTTCATAATTCAGAATTTTATCCTGGCAATCGCAACAGTAAGATCAGGCGGATATTTTTGTTTTGGGATCACTAGCTCTCCCTTTGAACTTATAATTGATGAAGCCTCTGACACACTGGACGTTCCCTCAAATTTCTTTACCGTGGTTGATGGATTAGGGACTGCAATACTGTCGAGAGTTCGTTTATCATAAACCTCGATCGGAATGTTGTACTGATCTGAGAATACCTTCAATCCCTGCACGACAACACCACGATTAATTGTTGCTATATTTCTGATAGATCTAAAGCTCAATCCATAGTTTTGAATAGAACTCCTTACTCCATTTTCTATAGCTTCTATCTTCGTATCTCTGTGAGTTCCAATCCCTACAACTAAACTTTTTGGTCTGAAGACAACTGATTTCTCCAATATCACAGGATCATTGATTAATCTATCTGTGATGATTATGGCACCTTTCAAGCGTGAAGACTTTAAGTCCTCCACAGAACCAACGATTTCAACATTTAGGGGCAATGGTTTTTTTTGCCACCAGTTCTTTTCTCCTGCATCCTGGTAAACACCAACTTTTTCTTCATTAACCATCATGGCACTAACTTTTGTAACATTACAAAAATTTTCTATCGACCATGAAAATTCTTGCCCCAGCAGATCAACAGCGATGGTTTCGTTCACATCAGCCGCTGTGGTTATCACAGGTCTACAATTGTCAAAGAATGCTGATAACTGACGAGCAAGGGAATTAGCTCCACCCAAATGACCAGAAAGAGCGCTTATTACAAAATTTGCCCCATCATCGATTACGACGACTGCAGGATCTGTTTTTTTGTCTTTGACCAAGGGAGCGATTAGTCTAATTGCGGCACCCAGAGAAAAGATCAAAATTAGCGCGTCACATTTATTGAAAAGCGTCGCAATTAACTGCGATGTGGGCTCTTCGAACCAATTAGTTATCTGAGCTGAGGGATTTTCAAATTTAACTGGTGCATAAGTCTGGGTTTCAGGCATTCTTCCAATTATTTTACCTGCGATTTCGATCCCGCGTTTCGTAATGGCGATAACTGCTCTTTTCTCTGTCAATGAGAGTCTTTCTCTCTCCCCGTAGTCAATATAGTATTGGGATCAATCGTACGAAATATAAAAACCAAATCATAGATAAAGAAATGAGATAGACTATCCAAGCTTTCAAAATTAATAAATGATTCAGCTAACTCGAAGCAGAGTCTTAGCCTGTGAAGCTTGCGCACACTTTACCATTAAAGTCAAACATGATTACTTCTATTAGTAGACTACCCTTCGAATGTTCTTGCATTTGTTCGTGGACTTTCTGACAAATCAGTTCGAAGAAGCCGGAAATTTGATAGGCTGCGACTATCTCAGACACATGACGAGCAGTGTTGGCTTCTCTTATTTCTTCTATTATTGAGCCTTGGATGTTTGGAGCGCACTCTACGGCAACTCTTGCCATGAATTCCATGTCCACATGTGAGCCCCGAACATGTGTTTGCTTGATTCCCATCGCCATTTTTGTCAACTTTCCTACAAATCCAGCAATCGTAACCTTGCTAATTTTTTTCAAAACACAATTTTTTATAGAATAGCCGACAAAATCTCCTATTTGCACAAAACAATGCTCTGGAAGCAGACCGCTCAATAAGCTCTTGGCGTACTCTTCGCTTCTGCCGCCTGTTGTCAAAACGACCCATGAATCACCCATGGCCCTAGCAACATCCAATGCTTGACGAATTGAAGCAGCAAATGAAGCTGTTGAGTAAGGTAGCACGATACCTGTAGTACCCAAAATAGAAATGCCACCCAGAATTCCCAAGCGTGGATTATCTGTCTTTAAAGCGATCTCTTCTCCCAACGGCACAGATATCACAATTTTTACTCCGCCTTTTTCTAACCATCCATCGGCAACTTCTTTAACAGCTACATTAATCATTTTCAAAGGGCTAGAATTAATGGCAGCCTTTCCTATCTCGATGCCTATGCCGGGCTTTGTTACCCTTCCTACTCCTTTCCCCCCGTCAACAGAAATCGTGCCTACACTTTCAGTTAGAGAAACTGTTGAAAGTATTTCGGCGCCGTGTGTTACATCAGGGTCATCGCCTCCGTCCTTGACCACTGCCGCTGTTGCTATACTAGGCTCGGATTTGGTTATCCAAGAAATAGCGATATTCAATTGGTTACCTTTAGGAAGGGTTACAAGAACATTGCTGGATTTATGATCTGAGAGAAGAGTTAGGAGAGCAGCTTTGGTTGCAGCTGCTGCGCTGGTTCCAGTGGTGAAGCCTGTCTTTAGAGCCCCTCTTCTCATTCTTTCTAGAACACTAGCGGGTAATCTCTTCTCCTCCTCAGCGAGCTGAAGATCATCGGAGAGGTCAGAACGTTCAAGTGAATCGCTCAATGTGTCACTAGTCCCTCTTCTAAATTAACCGACGAAGGCAAAAAATCAAGGGATTAGGATTATATACGTAATGATGTGGTCCTCTCATTTTAGCATGACGGCTGGTTCTAATTTTACAGGGCACGTATTAAATTAGACTTTCCTCTCCATCAACCTTTCGATTATAAGAATCTCGTTCATAATCCAGTTGCCTCATGTCAACGATGCCATACTCCTCTTACCCCCGATTAATCAGTCAAGAAGTTCTGACAATCCTTATTCCTATCCATTGTTTATCTCCAACCCCACACGATGCGCTTGATTCATATTGGCAGAATCCCCTCAATTTAGATTCTGTCTTCGATGCGAACAACTGCTGGTTTAGTAAAGAATCTTCAACTAGAAGACCACATAATTCTTAAGGTTCTAGGTTCTGCTTTGACACATCGCCAGTCATTAACAAAACAGCAAATTGTGAATTATTCGAGATTACATGAAGATATCGTAGATTTCAGACTATGGGAGTTAAGGAACCTTAATCTAGTCAGTAGGCATGATGACAGCTTTGCAATACTCACCGCCGGGTTAGATACGTCAGCATTGAGAATCTTAGCCGACAAAAATATTGTAAGCAGTATAGGCAAATCCATTGGAATAGGGAAAGAGTCAGATGTTTACGAGGCCATAAATAACGGGACGAAGTTGGCAATAAAATTCTATCGCATCGGACGGATTAGTTTTAGAGGAACGACTAGGAAAAGGTCATTCGCATTTAGGCAAGAAGATAATTCGCATCACTGGCTTTTGGTAAGTATGAACGGAGCAAAGAAAGAGGTCGAGCTATTGCAACAACTAAGCGATAGTGGCGTAGCTGTTCCCAAGCCTCTTTATAGAGCGATGCATTGCCTGGTTATGAATCGTATAAATGGTACTGCATTAGTGAATTCGGTACAAATTGATAACCCTGGCGTCCTATTAAAGGATATATTGACTAACGTAGCGATGGCATATAAACGAAGTATAATCCACTCTGATTTAAGCGAATATAACGTCTTAGTCGGGCCATCTGGCGAACCATACATTATCGATTGGCCTCAGGCAGTAAGCACGAATCATGTTAATGCCAAATACCTCCTAACGAGAGACATAGCAACCATTGTGAAATACTTTAATCGCAAATATGGTTTAAGTCAGACCGTGGCAGATGGGTTGGAACTCGTAGTCAAGCCATAGCTGCCTAAGACCAATTATTCAGTGACTCAAGATTTTAATGAAAGGAAATCGGCTTTATTTGTGACTTCCCACGTAAAACCTGGTTCATTTCTACCAAAGTGCCCATATGCGGCAGTCTTTTTGTAAATTGGTTTTTTAAGGTCGAGGTTATAAATAATCGCAGCAGGTCTCATGTCGAAGCTTTTCTTCACCCTTTCTTCAATTTCATTTTCAGCAATCATTCCAGTACCAAAGGTGTCTACCATAACTGATACAGGTGAGGCGACTCCGATGGCGTATGCAATTTGAACTTCACATCTTTGAGCCAAACCTGCTGCGACAACATTTTTAGCCACGTATCTTGCCAAATAGCAGGCTGATCTGTCTACTTTGGACGGATCCTTGCCAGAAAAAGCTCCTCCTCCATGTCGTCCCATTCCTCCATAAGTATCAGCGATTACTTTTCGCCCAGTCAGTCCAGTATCTCCTGGTGGACCACCTACCACGAATCTACCGGTTGGATTGACAAGGAATTTTGTGCTGATGTCGACCCATTCACCGCATACTGGCTTGATTACTCGTTGGATTATTTCCTC
>AF_2010_repII_A100DRAFT_1000040_pt1 | contig 19405 bp, 20 predicted proteins | sample AmaForreplIIA100_FD_9198 | JGI IMG/M metagenome (IMG submission 9198) | reverse complement strand
AACCTATCTCCGGAAATCTACACCGAAGATTTGAATTGAAACTGAAGTTTTGAATGGGTGAATATATGTCTGGAGCTGATAGGTCGAAGAATCACTTGACAGAACTAAAAAATCAGTTATTTCAAGCAGTAACCCAATCAGTAGAAGGAGAAGGTCCGATTGCCATTGCCTTTTCTGGTGGTATCGATAGCTCCCTGCTCGCACAAATTTGTAAAAAGGCTGGGATGAGGGTTTCTTTGCTGACCGTGGGTTTTCATGGATCTCATGACATAGTTTTTTCGCAAGTTATTGCTCTTAAGCTAGCATTGCCTCACAAGATCAAAATAATGAATAGGCAAGATCTTAAAGAAAGACAAGAGTATATAGTTAACAAGCTAGAATGTAGAATTATTTCCCATCTGGAAAATTGTGTAGCCTTTTTGTATCTCGCAAATCTTGCTAAAGAAGCAGGCATTGAGTCGATTTTAACTGCAAACGGTTGTGACGAACTTTTCTGCGGCTACGATCGATTCAGATCGGTTTATGAAGGTGGCAGCTCACAAATCAGNAAACTAATCCGTGAAAAAATTACGAGCGAACTCCATCTGATGAACGAGGTACAAATGGTGACATCGGATTTGGGTATAAAAATAAAGCAGCCTTTCTTGTCTGAAAAATTCATATCATTTGCTATGCAGATCCCTATCGAGAATAAAATCAAGAGTTGCAATGATTTGATCCGCAAGCATATACTTAGACAAGTTGCTTTGTCGATCGGCGTCCCCCTGGAGGCAGCGATGAAGCCCAAAAAAGCTTTGCAGTATGGCTCACTAATCCACAAAAATTTTAAATCAATGTAGATAAAAGGTGATTTCCAACGATTTCACACTTTTCTTTTGAGATACCTTTCCTTCACCATCCTCACCTTCTTCGCCACATTGGCAATTATTTGATTGGAGGCTCCTAAGTGATTACTTGGTTCGAAGATAAATTTCAGCTCAGCTGAAGTAAGTTCTGCAAACTTTTGGTCATTCTTTATGGCATCATGCAGGTGTTCTCCGCTTTCCAAGGCAGAAAAAGCTACTCTCTGAATATCCCTATAAGCTTCTATCCTAGAGACTCCTTTTCTAACTAGCTTATCAAGAATAAACTCTGAATGGATTTGACCACTTGTAAGATTCAGGTTCGAAGTTACCCGCCCTCTATCGATCTTCAAGCCCTCCATCACTATCATCATCGAGTTTAGCATCTCATCTAACAAAATCGCGCTCACTGGGATTGTGAAACGCTCATTTGCGGAGTTAGATAAATCTCGTTCATGCCACAGTGGAATATTCTCTAACGACACATTCACTAAAGACACGACTATACGAGAAAGTGACGAAACCCTTTCGCTTTTAATTGGATTGCGCTTTATCGGGACAGCACTACTTCCCATTTGCCCTTTCCTAAAAGGTTCTGCAACTTCACCTATCTCAGTCCTCATCAGGTTCCTAACTTCTGTTGCCATTTTGTCTAATGTACATCCAATGAGAGCCATTAAATACTGAACTTCTGCAAAACGCTCTCGAGCGATCACCTGTGTTGCCGCAGCGATCGGATATAGATTCAAATTCTTAGCGACAATTTTCTGTACTTCTAAAGCTCCCTCTCCCATTAAAGAGCCAGTTCCCACTACTCCAAGTGTCTTACAAAGCAAAAATCGTTTTTTCCCCTCTTCTATTCTTTCTATATGTGTAACCAGTTCCAAGGCCCAAACAGCAAATTTTAATCCGAACGCAATTATGCTTGCGTGCTGTCCATGCGTTCTTCCGACTGCAGGCATGGTTCGATATTTGATAGAGTAATTCACCAAAACCAAAGCAAGTTTCAAGATTTTGGGCTCGATGATATTCAATGCATCCCTAATTTGCATCGAAGTGGTAGTGTCAATGACGTCATTACTAGTTAATCCGTAGTGGATCCATGGTTTTGCCTTCGGTGAACATTTCTCACTTAAGGCTTCAACAACGGCAGCTGTGTCGTGATCACTGACTGCTTCTAATTCCGATACACGCTTCAATGTGATCCTGCCTGATTTTGCCGTCTTGATAATTTCAGCAGCGGCGTTTTCGGGGATCATTTTGATTATAGATTGGGCTTCTGCAACAGAAGCTTCAAACAAGAGCTGATAGTTCAATCTATTGTTTTCCTGAAATATCTGCCTTATCTCGATGCTGCCATATCTACCGGCATCAATTGGAAGGACTGGCATATACTTAACCTCGCATATGGCACGAAAGATAAACCTTGTTTCCAAGAATTCGTTGTCATATACTTAAAAATTGGGTTTGAACATAGAATTGCATCGTGGGGCAACTCATTAGCCATTATTTGTAACCTGCGACTCATATGTCATAAATGGTGGAAGTCCAGGAAAAAAGAAAACCGAAGGCTTATAACGACTTTAGCTCAAATCCTCAAAGGATTATGTGCGATTTAGTGACCAAGATAGGCAACCACAAGGTCACCAAGATTAATAATTATGAGTTTAGGATTGAAATGGATCGCGCCAAGGGCATGAAAGTACCCGTAACGATATACGCCAACGATGATCTCATTTCAAAAATGACTGCTGATCGTACGATACACCAGGCTGCAAATGTTTCTACATTGCCCGGCACAAGAAAACATGTAGTTGTACTTCCTGACGGACATGAAGGATATGGATTTCCTGTTGGCGGAGTAGCTGCCACAGATGCACAGGAAGGTGTAATCAGCCCTGGTGGCGTAGGATACGATATAAACTGTGGAGTGAGGTTGATTAGAACTGGGCTCTCTGAAAGGGATCTAAGACCAAAATTGAAGGAATTAGTGAACGAACTCTTCAAGGCTGTACCATCAGGAGTAGGAAGTTCTGGCAAAATCAAGCTCACCAAAGCGGAACTAGATGATTTACTTGTTGAAGGCATCGATTGGGCAATCAGGAAAGGGTATGGGTGGGAACAGGACGCGGAAATGTGTGAAGAACGCGGAAGAATGTTGGGCGCAAAGACAGAGAGTATATCCGAAACCGCAAGAAAACGTGGCGCGCCACAATTAGGAAGTCTAGGTTCAGGAAATCACTTTCTTGAAATCCAGAAAGTTGACAAAATTTTTAACGAAAGGGCAGCTGAAACAATGGGCATTACTGGGGAAGGACAAACAACTATCCTGATTCATTGCGGCTCAAGAGGTTTAGGCCACCAAGTATGCAGTGACTATTTACGCATTTCTGAAATTGCGTTGAAAAAATATGGAACTAAATTAGTAGATAGGGAACTTGCTTGCGTGCCTAACCAGTCAATTGAAGGAGAGAACTATAGAAGCGCCATGTTTTCTGCGTTAAACTTCGCTTGGTGTAATCGGGAAATGATTACTCACTGGACCAGGATGACATTCGAACGAGTCTTTAACATGAGTGAACAACAAATAAACATGGGTCTAGTATATGACGTTGCTCATAACATAGCGAAATTGGAGCGATATCGGATCGATGGAGAAGGAACACGAGATCTGATCATTCATCGAAAGGGAGCCACTAGAGCATTCCCAGCTGGTATGGTGGATGTTCCACTAAAGTATCGTAATATAGGACAACCTGTAATTATTCCTGGGTCCATGGGAACCTCTAGTTGGATACTATTGGGCAACAAGAGATCTCTTGATTTGAGTTTTGGCTCTACTGCACACGGAGCAGGTAGAACCATATCAAGATCTGCAGCTAAACGAAATAACACAGTGGAGCAAGTCAGGGTCGGTCTAGAAACCAAGGGCATCTACGTAAAAGCTTTAACCAAGGAAGGGATAGTTGAGGAAGCGCCCAGTGCTTATAAAGATGTGGACAAGGTAGTCGAGGTCTCTGATTCCCTCGGAATAGCAACCAAGGTTGCGAGATTAGTCCCTCTTGGAGTGATAAAAGGGTAATGTCTGAGGCAGAGGATCCAGATTTAACTATCATTAAGGCACGAAAGTTAAAAGAATTAAAGAAAATAGCAGCAACACAAGAAAAGCTGAAATCAAATAACCAAAAAGATAATTTGCCTAAAATGAATAAAGAAATCATTTCTAGATATCTATACGATAGAGGGGATGAAGTGTTAGCTCTAGCAGAATCCCAATTTCCGATTCAAACTAAACCGATAGTTGACAAAATCGCAGAAATAATAAGATCTGGTGAGATTAGCCAGAAAATATCTGGTGGAGAATTGTTGGCATTCTTCCGTTCAGTTGGCCTCAATATAAGGATAAATACAAACATTCGAGTTGAAGATCATGGCAAATTAGTTTCCTTCTCAGATAAATTGAAATACGAAAATGAAGATAATTCTGGGAAGACATGAGTTTATGTCTCTAATAGATGCGTTCCTTTTGGACTTCGTTACGGTAGATTTCGATCAAGATAGCAAGGTGGCAGAGAGAATACTCCAAGAGTTTCAGACGAATGGAGGAAGTAATCAAGGTGAAGGCAATTTCCTTTTAGATACACCTGTCGCGAGTGCTGGTTGGTATTTTGCCAAGCTATTCCTTTCAGCGCAATTTGTAAGAAGTGTATATGAGCTCAACACAGATCAGATTGCTAATTCAAAAGGAAAAAAGTTTGAAGAAAAGTTCGTCACTTGGTTGAACACAGAATTTAAGCGCAAAAAATGCGGCGCCCACATAAAAATCGCGTCCGAAATGAAATGAGAAAATGAATCAATCTTACTAAAGTAAATTAAATTTAAGCGAGATAAGATTATCCGAATCTGTTAATAAATCTACTTTGGTAAGCAAAGACTAGTATTAACAGTCATACCTGTGCAACATAAGTGGGCTCTCCCTTCCGTGATGGACCTTCTTATGATATATAGAAAACAAAGCAGTTTCAGTGTAAGAATGTGCAATAACCCTAGCTTCCAATTAGGACGTATAGTGAACTTATCACGCTTAAGAAATAATATTACAAGACTCATGAATTCTCATTTTTGCGATAATACATCTGCTGAACTCAACTATACGGAACCAAATCTAAAATATACTGAAAAGATAATGACCGTAGCTTTTTGGGACATAAAGAATTTCTCACTATTGTGCGAAACTCTTAAAACACATCCAAAACTGATAGTTTTGTTCTTGAGGGAGTTCTTAGAATTGGCCAGACGTATCATCTGCGAACAAGACGGCACTATAGATACGTTCTTGGGAGATGGAGTCATGGCTCTTTTTGGATTTCACGACCAAGCTAAAAATAGCGCATCAAATGCAGCGATCTGCGCCGTTATTTCAGCCCTACAGATGAGAGATGCCTTCAGCAAGTTGCAGTCTAGATGGGTCAAATCATGGAATGAACATGTCCCAAATAAAATATCAATAGGGCTAAAATGTGGCATTAACACTGGCTATGCTACGTTCGATAACTTAGGTACTGCCCAAAGGACACAATTCACAGTCGTAGGCAACACCGTAAATTTAGCCCGGAGACTGACAGATATTAGTGATAGTGGTCAAATTATCATTTCCAGAAGTACCAAATCTAAAGTTCAGGATCGGTTTGAATTGACCAGAATTGGCGTTGTTACAGATTTAAAAAATATACAAGGGTCTTACGAAATTTTCGATGTGGTCAAGAGCATACACTAGATTAGCAACTTCCGTAGAGTCTAACTAAATGAAATCACATAATCTAACTAAACAGAGTAACTGGGTAAAATAAATTGCATTAAGCTGGGCATTAGCTCCAAGTTTTGTAACAATATTGTCATAGTAATATTATCAAATAGTCAATTCGAAACACAGAAAAGGATTGCCACCTAAGGCCTAATAGAAGAGATATATCGAGATTGCACTAGTGAGAGCTTTCAGACTCTACGTCCCCTCCTGCCACCAGGCTTGCGCGTTGTATCATGTGGAACTGGTGTTACGTCATCTATCCGACCGATCCTGAACCCAGCGCGTGCCAAAGCTCTAATCGCTGCTTGAGCTCCGGGGCCTGGGATCCTAGGACCTACACCCCCCACCGCTCGCACACGTATGTGTAGAGCATTTATTCCCTTTGCCTTCGCCGCATCTGCCGCTGCGACTGCAGATTTCATTGCAGCATAAGGCGATGATTCATATCTATCGGCAGTTACGTGCCTCCCACCAGAGCTAAATGCAACAGTCTCCGCACCACTAATATCAGTTATATGTACCAGAGTATTGTTATAACTACTAAAAATATGTGCAACTCCCCACTTGAATTGGGTAATATCTGCCACCTCTGTTGACATGAATCGAGAAAAGTTGTAAGACATGGCAGATATATTAATGTAGTTAGAATTGAGTTCCTTATTTTTTATATCATGCTCAGAGGAAATGTCAGGATGATAATCTGAGTAATACGACTCCATTGTTCGCCTGCGATTAGTCCTTTGTAGGGCAATATAGCAGTGAAACAATTTCGGATAGCCCACTCCCAGCAAATTCACTTGACAACGTTGACGTATTATGGAAAACCTACACATTAACAGTGGTTCTTCCCAAACACAACCTTTCAGTTATTACAAAGTGCAATCTATCTCATAACAGATCATACTTAGCTAAAGTTTTGTTGCTACTAAAATGGACGTATCCATTTTCCTCGAGCAAACTCTCCCTAGGTGCCTTTCCATCCCTTAATTTGACTTTGCCGTGTCCCTTAACTACTTTGCCAACTACGTGCAATTTTAGTTTTGCTCTTCGAGCTATGGCCCTTGCTTTAACCAAATTTGGCGGAGACATGGTGGCAATAATCTCATATTCCTCTCCGCCGCAAAAAATCAGTTGTTTTTGGTCTAAGAGATTTTTTTTAGCGAACTCGTGTATTCCTTTCGCTGCTGGAATATTGTCAATTATAATATCTACATGGCTTTGCTTCGCAATTTCATAAAGTGAAATGCCCAGTCCGTCGCTGGAATCGATGGATGCTGAAAAATAATTGGCTAGACATGTCCCAAACTTTTGTGCTGGCTTGGGTTCAGTCACAGAGGAGACCGCTTTCAATTTAAGATGACTGTGTGCTTTGGCGTTATTCATAAGAATCTGAAGTCCTGCTGAAGTATATCCAAACTCTCCCGAAACAACCACTGAATCCCCCACTTTGGCACCGCCTCTGCCTGGGAGATCTACTTCACGATGTTCTGAGAACCCAATCAAACAACAATCAATGATTAGCTCCTTGGATTCATTAGTATCACCTCCTATTATTTTGACGTCAAACTCTCTGGACGCCATTTTAAATCCCCTTGCAAGATCCTCTATTTCAAACTTTGAGTATTTCTTCGGAATTCCTAATGAGATTAAAGCAATCTTTGGGTCTATGCCTTTAGATGATAGATCGCTCACACAAGCAGAAATGCTCTTCCTAGCGATTTGCCATTTTTGCATTTCCTTAGGAACATCAGTACTTTCAACTAGCATATCACATTTCAGTATAAGAGTATTCATGCCCTTCAGGTTCTCCAGAGAAAGAGTGGAGATGTCATTCTTGTTTACACCATTTCGAAGCTGACCGAGATTTGTAGCGAGAATATCGATAATTTCATTTTCAGTTAACATGCTCAGAAACCCTTTTGACCTTTTCCATAATCCAATTATGGAGAGCCTCAGTTTTGTTAGCTTTGGATTCAACAGATATTCTTAGTACCTGTTCCGTGTTCGATGTTCTTACCAGAATCCAAGAATTTTCGTCCAGTATTGCTTTGATCCCATCCAGAGTTATTACGTGAGAAGATTCTAATTCTAACACCTCCAATAACCTGTCTAAGGTTTCTCGATGATTTGAAGAATTAATACGAATCTTAGATCTGATTTGAGAGTATTCTGAGGCAGCTGCCATAAATTCATTTATTGAGGCACGATCCAAAGAGGAAATAATCGTTGCTGCAAGAATTCCATCTCTACACATATTGAATTTAGGTAGGATAAAGCCCCCACTGCTTCCCTCTCCCCCTGCGTCGGCACCAACTTCTAGCATCTTTTGAACAACGTTAGCCTCGCCAACCTTAGAGTACTCTGTACATCCATTATGGCTATCTATCAATTTTTTGACACAAACACTCGTATCCAAGCTAGTTACAAATTTTTTCATTCCACTTTTTAGGGCACTCGCCACGCATAGTAATAGTGTCGAATCTGGAGTCTGTTTTTGGCCGCTACTGTTAACCATTACTAATCTATCGCCGTCCAAATCAAAGGCAAAGCCGAAATCGAGCTTATTTTCACGTACTAAAAAGCGCAGTTCACTCAAACCGTCACTAGTTGGGTCGGGAGTCCTCGAGGAAATGCCAGGGGTATCATTAATGCATAGAAACCTGTAATTGAGCTTGTTAAATAGATTCTCGATTTGACCACATGCGGCACCTCCACCGAGGTCAAATCCCAATGCGACATTTTTGGGGACATTTGAAATCGAGATCAAATTGTAGAGGTCGTCTATGTAGCCCGATTTTATTGTGTATGTTGTACCAAACTTGTTCTGCTTAGATGGAGCGCCTTGGAGAATCCCATTTAATTCTTCTTCGTAAATACCCCTGCCTTCTGTTACAAACTTTAGACCGTTCCATTCTACTGGGTTATGCGAAGCAGTCACTACTATTCCAGCGCCATATCTCCTTGCTTCCCTAAACAAGATAGGAGTTGGGGCCATACCAAGATCATATACGTCGACTCCTTGTTCCATCAAACTCGCAGACAAGACCTGAAGAAGGATCCTTCCAGAAACTCTCGTATCCCGAGCTGTTAAGCACTTTCTATTTTTTTTCTTAGTCAGAAATGAGCCGAAGAGTCTACCGAACCTAACAATTTCATGTAAATTCAGATCCTCCCCATAAATTCCCCTAACTCCAGAGATTGATATTTTCATATTAAATGTGATTTTAAAACTATAATATCTAATTTGAATGAAGCTTTTCAACAATTTCATCGGGTCGGTACTCAAATGAGAAAATCAAAGATTAAATATTGAATTACTGACTGCGTGTTATTGATTGCCTTAGTAGCTCAGCCTGGCAGAGCGAAGGTTTCGTAAACCTTAGGTCGTGGGTCCGAATCCCACCTAAGGCTTACGCTCTAATAATAAGCAATACTCCACTAACTCCAATTAGGGGATACTATGGAACCGTTAGAGTCAATATAAGCATTGACAGATAGCGGCGTCTAACTCGCTTTCGGGATGTTTTTTTTCAATAGAAATACTTTATGGTACAGCCACTTAGATGTAGTACCCATAATAAGTATTTCTTATCCTTTCTTAGTATTATCCAGCTAATTAGTCCGTCAACCAAAAGAGAGAGTTTCTCCAATTCAGACCGAGTACATTATACCTCCTGAGACGATGGGTACGAAATCGACACCTGCAAGCTCCTTTGTTCTAGCAATGATTGCATTGAACCAGAGGCTATCAATACCTTGGCTCCATATCGTTACTTTATTGTACTTCCTTTTTAATCCCCCATGAAAGAATCCGTTACATTCTTCTACAGTTATATTGAAATACTTTTGACTCACTTCGTCGATTATACTTTCTGCTTCAGCAGGCAAATATAGAATAGTCAAGGTAGGAAACGGAATAGTATTCGAAGCTGCGGAAGATGTATTCTCGGCCATTATTATTCGAGTGATTCTAAAACAATGTGCCCAATATCTGGATTTCGTACATTTATGAATTTTAGAGGAGCTTTGTAGATAATGTACTCTTGTCACCCAATATTCACACACATATGTTTCACCATTTGACGATCAATCTGAGACTTAAGCATTAGTGATGAATCTCCTGACATACATGTGCAAGCTAAATTTTACATCAAAGTAAGTGCTAAGCTATTATCCGCAGCCTTTTGATTAAAGTAGGTGCAAGAGTATCTAGTAACTAGACTTGATTGAGCAACATTTGAAATATTCTTGCTGATTAAAAAACTCACCAATTTAGACGAAGCAAGGCACATGATTTTGGAATTAAAGAACGTCATTTTTTTTTCAATAATCAAATGTGGTGGATTCAGCAACCCATCAAGGAGCGGATCAGTCCAGTACTTTCATTATTTCTTCAAAATTATGTCTAACTTTGTCTCGCTTATATAACCTAAGCAATGGGAGTAGCTCTTCATGTTTCGCGAAATTTATTTTATCGCCAACAAGTTTTGAAATGCGTCCGCTAATTAACAATGCGTGGATTACAGAAGTCACATTACGTGTTGGTCTGGACAAGCTAGAGGATTCGAAATCAATTATTTGAGCTTTCAGATCCTTGGATACCAACAGGTGATGATTCAGATAGCTTAATTCACCGTGATCGAGATTTGCCAAATCTAATTTGTAACATTGTTCGAGCGCGCTCCTGACTATATTTCGAACTTGAGTAGCACTTGTGTTCTCTTGGCCTAACCAGCATCCAATATTCCATCCATCTACATAGTCCATCAATATGAAGTTTTCAGAGCTCGCATAAACAAGAGGCCCTACACCAACCGAATTCGCTGTCTTATGGAAGAGAGCTTCCCTTTCCATGGACGAACGACTAGCATCTATCCTCCTAATTTTGAGTGCATAGGTCTTTTTGTCCTTGCCCTCGACAGTTGCCACGATACCAACGCCCCCCTTCCCCAGGATGTTAAACTTCCCAATTTTAGCATTCCCGGCTTGGAGAAATGAATCAACACCAAGACTTTCTATTTCTTTTAGGCGACTGATATATCCTTGCTCACTGATTTTTCTCGGATAAGAGAGAATAGGAACAAGGTCAAGGCTAGCTGTTTCGATTTTATTACGAAAGGCCCTGATCGGAGGTGAGAAGGTCAGTGACAGCCTCCATTACTATACCAGACGTATTTAAATCATCACCAGAGTGTAGATGGAATGATTTACGGACGTCTTCAATCAATCCCTTCGTGATCCCAATCCTATCTATATTCCGTGTTAGCAAATACTTCAGATACTGCTTGGCATTTGTCACCCTTCTCCTCATAGCGATCCTAACTCTCATTTCACTGTCTACCCAAGAGATAAGTGAATCCTTTTGATTTCCCGCTACAAAATTGTCTGTTTCTTTTTTCATGAGGACTTTCGGTCCAATTTTTTGGGTATATTTAGACAGATTAATTGATTCTAGTAAAAAGCCAAAAGCAGCACTTCCCTTTTCATCAGTAACGCACGTAGTCCGGAATACCTTAAAAGCTGCAAGTTCCAATTGCTTCGAGATAGCAATCGAGCTTTTTTTAAGTTGTCCTCGAAGCACATCAGGACTGCGCTTTTCGTATCTAAAGGAAAGCACTAAAAGGTTACGATTATGCAGTTCGTAATTTGGGAAAAAAGTTTTTTGTTGCTTGCAAAAGAAATCAGTTGATGGTTTCGCCAAAAACGACCTGGCACATATTATGAACTTTCCCAAAGTTGCAGCAGAAATGGCGGCTCCGAGATTTCGTTTTTGATCAATAGGGTCAATAATTATAAGAGGACTTGAAAAGATGAAATTGTTATCATCATAATCATAAACAGAGATCACATTTTCGTTCGGCCCCATAACAGACATAACATTGAGTACCTGTTCTAATGAGCCATATTTCAAGGTCATTATTTCTGCAACATAACCACTAAATCCTCCGGTTGAAATATCTGCGCCATAAGCTCCTGTTGATTTTAGAAACTTCTTTAGTAGTCTCACCTGACACTTTTTATCATCATCTAAGTGATCATTCATGTATTTTGTATGGAATGGCGACCTATCGGCGGCACTTTTCCATTTGCCTATTGGTACATCGTAACATGGAACCACATTGACCCGGACTCCGTCAATAACTGCTTCAACGTAAGGATGATCGGAAAATCGAACATAAGGGTCAAATGCCTTCAGTGACTCCCAGCCTATGAGCTCGCCGAACTGCCTGAACTGTCGATCATCAATTGAAGTATCAAACTTTACGAATATGTCTATATCTACGTCTTCCTTGATCCACGTTCCTTTAGCGAAAGATCCTCCTATAATCACTTCAACGACGCTTGAATTAATATTTTGGTTCACATGTTTCATTGTTTCATTTGCTATCTCTGTTAATTTTTTTACATCTTCAATTGAGGGCTGTACTTGCTTTAGAGCCTCTGAAATGATTGAATCAACAGTATTCACTTAGCTTGCACCGTAAAGATATTACTATATCTGGGGCCGGAGGATGTAAGTTCACTTTGCTTCAAATGGACTCTATCAATTTTATCGGTGCCTATGTTCTTATCGTAGTATTTGCTAATTACCTCAGATCCTAACTCCAGGGCCTTGCTTCTGGCTCTGAATATCGTAAGATGAGGTTTAAATGGTTTATCTGGCGTTATATTAATTCTTGACAATTTGAAGACGATCTGAGCCGCAAGTCGGAGCAGGGCACTCTTGCCATTTTCATCAACACCAACCCATATGACCCTGGCAAATTCTGGTCGTGGGAAGCCACCAACTCCTCTCAATGTTAGATTTATAGTTTCGAAATCTATCTCAGAAATATTCATCTTTACTTTGTCAATTATTTCAAATCCGATGGTTCCTAAAAAAATAAGAGTGAAGTGGAGGTTCTGACTTCTGACCGGCGCAAAATGTCCCGGTAGCCATCCTGTATCTGCCACCAAATCCCGTTGTAGCTTCTCGATGGCATCGGTGTTGGATATATCAACAGCAATAAAGGCCCTCAACCTGATCAATCCATTAAGTCATTTCTGCATGCTTTTATCTTAGCTGCAGAAAATGGCAAATAAATAGATTTCAATGCATAAAGGCATATCTCTGTCCTAAAGCCTCCTAAAGAGCGAATATTTAATAGATTCCTAAAGCCGACGATTTTGTGTATCGCTGAAATGGCAGAACGGTCTGGCAAAGAGTATGTAAAAGAACCTAAGGTTCCAGGCCATAGCCATCAAGGCGAGGCCATTAAAAAAATAAATCTTATAGTATGTCTAACCGGGATGCCTGGTTCTGGCAAATCTACTGTAGCTGAATTCATGAGGGAATATGGTTTCTCTCTTGTTACCATGGGTGACGTAGTACGGGAAGAAGCCAAACGAAGTCAAATCGAACTTACGGACTCCAACTTGGGTAAACTAATGATGAAAATGAGGGATAAAGATGGCCCAGGCGCAATCGCCCAATTGATAAGAAAAGAAATTGAGAGAATAGAAATGAAATATGGTATCAATAACTTCGTGGTCGATGGGATACGGAGCTTGTCGGAAGTTGACATTTTAAAAACCGCTGGTTCAGTCAAACTACTTTCAATTCATGCTTCCGCTAGGGTAAGGTTTGAACATCTGAAAAAAAGGGCCAGGGGTGACGCACCGTTGACTGGTGACGATTTTGATGCTCGCGATAAACGTGAGCTATCAGTTGGCATAAGTGAAGCAATTGCATTATCTGATGATGTGTTATCGAACAATACCCTGACAATTGGAGAGCTAAAGCAAAAATCGATGGGCTTAGTGCATCGATGGGTCAAGGAGCACCACAACATGTACCTTCCACATACGGGGGAAAAAAGCTGATGAAAAGGTCGCCGATCACATCCACTTTTGAGTTGAAAATTGAGGCTTCGGTGAAGCCATCGGAATCCCCAGAGAAGGTCAAAGTTGCTGTCTGTAACATGATCGATTGTATGCCTGAATTCAGATACGGAAGTATAATTGTTGGCAAGTCGTATAAAGCAGAGTCGTTACGAACGATCTATGAGCAAGTTAGATCAAGGTCAGCCATGGCAGTATTAAGACGTATATTGGACTATAATCGATTTGGAAATACTACATACTTCCTACTAAACAAGCAAGCTGCATTTGCAGGCACTGTCGTTATAATTGACAACGAACAAGAATCGCCGCTTGGTCCAATTAGGGTAATGCTAGATTGCCTCGAGATTGATCTCCTAATAGATTGGTTAGTTCCTATATAAAAAAGATATATCAAATCAAGAAATCATATCAGGATTTAGATCAGGGCACAATTAGAAAAAAGGTTGTGTCCCTTTGGACACAATCAACTCTCTCTCTGGTTCGTTTGAAATCAAGCGACGCAAAATGTGCAAAACGATGCTAATCGAGATTTGTTTTTTCTGAAAATTTGTATTACATTAACTTTGATTTGGATCTTTTTCTCATTTCCATGTGTTTCCATTGTAAACGTATCTCGTAATACTTTTGACCACTCGCATGGAGGTGCAGGTATTGGAAATGGCATGTCGGACAACCAAATTAGTAGTAATGGGAACAAGCATGGACTAGAGTCAATTTCTTCAAACTGTATTTCGCCTGACGGCCTGATCCCCTCGACGACTAAGTGCGCTAATCCGACTGTTGTTCATCCAAGTAAGACTCCTAATACTACGGTTGTTCAAGCCAACAATTGTAAGAACCCTACAACGGTACATGCAAATGCACCCAAGAATGTTATTGTACATCCAGCCACAGCAGAATGTGCTAATCCAACTGTTGTTCATCCAAGTAAGACCCCTAATACTACGGTCAATCAAGCCAACAATTGTACAACCCTAAGACAATTCATCATACGAATGCCCCTTCCACTGTTGTGGTACATCCTTCCAATTGTTCGGAGTCCACTCCAAGCAACTTAAATTCTGTAACAGTCAACAATATGCAAAGTTCAAGTAGCAATGTGAATACTGAAATCCCTGTCGCTAATGCAGGTCCAAACCAGCAGATTCATTCATCTAGCGAGGTGGTACTCGACGGGACTAAAAGCTATGACCCAAATGGTCACTCCTTGACCTATTCTTGGATACACTTGCGGGTGGACAAGTAGTCGAGTTATCAGATGCAAGCAAGGCTAAGTCATCATTTATGGCTCCGTCAGTTTCTAGTGGTACAAGCTTAACATTTCAACTAATAGTGAATAACGGAATTGCAGATAGTAGCCCATCAATCGTGCATGTCACTATCACTCCATAGCATAAAGCGTACGAATAGCTGCTATAAAATAGTTAACCGTCAGCCCTTGCTAATTGTGATCAAACGTACGAACCCTGTCATGTGCCAAAGTGACCTTTGAAACTAACTTTTTTGCTGTATAATTAATAAGCCGTTATTCTCAAATGTAAGTACCTATGGGCGTCTAGCTTTTCTTGTCTGGTCCCATTGATATTTGCAAAATCTCGGGTCTACTTAAAAACATCTGGTTATAAAGTAGCAGAGATCGAATAATAAAAGATAATGGCAGATTGCCATCTCAGGGTGGACGAAGAAATGTAACTCAATCCGGATCTAATCAGGATGAATGGGAGAACTTCAATTCATGATTCTATGACTAAAACAAACGAATTTGAAGGCAATCCACTTAGAAGCCAAATGAAAAGAAATCCTAAACTAGTTCCAATTCGCAGGATATAATGGCTTCAAACGTGTAAAAATTAGACTATGTTTAAAGTTTACCCAAGTTAGTCAGTACCGACGATCTCTCCATTTTGTCCTAATTTCAATCACATGAAGTAAATTTATAAAATCCGAAATGCTATTTTCTATCCAATTGAAAAATTATGACCGACAGTCTTAGGGGTGATGAAGATTTTGACGAGAGTGACAATGACCTTGAGGATGATCTAGAAGAGAATCGTTCAAAAGATGAATCCAATTCACCTTTACCAGATCCCAAACTTGAAATCTCTAATCAATCCAAAGACGAAGACGAAGCCTCGACTTTAGACTCGGCGAAAAAGCAAGAAAGTCAAGAGTCTGGACCACGGCCTGAATTAGACTCAAAGTTCTTCGCTGTAAGGACCGCAGGTGGACAAGAGAACATTGTTGCAAATATTATTCAGAATAGAATTAATGCAAAAAAAATTGGAATTCATTCCATACTTATACTCGATAATTTCAAAGGCTACATCATCGTAGAGGCCCCAGATTCTAACATTGCTTACGAAGCACTAGCGGGAGTTCGGCACGTCAGAGGCCAAATTCGGGGAGAATTGCCTTTCAAAGATATAGAGGGCTACCTTGTAAAAAAGCCTGTAGTTTCAGATCTTGGTATTGATGACACGGTAGAAATTGTTGGTGGACCATTTAAGGCAATGAAAGCAAAAATTACCAGGGTTGACTATGAGAAGCAGGAAGCAACAGTAGTATTACTTGATTCCCCATATCAGATACCTGTGACGGTGGATGCAAACTATTTAAAAAAGGTAATGCATTAAGTGTAATGTTTGCTGTAAGCTTTTTGAAATCGTTGGATGACTATATGCTCATTTTATAAGGAAGCTCAAGACAAATGACTGACATTTATATTTCAGTTCAAGTTTTTTTAAGATATGGCAGATACAAAAACTATTTCTGCATTGGTTAACGGTGGAGAAGCTAGTGCAGGTCCTCCTCTAGGGCCTGCTCTTGGTCCCATTGGTGTGAACGTATTACAGGTTGTAAATACTATAAACGAGAAAACCAAAGATTTCCCTGGGATGAAGGTCCCTGTCAAAATTGAGGTTGATACATCCACAAAGAAATTCAACATAGAAGTGGGAATTCCTCCTACTGCTGCCTTAATAATAAAGGAATCAGGTTCATCCAAAGGTTCGGGAGCTGCTGGTACTAATTATTCTGGCAATATCTCTTTGGAAACCGCGATTAAAATCGCTAGAATGAAGATGGACAGCTCATATGCAAGCAATTTACTTGGAGCAGTAAAGGAGGTAATTGGAACTTGTCTTAGTGTTGGGATGAAGGTCGAAGAGAAATCCGCAAAAGAATTGTATGTGGAGATTTCAAATGGAAAGTACGACGGCATGTTGAAATGAATTTCGTTAGAAGATTATAACTAATAGTTACCATTCTTTTATTTTCAGTTGGAGTCAAGATGCATTCCAAAGTAATGCTCATCAATCCCTACCTTCTTACTAAGGAATGCGATAATGAGTTGGAGTAAGTTTAAAATATCCCAAACTGCGCCATAATCTATAAATTTTAGAGGAATATGGATATGGCTACAGTTCAACAAGGATCAGCTGGTGGAATGCCAGTATTAATATTGAAGGAAGGAGCGACTCAGACAAAGGGCAGAGACGCCCAAAAAAATAACATCAATGCTGCTAAGTTGATTGCTGAAGTAGTAAGAACAAGCCTCGGACCCCGAGGAATGGACAAAATGTTAGTTGATACCCTGGGAGACGTGACAATCACAAACGATGGTGCAACAATTTTGAAGGAAATCGATGTTCAGCACCCCGCCGCAAAGATGATGGTTGAAATCAGCAAGGCAACCGATAATGAAGTGGGAGATGGCACATCCTCTGTTGTGATATTAGCAGGTGCGTTGATAGAAAGAGCGGAAGAGCTTATCGGTAAAGACGTCCATCCTACAATTATTGTTGACGGCTATAGGAAAAGCGCTCTGAAAGCGATAGAGACGCTCAATAGCATGGGTATGAAGATTAAAGATAATGAGAAAGAGGATTTGATAAAAATAGCTAAGACATCCTTGCAAACCAAGCTAGTATCACGAGAATCTGTGCAAATAGCAGAACTAGTCGTTAATGCATGCTTACAAGTTTCTGACAAATCAGACACGGCATCCAAAATGGACATAGATGACATCAAAGTAGAGAAAAAAGCTGGCGGTTCCTTGCACGATACCAAACTAATCAAGGGGATTGTATTAGATAAGGAAGTGGTCCACGGTGGAATGCCAAAGAAGATTGAAAAAGCAAGAATAGCTCTCATCAATTCCGCTCTCGAAATTGAGAAGACGGAGTTCGATGCAAAGATAAACATTAGCTCCCCGGATCAGATGAATATGTTCTTAGAAGAAGAGAACAAGATGCTCAAAAATATGGTTGACAAGATCACGGCGACTGGCGCGAACGTCGTAGTTTGTCAAAAGGGAATAGACGATATTGCTCAACATTATCTTGCCAAGGCAGAGGTCTTGACAGTGAGAAGATCCAAAGAAAGTGACATGTCGAAGCTAGCTAAAGCAACTGGTGCTCGTGTGGTAAGCAATCTGGATGACTTGACATCGAAAGATTTGGGCTCTGCAGATTTAGTAGAAGAACGGAAGATTGAAACAGACAAGTGGGTCTTTGTCGAAGGTTGCAAGAACCCAAAGGCAGTGACTATACTGATTAGGGGCGGTTCTCAAAGAGTTGTTGATGAAGCAGACAGGGCAGTTCATGATGCATTGATGGTCATAAAAGATGTTCTAGAAAGACCAATTATAGTTGCAGGAGGTGGTTCTCCTGAGGCTTTCACTGCAGCAAAGTTAAGGGATTGGGTTAGTACATTGACTGGAAGGGAACAATTGGCTGCAGAAAAATTTGCAGAATCCTTAGAAGTAATTCCGTTGACGCTGGCTGAGAATGCCGGCATGGATCCAATCGATACAATCACAGATTTACGATCAAAGCAGAGTAAGGGTTCAAAATGGACAGGGATAGACGTGAGGAACAGCAAAATTGCAGATATTTCCAAATTGGAGATCTTTGAACCACTCGTAGTGAAGGAACAAATCATCAAATCTGCTACGGAAGTCGCGTCAATGATACTCAGAATCGACGATGTGATTGCCTCAGGGAAATCAGGCGGGCCACCCGGAGGCGGAGGAATGCCACCCGGAGGCGGAGGAATGGGCGGCATGGGCGACATGTAAGTTATGTCCTAAACTGAGGCTGCTGAGGCAGTTAAGCCGCTATTTTTTGATGGGATACAATCAACTTTTTTTATCGTGGTTGGATATTGAATTGTTTTTTTGTTAAATGTATAGTTGTTTTGCACAGGTCACATATATAACTAACCTACCGAATTACGTTGGTCGTTCTAATCACTACTTCAGGCTTTTGCTAGAACTGCTCCAATTGTCTTCTCACAATCTCTAGCAAACCTTTTTATAGAAATATTAGGCGGGTAGCTTGTGTTTCCACACATTAATTTAGGAGAGCTGGCACTTATAGTCTCAGTCATTTACATAATAGTGTTTTTCCTGCTTGGATCAGGAGTCTTCAATTCAATAATAGAAGGACCAAACCAAGGTTCGAGCTCATTCATCGTCCCATCCAGATCGGTTCAAACAATAGGGGAAACTATTGTGACGACAATGATCCTATTTATCGGTATGGCTGGAACATTTCTCTTATATAGATCCGGAAAAGCTGCACACCCAAAAACTCAGGGTGGTTTATTGGCAGCAGGCTTTACTATTATTGGCATAGCGTTAATTCTGGGCTTTAGATTAGTCGATATAAAGTCCTAACACCAAAGCCTATGTTTATACAGATCGAAATGGAAATTAGGTTGTTGAGCAAGCATAATATAGTTACAGCACAAAGATCAAAATTTCGAATACCAAGAGTAGACCTTCAGCTAATATTTAGAGTGGGTGCCTTTGAGTCTATATTTCACCCGCATTGTAGCAAGTTTTGTATTCTCTTAATGCACTTAATTAAAG
>AF_2010_repII_A100DRAFT_1000039_pt1 | contig 19666 bp, 17 predicted proteins | sample AmaForreplIIA100_FD_9198 | JGI IMG/M metagenome (IMG submission 9198) | reverse complement strand
CTATCCCATAAAATACACATAAACAACAACACAAGCAACTACAATAACATACCTCAAACAATGTCGTTTGGTCTGAAAAGACCAATCGTCCATTTCTTATTTTTGTTTAAATTTTTAACATTGTTGTCTATTATGGTTCTGAATGTTCTTTGGTTCTAGTTACAGCAATTGGCGAAGTTTTAAGGGTGAATTTAGGATTCCTTTTAGGTGTACCCTGGCCCAACTACTAACAGCAAAACTTAAAAGTGTAATCAATGATTCTCTAATGTAGATGACTTTACCAAAGGGATATGGTGCTGGCGGAGGAAGGCCAGGCGGGGGTTCTGATTATGAAAAAATGATAGGGCACAGGGTTGAGTCTGGCTACTGGCGGAGAATATATGTTTTAGGCTTTGCATTATGCTGGGCGGCAACTGCTGGTGGAGTTTACGTCGGAGTGACCATATATCCATGGGCTTATCCTATGCCTAGTGGGATTTATGCACTTTCCGTACTAACAGTGATCGAAGCATTAGGATTCTTTTTCATAATGAAGATTACTGGCGAGAAACCATTGCGTCCTTAAGGAACTCAATTTCTTTCTATTTTTTGTTCAATTTTTACAGATCTTAGTTCTTTTTTTTGGCCATTTGAAACAGAATTGAGTTTAAAGACAATTGAGCTGCTACCACAGTACTTTTTTTGCATGAGATAAAATTTTATATATTACTCGCCGTAGTATGTAGTTAACTATGGTCTGGCTTAGACGTACAACGCACTATCTGTTCATTGTTGTGGTTGCTGTCAATAGCACATTGCTGACAATCAATGCAGGAGACTACATATTCTACACCGATTGGGCTTGGACATCCTTTGTAGTATTCTCGATATCACAATCGACCATGCTTGCAGTAGGAGCTGTCTACTACTTGCTCTTCACAGGAGTGCCGGGAACTGCCACGTATTATGCAACCATCATGACCATCTATACATGGGTTGCAAAGGGTGCGTGGTTTGCTTTGGGATACCCGTATGACTTCGTTGCGGTGCCAGTGTGGATACCTTCAGCCATGTTGTTAGACCTTACGTATTGGGCTACGAGACGGAATAAGCACATGCTTATACTTGTTGGCGGTACGTTGTGCGGTCTATCACTTCCGTTGTTCAACATGATTAACTTGCTGCTAGTAAGAGACCCATTGGAAGTTGCATTCAAGTATCCTAGACCCACATTGCCGCCTTATATGACGCCAATAGAGCCTCAGGTCGGTAAGTTCTACAACAGTCCCGTAGCGTTGGGTTCGGGAGCTTCTGCAGTCTTGACTGTACCTATCGCAGCCTTAGGTGCTAAACTGAACACGTGGACATATAGATGGATGGCCGCGTGGAGTAAATGGGATTAACCCAAAAATCCTTACCTTACTTTTCTTTTTTAAGAATCCACTAGACCATTCTACAAATCAAGTGTACGTTCAATACGAATTAAAGTCATGGCTCTAGATCATTTTTTTTAGACGATCCTCTCTTTTTAAAACATAAAGTTTGAATGATGTGGATCCTCAATTATCGACTTTAAGCTTATCCAAAATTTTTCGTATATCGGTGATTGGTTTATTGTGTTTATCAGAGATTAATTGTCTTGAAGGAGGCCAATTCATATAATCACTTATCTTGGACGTTATTCTCTCTTCGTAACTTGGAATATGATCATTCTTATAAAATACTCCGATCGGAATTTTGTTTCCCCATTCATTGGATTTCTCTATTACCTCCCCCATCTTTTCGTTCAAATCCTCTATGTTGTGAACAACCCCGTCATAATTTGAGTCCTCTAATTTGTAGGTCCTAGGTAGTTGCTTACCAGTATCTGGATCAAGGTTATCTGCTCCTTGGAACCATTCCTTCGTGTTAATATCATTATAGGTGGGACAAGGTTGAAGGACGTCTAAAAATGCCAACCCTTTATGTCTGATAGCTTGCGAGATTAGATCCTTTAAATGCTTTACATCGTAGGAATAACCTCTACCGATAAAAGTGAACCCAGACACCAAAGCCAAAGCAATAGGATTCACGGAATTATTGACGTTAGGATGAGCCAAGGATTTGGTCTTCATGCCAAGCTTTAAAGTCGGAGCAGCTTGCCCCTTGGTTAAGCCGTATACAGCATTATCAAATATAATATAAACCATGTCGACGTTTCTTCTTCCTGCACTAACGAAGTGACCTGCACCAATCCCAAGACCGTCGCCATCCCCGCCTACTGCCACAACCTCCAAGTTCGGGTTGCAGAGCTTAGCTCCTTGAGCAAAGGGTAAAACCCTCCCATGTAGTGTATGTATCCCGTAAGTGTGAATGAAATGTGGTGTCTTACCTGAGCACCCAATACCTGAAAAAATTGCAGCTTTATGCAATGGGACCTGGAGATCCATGAGAGACATTTGGATAGCACTTAAAATTCCAAAATCGCCACAACCGGGGCACCAATCATTATGTACGTCTGTTTTGTAGTCGGCGAGCCTAAGTACCATGCTTCAATACCATCCTCTTCGATGCATTTCCGTTAATGATTCGCGTTAAGGCGTTATAAACCTCGCTGGCTGACATAGGCCTACCATTGAACTTTACTATTTTATAATCAATATGGCGATGCAGGTGTCGTTCGATCAAAGATGCCAATTGTGACGAATAATTCATTTCGATATCCACTAAAACTTTGGTATTATTTAGTAACTTTTCGAGTAGTTTGGTCGGGAAAGGGTTCATCAATCGCACCTGCACAAAATGCAGGTTTCTACCATCAAAGCTTAATTGATCCATTGCATCAAGAATTGCTCCCTTGGTTGACCCCCAGCTGATGAGCGTGAGGCCAAGTGAATCAGTATTATGTCCATATTCTACAGCTTTATCTTCGTCTAAAATTTCTTGCAAAGCTAGATCCAGTTTGCTCAGTCTCTTCTCCATCATGCTTATCCGAATACCAGGGTCTTCCGTGATGTGTCCCTCTTCAGTATGTTCATCTCCCGTGTTCCAAAAAATTGCATTTTCGGTTCCCAGCGTAATCCTATCTGAAACAGGACCGTCAGCTAGCTTGAATCTAAGATAGTTCCCTGCCGTCCCAGCTCCCTCCAGTTTTGGGGGATTTTGAACAAGTTTCCCTCTATCTATCGTGATCCTCGATTGATCGAAATACTTACACGTCATNACACTGTTCGCTATCGCCTTATCCAACATGTGAATGACTGGCATTTGATATTTTTCTGCAAAGTTGAATGCCTTTATACTATCATAGAAACTTTCCTCGATGTCTCCGGAAGCGAATACGATTCGCGGAAATTCACCATGGCCTGCGTGAATTGCGAACATCAAGTCGGCTTGCTCTGTCCTGGTGGGCAGACCAGTTGCAGGGCCTGTACGCTGATATAAGGAGACGACAAGCGGAACTTCATTCATCCCTGACCAGCCGAGTGCTTCCGTCATAAGTGAAAATCCTGGTCCTGAAGTGGCAGTAGCAGTCCTGACCCCTGTTAAAGAACCACCAATGGCCATAGCAATCGCGGCAATCTCATCTTCNGTCTGCACGACCACAATTGAGCCCTTTTCGCCATTTGTTTGATCTACTTCTTGATTAGATTCGAGAAACTCGCTATCATCGCTTGCGGGTGTAATGGGATAGTAAGTCTGGAATTTACAGCCAGCAACTAACTTCCCCATTGCTGAAGACTGGTTTCCTTGGACTAGAATAGTCTGATCTATAGGCGGCTTACATGTAAGTTTAAAATTATGAGATTGCCCAAACCTGGACCGCACATAATCATAGGCAAAATTAGAAGCAAGCACATTCATGTCTGCTATCTTGGGTTTTGCTCTGAAGACCAACTTAATAGACTTGGCTAGTATTGCCCGATCAAAATCCAAAACCGCCAAAGACGCAGAGACTGCCATTACATTAATCATCCTTGTAAGCTTGCTCAGAGCAGGCTCATTGATTTCAGTAGAGAACTTCCTGAGAAGATCATAATAAGGAATGTCATATAGTACAGCTCCATTTTCTTCGGCTAAATTTAGAACCTGACCAAGAGAAACCTTCGAATTATCGTTCTTGAGTGTTTTGACAATTCGCTTAGCTGCGGGCTCATCAATCGTCGCAACTTCATCAAGAATGGTGTTGCTCAGATTTGGGTCGTAAATTATCACCCCTTCTTTTGCTATATTGAATGCGTGTCTGAACACCGTTTCAGCATCAAAAGATACCAGTACGTTAATATCATCTAGATGGGACCGATTTTGGTCATCAGAAACACGGACAGTAAAATAACTATGCTCACCTTTAATATTGGAGTAATATTCCCTATTTCCGAATACTTTTAGTCCCCCCTGACAACAAGCTCTAGAGAATATATTTGCGGCAGAGTCAACGCCACTACCCTGGGCGCCCCCTATCATCCATATCAAAGAGTTGGCGAACGGCCCTTTCTTGGGTAACATAACGATTTGGTTTGGATTTTCCTCCTTTTATTGGTTTACGACGTCGCCTCCGAGATTAGATTCACCCACCGGTCGCAGCATCAAACAAACAACATTCACATCCCTCTACCTCCCCACAATATGGGCACTCGCACATACATGCATCGATTAGGTTCCCGCAATGGTCACAATTTTGCCCATCGACTGTTTCTCCCTCATTCACAGACTCGGCCAATATGGATTTTTCTCAGGCAGACCTATTATACTTTGTCTGGCATGATTATGACCTAATTGAAGCAATAGATCTATAGCTACGAACGTGCTCGCAGTAGCTACAGATCGGAGTGTTTATGCGCAAGGACATTGTTAGGAGTGTGATAATGTATACACTAAGTTTACTTAACACTTCTCGATGCAGCGTCTGACTTATTGTGTTTAGCACAATGATTGAATTCGCAAGAGTAGGTTTCGAAAGCTATTCAAATAGGGGAGTAATTAGTGTGAGACCATACCTATGCTCAGTAGTAAGGACATTGCTAATATTGCGATCAAAGGTATCAAAAAAAGAATTAATAATAGGTCAAATTTCATTTATTATTCACCCCCTGCTGCTGAATGTTAATTATTAAACATTTCTGAACCTTCATCTATTAGCAAACAAAATCATCCCTTGAATATTTACTGTTCCTCATATTTTTTACATCAAGACCATGCTCGAGCATCCTAAATGCACTTATTTGCATCTGCGTGCCTTTTGGCATATCGAACTAACGATATCATCCCTAAAGACTGTGTACATAGACGGCCGTGGTCGACCACATTTCGATTCCAATGTCTTTTTCGAGTGTATGTTACTAGAGTTTAATTATCTATTCAATCCCAAAATAATTAATACTTCGTCAATTGAGAGACAAATTCGGCCTAATTGACGTAACCCTAAGGTGTCACTGGATCAAGGGCGTACGATCCGAAGACGCTCCTGGCCCATTTATTTTAAAATAAAACATATCACTAGTGCGTATAGAGAAAATGAGCGTGGAAAAATTAAACTCCGTCACATCGCCCAAAGGTGCACCACTTTTTTTGCTGATTCGATGTAACATAGTAATCTATGCGTGAATATCCTATCCCGATAGACCATCTATCAGCAAAAGGCGTTAATGCGAACAGTGAAATGTCATAGAATCATACAGAGGGTTCTCCAAATTAGATAACGATTTTTGAGTAGTTTTGGGTGGTCTAGAAATAAGTGTGATATGTTAGCAGAATTCGTTGTGTAATTATCTCTTTTTCAAAGTAAATGGCTAGCATTTCAAGAACATGCATGATCTCATATGTTTGGTCGAGCTTCTGGCTGTATAGATACAGATATCATGTCGTTCCGTTTCGTTGTAGAGATATTTTAGATTGCATTGCCAAATACATCAGAACAGCTTAAAAATGTAAATACCCGTATTATATATTATCTCAACTAGTAGAGAGTGGAATTATAACTACAATACTGTTTAAGTGTCATTAATGCTTCGCCCAGAGTTCCCTCCAGGAAGATTCTTTCATTGATAAATGGATGGATGGAATTGAGTAAAGGATGTGCAAACCATTAATTGACTTGCTTATCTTGGAGTCTGGATGTAGGTGAGATTACGATTACAACCAAGTCAATCGAGATGGTGATGAACTGCAGAATTAAATAGTGTAATTGGGGTCAATCAAAATACAGTGATATCGTAGGTTGACCAAAGGATTACGTCTTAATTTGAAGAAAGATTACACCAAATCTGGTTTAAAAAAATAATATCTAAATAAGTGATGTTGGAAGCTCCTTTATGACGATATCTCTCGTAGCTTCCGAATATGAAAGCAAGGGCATGGGGTCTTTCAGATCAGAAAATTCCAACCTTAGAGGAACTACTCTCCTCAAACGAGGGTTTGCTCATATGCAAAAACATGGAGTGGTAATGGATGTAACGAGTGTTGAGCAATCACAAATAGCTGAGGATGCTGGAGCTGTGGCTGTCATGGTATTGGATAAGCTACCCTATGACGTCAGAAAGTCTGGAGGAGTTGCAAGGACAGCAAGCGTTAAGATCATTGAAGAGATTATGGATGCCGTTTCCATTCCTGTTATGGCTAAGTGTCGTATTGGACATGCATCAGAAGCAGACATACTAGCCGTCACTGGAGTAGATATGATAGATGAGAGCGAGGTCTTGACTCCCGCCGACGAACTAAGGCACATCTGGAAATGGGATTATACAACACCTTTCGTAAATGGGGCAAAAAACTTAGGCGAGGCATTGAGACGAATTGAGGAAGGATGTGCCATGATAAGGACAAAAGGTGAGCCTGGAACTGGCAATGTTGCAGAAGCAGTGTCACATATTAATCGTGTTAATAACGAGATCAGGCATATCTGCTCGATATCAGAAAGCTATCAGGAATTAATTAGGGCTTCGAGGGAGCTAATGGTCTCTCTCCCTGTTGTAGAGGAAACAGCGAGGATTGGAAGGATCCCAGTTGTAAATTTTGCTGCCGGAGGAGTTTCAACTCCAGCTGATGCGGCTCTATTAATGAACCTCGCTTGTGATGGTGTGTTTGTAGGTTCTGGTATATTTAAGACGGATGATGCGTCCCAACGTGCTCAAGCGATAGTTCTAGCAGTTGCTTACCACGATAACCCAAAGATTGTTGCAGAGGCTCAGAAGATGGTGGACGAAAAGAAATCTATGCTTGGTTTGGATATGAATCATCTAGAGTTAAAAATGCAAGAACGAGGACCCCCAGTTTGAGAAAAAAGATAACTATTGGCATACTAGCTATGCAAGGAGATATCGAGGAAAATAAACAAGTAGCGAAGGATGCCCTGCAGGATTTGAGTTTGACAGGAACAGTGAGGTCTGTTAAGTATGCTAATGAAATCGAAGAAATCGATGGATTGATTTTGCCGGGAGGCGAAAGCACTGTTGTTAGTACACTTATTGCAATACATGGCGACCTATTAAGAGTTATTAAAATGCGAATCGAGGAAGAAATGCCAGTGCTTGGAACGTGCGCCGGTATGATAATGTTGGCGAGAAGGGCGTATGATAGAATATTGGGCGAAACAAAGCAACAATTGCTTTCAACTTTAGACATAGTGGTCGAGCGGAACGCATTCGGTAGGCAAGAAGACTCCTTTGAGACAAGATTGCATATACCAGCACTCGGACGAAATAGTGCTTTCAGAGGGGTATTTATCCGTGCACCAATTGTTACCGAAGTGGGCGAGGCTACTGACATTATCGCAAAATACGACAATAAAATAGTTGGAGTGAAACAAAAGAATATCCTTGCTACGTCGTTTCATCCAGAACTATCCGGAGACAACAGAATCCATAAAGAATTTATCAGGATAATCAATGATTACAAATTGAAGAAAGAAGCAGTGGGATAAACATTCAACTTGGTACTATCACTTGCGGGGGGTGGGATTCGAACCCACGAACCTCTAAAGGACGGGATCACCCATTCTTTTGATCTTAAGTCCCGCGTCTCCAAAAACCTATTGGGCTATTTGGCCTGGCTCTACAACCCCCGCTTTTGCGTCGATATGGATTGATTTGGGATATAATAAAAGCGTAATTGTATAGTTTACGGAATTATTCGCAGAAAATAGAGGATATGCATTCTTGGGTCTCGATTCTTATAGATAGAGCCTTGGGCGGGACTTGGACCCGCGACCTTTGCCTTACCAAGGCAACGCTCTACCAGGCTGAGCTACCAAGGCACAAGGATCCCAAACAATTAGCTTCCAGTAGCATATTTCCTGAAATCGCTTGGATCCATGGATAATCAACAAAGTAAAAAACTATAGGGCTTTATTTAGTTCACTCTTCCAATCGATTCTGCTCCTGAATCTAATAACCTTACCCACATCTGTTACATTTACGAGTTCTATCTGCTAGTTGATAAAATCAAACTAATATGACGAAAATTCACACGCGTGGATGCAAACAATTACGCCAATCATTCTAAATGCTGCTTTAAGTTCTCGCAACGTTTTAAAGTGTAAGTATCATTCGCTAATTCCATGCTACCGCCATGTCCTGGGATAAATATCGTTTATTCCAAAGGAGAGTTACCAGAATTAAAGTCTCCGTATTTAATTTGTGGCTTTCCTGGAAGCGGATACGTCGGAAAGATAGCAGTGGATCATTTGATAGAGGAGCTGCATGCGAGACATCTAGCTGACATATATTCTACGTCCTTCCCACCGCAAGTTTTGATCCGTTCAGATGGTACTGCGGATCTTATGAAGAATTCCATATTCTATTCAAATAAGGCAAACACTTCGGGAGCTAGTTTGTTGTTGCTGACAGGAGACTCTCAGCCAGCGAATCCCGATTCCGAGTATATATTAGCCGAAGAAATATTGAATATCGCTACGAAATTCAACACATCGCACGTTTTTACCCTCGCTGCTTATATTACGGGAGTATTTGTTGAGAAACCTAGGATTTTTGGTACAGCAACCGATACAGAGACGATAAAGTCCTTTAGTGAACGCAACATCTCCGCTATGGATGGGGGTAGTATAACTGGAATGAACGGCCTTATAATTGGTACCGCAAAGCTTCGCGGGATTAGAGGAACATGTTTGCTAGGAGAGACCTCTGGATATGTAGTCGACGCCAAAGCATCCAAATCCATTCTTGAGACGCTACTCTCAATTATAGGAATAGAGGTGGATATGAAAAACCTAGAAAAAAGAGCAAAAGATACTGAAACACTGATTGAAACAATTGAACAACAAATGAGCGGAAAAATGGTGCAACAACAAACATCTGCAACTAGCAGGCCATCAGATATGGGCTATATCAGCTAGATCAATACCAGCCATACACCATACAATCATTTACTTAGAAGATTCATAGGTTAAACATACTTTATTGAGCAATAAAAAAGAGCGAACTTTCATTTATGACCTTTTTATTTTCCCATATCTTCCAATATTTAGGCTGTTCTCTCCCCTAAAAGCTTGAGTGTATCCATTTTCTATAACCACAGTATCTCCCTGTTTGACGAGGTTAATTTGGTCATCCCATAGGGAAAGTTTTATTTGACCAGTCTCATCTGAGATTAAAGCGTCTGCAACTTGAGCTGTGCCGCCGGTGCGGAGATTAACTGATCTTGGTTCTGTAACACTATCGATCCTTCCCTCTACATTAACCCCTCTCATTCCAGGTTTTAACTCATTAATCTTCATTTCCATTTTGTTTTACTAAACTGTAATAATAAAGGTTCTGAATCGATAGATTATATCCTATAAGACTTCATTGAATAGCTTACTGATATCCAAAAAAGCTCCAGTATCGCACGTTGACTTCTATATCCAAGTGCTTAAAATTGAAACCCCGAACAAAGTAAGCCAACCATAGATAATATGCTCCAACTTCATTTCATTTCAAAATAAGATCAATTCTATAAACGGACATAAATTATCGTAACAAATCTTCGTAAACATGAAATAAGGGATCAAAGGCGGGAGTTGTTTAGGAGGAGGGATAGCGAAGCCTGGTCAAACGCGCAGGACTCAAGATGTTTAATAAGCAATCCCGTCCCTTAGGGGTTCGTGGGTTCGAATCCCACTCCCTCCAATAATTGTATATGTTTAGCCCTATCTCGTATGAAATAAAATGAATCAAGTATTGCAGAGTGGCCTTATAGCCCCCTTGTTAATAATGGAAATATAATTCTGGTTGAGAATATACAAACCCTATCTGTATGCAATCCGATTTCTCACCAAATTAACCCTGCAATTCACCATCTTTTGAGGTGAATTCCACTATTCAATTGCAGTTGGTAAGGTGAGTTGTTATCTTTTAGCAGGACATAATTATATCAATAGCGACCTTCTGAATCACGGGACATTTATTGCAAAAGCTTCGTACTTGTCCATCATTTCTCCCATCATACTAGTAAGATAGCCAGAAAAACTAGCGATGCCCTTTAGTTCCAAACGTTCCTTACTTTTTTCATAGACGTCATAAAATCTTCTTTATACTAAAATCTTCTAGATGCATCTTGCTCACCGTAATTGACTTGACGCCGGCCTTGGGCATTCTTTATAACGGAAGGTAATAGATGGAACAACACAANATTCATCCTAAATTTTCCTCCTCAATAGTTACAAATAAAAAACTTTTTTTCTTGATGTGTTAGCTCATTCGTAAGTCCAAATAGCCTTCGTCCTTGAAGCGCCTTGAGGTTATGGATTGAAATGTATCGAACAATTAAAAGGTTTATTTAATTGAATATCGAAATAATCACCAACAAACCATGAGTGATAATTCCGACAATGCGTCGTGGTATAACCCGAATGCTGATAACACCAATCAGAGTAAAGTGTGTCCAAATTGTGGAGACGTGAACGATAGATACGGCCTACCTATATACCCTTTTAACAAATCGACCAAAGTACTGAATTGGTGTACTAAATGTTTGGGCACGGTGGATGAAATAACGACTACCGATCGAGAACTTCCGCAGGCAGACGGATAANGAAAATAACGGTTTTTTGAAAGTTCCTAATTTATTATTTCGATATTTATTATTTATTTGCTTTTATTTATTTATGACATAAAAGTCATAGATCTGGGTTCTATTAGAAGTCGAAGACCCGCGCTTGGCATGATATTCAATTAGCGTCCAAAATGCTGGAAAAGTTTCAACCAATCCTAGAATGGGACATAACAAGAGAGAAAGTGAATGCAAAAAAAATCTCTTTGACCATGCCACCTTAGAATATCTGAGATTCAAGAATAGGCCTATTTGGTAAGAGAAAAGCCATACAATAGAAGAAAATAATAGTATTGCCCCAATGCTAAATTGAAAAGGCCCCATGTTACCAAACAAATGGGATGATAATTCTGAGTAAAGTTGTTTGAATAAATGCTCGGAGATTGACATGCTGTCTGCACCAACTCTATAACTAAGAACCGTTTGTGATGCAACGAGAACAAGGGGCAGATTTACATGTAACGAGAGTATGGTGGATATGAAGCCAGCTGCAAAGCCCATAAAATATGTCAAGAGTTTATAGGATAGTTTGACTCTGTGCATCGGGGGAAACATGTGTATGTTTTGAAGACTACCTAGAACCCATCTACGCCTCTGCATGAAATGGTCTTTCATGTTTAGTGGAGGCTGTTCCAGGAGCATACCGCCGTGCCAGCCCATTGACTGTGCTCCATATTTGTGATACAGCTGATAACCAAACATTTGATCTTCAGCTAGAGTCGGACCGAAGTTCCAGCCAATCGAATCTTCAATGTCTGATCGGACTAAAAGATTGCTTCCATGCATGTGCAGCGGGGAAGTCTTCACATATTGTTCATTTCTCATCTGGGAAACACAATCATAGCATGAGAATGGCCTTATGGACTCGGCAAGAGCTGTTAGGATGTTTGCTGATTCGAATTTTAGGGGGTAGAATATGGGCCCCTCGAATGCAACGCCTTTATTTTCTCTAATTGCCTTTAGCAAAGAAAGCACAGTCTGGCGGGTTACGTAACTTTCGTCGTCCATATGAAAAATCCAGCACCTTTCGCCATTATCACCAGTTTTGCGTCTGTGTTCAACCGCAAACTGCAAAGCTCGTCCCTTCTTAATGGCGTTGCTTTTAAAATCATTATCAACTAGAACTACTTCAACTTTCGAGTCAGCAAGGGTCTTTAAATCCTGAGGATCATCGGTGATAACTGAAATCCGATACTCACTATAGTTTATCTTGTTGCAAGAACCGATTATGGAATTAATTCCTCGCTCTACAACTGGGGTTTTCGTGGCTGAGCGACTGGTTATTTGGAAGATTATTAACGGATCATTATGGATCCGCTGAACATCCTTCCCAATGAAGTGTTGCCTGTTCTTCAAAAATCGAATTATTGACACCAATGCGATAGGAACATTCGCGAGCCATACGACAGTTAAGATCCCCAAAAGAATGTCGTCCAACAACATCTAAGTCACAATTTTCTTCATAATATATAATAAGCGCTTTCTAGAACCCATTAAAATCTAATATCAAAGACCACTCTAATGCAGATAACGTTGTTAGAATTATCTTAATGACTGTGGCAATTGTACTAGGATTACTAAGAATATCGAGAACAAAGATAGAATAAACCAATTTCTAGAAAAACTATGGTTAATAAGCGTTCCTGTTCTTGTTTCGATTTGGACTAGAAACCATTATGGCTCCGGAGACTAAGAATACTGACAGCAATGATGCGACATGCTGCGAGCACTGTAAAGAATATACCGTCATCTTTGACATGGTTTCAAGTGAATATGTCTGCAGCTCTTGTGGTTGTGTCGCAATTGATAAATTCTATAATAATGAAAATTCTACTGGATACCTAGGCCAGTCTGGTTTTAGTGACAGATCTAGAACAGGAATGCCAGAATCCTTAGCTATACATCATAAGGGCCTATCAACCTTGATAGGCTTAGGCGATACCGATGCGAGGGGAAAAGCATTGGAGCCTGCTCAAAGAATGAAAATGCAAAGGCTGCGTACTTGGAATAACAGATCTCAACTAAACGATTCGATTTCTAGGAACTTGGAAAAGGCACTAAAGTTTTTGAACAATTTTGGTGATAAGCTCTATTTAAGTCAAGCAGTGATGGAAAGCGCAGCATATATTTATCGGAAAGCGGCGGTAAGAAAGCTTGCGAAAGGTAGATCGACTCTAGGACTTGTAGGCGCAGCGCTTTACGCGGCTTGTAGAGAAACAGCTACTCCGAAGACTATATCTGATGTGGCGACTGTCTGTAACCTTTCGAGTAAGGATGTAATGTCCCACTATAAGCTAATTTTGAGAGAACTATCTTTACAAATGCCCGTCCTACATGGGCCTGATTATGTCACATTGATAGCTAATAGACTTGATTTAAGTGAGAAAACCAAAAGAGAGGCCCTGAAGATATTTNCAGAGGTTCAACAAAATAGAATCTCGATTGGCAAGAATCCAAGAGCTTTAGCTGGCGCAGTGATATATTTGGCGTCTCAAGCATGCAATGAGTTCCTACGCCAAGTTGAGATCTGCCANGTAGCTGACATTTCTACGGTTTCCTTAAGGAAAAGATGCAAGGAGATTAAATCAAATCTTGAATTATGACATTTAGATTGCTAGCTTCCTAATATGCTGTACTAAATCCTTGCCTTGAGCAAGCTTCACTANTTCGTCACCACTTATTCTCAAATATGCGGCTCCGAAATTTGGGTAAGCTTCTCGACAAGAGAACAANGTCAAAATCTTTCCCTCGTGATTTATCTTGAAGCCCTGGCAGGGTTCATGGCCTCTAATAACAAGTTTAGTTGCCGACGCCTTAAGCCACTTCCTAGATATTTCAATTCCAAAATGCTTGCCATATCCTCTTCTAGAATATTCCCAATCTAATCCATAATTGATATGTTCTATCGGATCATTCCACAATAATTCCTCCATTACAGCATTTGTAATTGATTTATCCTGAATACTCTTTGCATTCAGACTCCGTAATAACTCTAATTCTGTGGGCAGACCACCGTGAACCATGATTACATGTTCAGGCAAGAAAACAAATAAACTCAATAATTGAAATAAGTGCAATATCTTATTATGATAGATTGATTGCGCCAAATTCTTGCCAAATTCGCGGCTCAGCTTTTCAGGTAAATCGTGGGACAAGAATGGAAACTCAGTTGGAGCTTCGTGATTTCCGCGCATAAGGATTACTGAGTTCGGAAAGTTCTGTTTTAGGTAACAGATCACATATAACACGCCGATTGGGCAGCTCCCTCTATCCACATAATCGCCCAAAAATATGAGTTTATTTCGAGAGTTTGCCAACTTACTCTCAAAATCAATTTCACTCAATAATACTAACAATGATTTTAAATCTCCGTGGATATCACCTACGATAATAAGCTCATCAGGGATATCGACCAAATTTATTACTCGTCCATCTATTCTTCCACCAGCGATATGCTTTGCCCGTCTCTCTTGGTCAAGAAGATTTGAAGCCCCGTCCAAAAGCTCGATAAAATCACCAGCACTCACCTTCTCATTCAGTTTTCCAAATTCGTCAAGCAATTGAATAGAATTCATATGTTTATGAAGGCTTTAAATAGATTAATGATTTTCTTTAAAACCCATCGTATTTTTGAATTTTTCAAGATTCCATAAAAATAAAAATTCAGTTGAATTCTAGCTAAACCATCCACTTGGAGCAGATATTGGTCAGCAAGGGGCCGCTCTTGGCGAATTTTTTAAATTCAAAAAATATATTTATTAAAAGCCATTAGTAGTGATCTAATTTAGATCATATTTGCCACTGAACGCCACAGGATGGAGTAACAGAGGGTGGTTGGAGATCATTGAATTCATATTATCAATGTGCGATGGCGGAGCTAGAAAGACCCATGTAATGTATAGATGCAATTTGAATTCAAAACAGATAAGCGAATATCTCAACTTTCTTCTTGACTGTGGGATGTTGGACAGAGTACAAGAACACTCAAACTCGAAGAGGTACATATTCAGAACAAGTGAACTTGGTAATAGGTTCATACATAGGTACAAACAGCTTGCAGAATTATTCAATAGGCCACCACCTCCTTCAATCTTGAATGAATAATTAACACAAATGCCCAAACCGCTAGCAGAATTTCTAGAAAAGACCTTAGTAACGAAATTGAATCATGAATCTATTTCTAATTTGTTGAATAAAAATTCTGTGTAATATTTACGCTCAAGTTAAAGGGGTAAGTGGTTATATTCCAATAGTCGACACATATGAAGAATCGAAGTCGTTACGAAGTTATAGCAGCAATCCTAAGATCCTCACATAAAGAAGAAACACGCACTAAGATAATGTACAGAGCAATGTTGAGCAACGACCAGTGCAAGATATATCTTGACTCTCTCCTTCAGAGTGATCTAATTAATGAGGTACAGATTGGTAGTAAAATCGTGTACAGAATCACACAAAAGGGGACAAAGTTCCTTTCTTTCTACAACCAAATGCAAAAGCTGTTTCCGGTTGGTATCGAAGAGGATTTAACTGAGCGATACTACCATTTTGGTACTAGGCCAAATTAAATCAGGGGTTCGAGTTTAATGACAGGATATCGGTATGGTCTCTCGATAATTATCGCGTACGGATGAGTCTCAGGTACAACACCATGTAGTACTAATGTGCCTCTGACATATTGAACATAGAGGTGGAAATCAAAGTCTGAAATCTTGAAATCATCGTAAGTAGCTTGATCTCCAACTACGAAAGTCAAGTCTGCCTTAGCGAAGACTTCCCTCATGATGACAGCACTGTTTGGCTCTCTAAGTTGGAATATTTTTCGAAAAGTATCTAAGCCTGTCACACTAACTAAAGGATTGTCAGGATATTTTCTCCTAGTTTTAGCCATCACGTCCCCTATTGATTCGAATTGTCTTCTATACTTGCCAAGTTTTTGACTGCGTGATACCGAGTTCTCTTGGAGCTCATCTTCCAAGAAACCTGAAGAAAAAATTCTCAACAAATCAGTTTTGATTTCCGAAGGTGGATATGCGAGTAAGTAGCTCTTTATTAGCTCAGCATCAATTTCTCTAGAATTATCAATTATTGTAGGGTTGCCGTCCTTTATTATGTTTGAGATTATCCCTGCCATCAGCAAGGATATAACCTTGAAGCTCACGTCCGAATGAGCTCTTATGAATACGAAGCTCTTCTTAGGAAAGCCACCGCCAAGTGCTACATCTAATTGCTTGTAGCTACTGCTAATGTAAGATTGCTTGGTCTTATCTGACTTGTACGCATTTAAGTCTTTTTTAACGCTTTTTGGATTAGCGCTATTAAACTGAATATCAGTTGCCCGTTCACCTGTCACAAAGTCGCTCGGATTAGATGGAGCGTAGCTTTTGAAAGTGCCATTATTTAGGCTAAATATGTAACAAGATTTGTTGATTCTGATTCCTCTCAATTTTGTAAGAGTCATTTCTCTAACCCTCGCTCCTCCATAAAATCTCTGGCTCAAATTTACAATACCATCAACCAAAAAATCTAAAGTGGTGTCGTTAGGGTTTTCGCTAATAAAAATTAGCTTGGCACCTGCTCGCTCACGCCACGTTTGCAAAACACGTTCATTGTTCATGCGAGCCTCTTTGTCCATAAATGAAGCGACGGCATCCCAGCTATCGATTATTATTATGGGTGCCTTGACATCCATCAGTTGATTAGTAATCCTCTCGAACAATGATTCAGGTTCGTCAAGTCTTGCGTCCTCAAAACTTGGAGCGTTATAGCTTGTTCGTTGAGATGATGTTTGGGGAGGCGTTTCTTCTTGATTTGTGATGTCCATATATTTCCCAAGCCAAGGATAATAAATGAAAAGTTGTTTGGGCGATAACCTAGTAGAAATATAGAAAAAGTTAGCCTTTATTCTTAGTGCTTTTAGAATGGTGAGAGATAATGTCGTCTTGCCAGTCCCCGCATCTCCCTTTACCAGCAATGAATAAGTATCGTGGCGAACAAATTCCATCAGCTCCCTAGGAATTTGCATCATGGGATTTTTGTTATGGTTTGTCTTATTATCGTAGAGTCGGTCGGAAAGCCCACGCTCGCCTTTTTCCAAAGTAATATGGTCTTCTATTGCCGTAATAAAAATTCTTTCTGTTCTCGAAGCAATAGATACTATAAGGAGATACCAGCAAGGAGTCACGACTTACTTTTTTGCCACCGCTAGGTCCAGTAGACAGGGTTATGTCACTAAATGTTGAGACTATCCCAGTAGTACAGATGCCACCATACAAATCCTCATATTAGATTAATTTCTCAAATTTCTCCGCGGTCACTCATACTTCTAATATTCTTCCGTCATCTAATTCAAAATCTCTATAACATGCATACGCTTCGTGACAATTTATCGCCTAGGCTCCTTTGATGCCCTGAGCCACAAGGATTGAATAACAACCTAGCCCACAATCTTCGCATATGGGCTTCATAGCATCGCTATTCGCGCTACCAATACAGCATGGCCTCTTCACATTTCCCATATGATCCAGCGAGAGTATGGCCCACGAAGGACATTGAACAGGAGTTGTCCCTACCCCTCCCCAATTACCTTTCATCAAAGAAAGCTGTTTGGTCCCATTTACCACAAAGTTTGGATATTTTTCTTTAAGAGAGATTAGAAGGTCTACCACTTGATTACGCTTCTCGCCATATGGTAACCACAACGGATCCCCTTTAACGAATGGGGTGTGAAATTGAAATCCTATCTTATTTACTCTTCCAACCCATTCCTTCAATAAATCTTCAACTGTAAAATAATTTAATGAATTAATTGTCATTGTGATCCATATATCTTTCCATGCTGGTTTGCCCTGGCGACGATCATCATTAGAGATATAATTTAAAATGTTCTCCCTAGTCTTGTAGTACGAGCCGGCTCCTCTAATGCTATCATGTACTTTCTCAGTTCCATCCAGCGAAATCCAATAAAAATAGAGATCTTTAAATTGTTTCAGGGGGAAGGTTCCGTTAGTTACAACGCAGACTCGCCTAGGCATCTCCTCACAAAAAACCTGAATCACATCTGGACGAAGTGTTGGTTCACCACCAACGAGTGTCACGACGAAGAGCCTGTTCTTTTTTATTTTTTTCTTAATTATCTCGCGCCATCTATCAGCGCTTAAATCGCTGTCGGTATTTTTCCTATTTAGCCACCAGTAACAGTGTGTACAGTGTAAATTACAGATATTGATGATATCAACCGACCCATACATCTGGGGCTTTGATTTAAATAGTTTAATTCGTGCATATTTAGCAAAAAGATCAAAGTATAGAGGCATCTCCCGAAGCAACTCGGTTACACCTCTACCGTAGATAAGATCTACCACATGGTCGAATAAAGACACTGATAAATAAGTTTACGGTTATTAGAATTCCTATTTCCATGTGGTCATTTTTCTAACATGGTTTTGACAAGCCTGAATGTGATTTTTACTAGACCTAAACCCATGGCTACAAATGTCCATCCATCCTCTTTTGTGAGAATCCTGGCGTTGAGGAGATCTTTCAAATGAGAGATCGCCCTTGTCAATGGATGGAATTGAAAGACATTGGCTTCGAACGCAGCAAGTCCCTCTACGGTAATCGAGAAATACTCTGAATACCGGATAAAAATCCTTTTCTTTGTAGTGCTTTGAATATAGCCTCTTAGCATAAGATTAGTGATCACTGGTGACAAGACAGATATGTTCACCCCTATTTGTTTACTGATCTTTTTCTCAGTCTTAGGACTTGTTCTCACGGCTTTTAAGATTTCGTACTCTAATTTACTCAGTGATGAGGTTCCCTCCTTACCCTCTACTCTACTCACCAACACCTATTATTTTGGATAGTTTACATTATTAATCTATCTGCAGGCTGCTAATTGGATGGTGCCTTTGACAGGTACTAAAAGCATAAAATATTGACGCTTAAGCTCAGATGGGAATCGATATAATCTTATTATAGGCCTGAGAATTGCAATTTCAAGAGAGCGGGTTGTCACCGAAGAAAGTGGGGTATAGTGGGCGAAGGAGGAGGTACATCATCATTACAATGATCGCTGTCCCAGTAATAGTAGCGCTCTTGATCGGTCTACAGCAACATCACCCATATGAAAGTTCTATTTTATTGAATTTTGACTCTTATGGAAATAGCTCAATTGGCAAGACGTTTGTACGTATAGATACTGGACCTCCACTGCCAAAGGGGATGTGGGTCATAAAAACTGATCCAACTGCACCTTCTCCACCAAACGTACTTGCTAGGCTATCAAATGGCAATCCAGGCCCAGAATATCATATGTTGGTCAAAGCTGCAGGTATCTATAGCAATTTCGGAGTTGGAGTCAAATTCAAGATAATATCTGGCGAGCAATCAGTCGCAGGGCTGATTTTTCGATTTGAAGACACAGATCATTACTTTGTTTTGCAGGCTGATGCCAAAAATCACCAATTTTCATTGTGTAGAGCACAACCAGGTATAATTCTGTGTACTCAAGATACAAATGCCAATATAGCAACCGGGCAATGGCACAGTATAGTTGCACAGGTTGCTGGACCAGGCGGGGAACCGGCCATCGCTGGCTATCTGGATGGCGTTCGTTTATTACAAAGCTATGACGCGAATTACATGAACGGAGGACAGGTAG
>AF_2010_repII_A100DRAFT_1000038_pt1 | contig 19944 bp, 18 predicted proteins | sample AmaForreplIIA100_FD_9198 | JGI IMG/M metagenome (IMG submission 9198) | reverse complement strand
GGATAGCCCACAATAGCAATAGCAAACATAGCACTGAGAAATAGCCTCCCTGCAAACCATGTCTGTGGTATAAAATATTTGAGAAACAGGGGATCATTTATCAATTGATAAGATACAGTAGTATGAAGCAAATCAATTAATGCATTTGTCAGGAAACCTATTCCAAGGAAAAGACTGAATTTGTCATCTAAAGTACGATAACGTGATATATAGTAGAAAGAGAGTATAGATGCGAGTATTACAGCAAACATCTCAATATAGAAATGGTGTATCTCAGACAATACCCAAGTATTAGCATTAATTGATAGAATAGTTATTATCGAGAGAGGAATAGATGGTACAATTGTATATTTAACCAGAGTTTCATTTTTGGAAAAGAATGAAGAAAATGAATCGAAGCTATGTGATGATTTTGAGGTCGACTTATAATTCCCCCTTTGGAATACCTCTTCTGATGGAAGTCATTGATAGAGCAATCATTTTATCTTATCAATCTCTAAAACAGTACAATCATTTCCAACAAGTGATTTGTCACCTTTACCCAACTTAACATCACACACGACAAGACTTGAAGCAAGTTCATTTGTGAATTTTTTCTGATGAGGTATATGCTTGCCTTCCGCAGTTATTACATTCAAGAAAATCCAAGCCTCGATGAAAGGAATACATGTACCAGCTACATTATCCCTTGGTAGAGGTGGCCGGATTGGCATATAGCTGAGAGAAGGGAGTCAGTATTGATAAGTCTTTCCAACAGGCTAAGCTTCTCTAACCCCAATATTCCCGTAGTCAGGAAAATATTAGAAATGTTATCTTACTTGAGTGCATTTGATAAACCAGTATCAGTAGGTTGTCAAGCTATAACAGGCATTAACATCAAGCAGGCCAATGCAAGTCAGAAGGCATAAAAAAATAATGGATATCGGGGAGGATCTCGGTGCATATCCAATATAGGTGGTCAAAGCGTATCCAACATATCAGCGGAAATATTAGACTTGGCCTGTATGTAAGCTTGTTGATGAATACACAAAGAAATTATTTTACAAGAAAGAATCCACACGGGGAGTGCTGGATTTCTCCTAAGAAAGACTTCCAAAAGATTGCGATTTATCTCATATTATTAGTTTTTTTGCAAAGGAGAAAATATCATCATTGTTAAGAAAGATTAATGACAGTCTTGCAAACGAAAATGGTTATAATAGTAATTATCATAATTAGCGAATGGTTACTTGACAACGAACTTGGCCAATAAAGTTGGAATTAATTACAAACCCCCACAATCAAAGTAAATTACTTTAGTCTACGTCCTTCTCTAAAAACAAGTTAGCATTTTCAAATCGAGTCCAGTTAGTGTTCCTTAGTTATCAGTGGTGCAACGAAGAAATCATAGTGGCAAGCCACGCTTGCAAAAATGGAAGTTGGGACGGTTATTAAGAAAAATTAAAAACTGGATGGAAGTGACCACAACAATAGTAGCCGGGAAAGCCTATTATTTTGCAAACCTGTATTTATTTTTATGAGTTACGATTTGCCTGTTATAATGAAAGGCAAATACATAATGCTTATAATTATTGATTGGATCATGCTAAGTATAAATGCCTAATTGGAGTAAACTGAGAGAAGACTTTCCGATTACAAAGGAGTATGTATATCTGGCTAACGCGGCCATCGCTCCTATACCTTCTGCTGTCTCTAATGAAGTTCTACATTTTTATCAAGATGCCATGAATTACGGACAATTACAATGGGATAAGTGGGAGGCAAAAATGGAACAAACAAGAGATTTGTATGCAAATTTTATTGGTGCCGATAGTAGAGAAGAGATAGCATTTACTCATTCAACAAGTGAGGGTATGAATATAATTGCTCATATGTTATCAGACAAAGGTGTCGTAGTCTCGAATGAATTGGAATTTCCTTCCTCTAATCTCCCTTGGCTAAACAAGAATTCGGCCAATATTAGATTTGTAAAGGCAAGGAATGGGAATAGAATTCTGATAGAGGATATTGTAAAGTTAGCGGACCAAATTACTGAAACAAAAACCGTGATTACCAGTCATGTTCAATACACTACTGGCTTTAAACAAGATCTCCAAGAACTAGGTAAGATTTTAAAAGACAAAGGACTCTATTTTGTAGTAAATCCAACCCAATCACTCGGAGCACTATACTTCAATGTTAAGGATTATGGAATTGATTTTATGACCTCGACCGGACATAAATGGATGTTATCATCATTTGGAGTTGGTGCCATCTATATGAAAAAGAAGCATTTAAGCGATGTCAAAGACTTTAAGCCACCGTTTTTTAGTCAATCAGGTCAGAAAAGGAGAGAAAGCTATCGTAACAACATGAAGGTAAATATGTCTCACTCAGCTACACGATTTGAACTAGGTACCCCACACTTTCCGAATATAATCACACTAAATGCTGCCCTTAAATACATATCTAGGATTGGGATACGCCACATTGAAAGACGAATTCTGAGTTTGACAGATTACTTAATTGATAAACTGCAAAAGATGAAGCTATTAATTCTTTCACCCATAGAAGATAAAAAATATAGATCAGGGATAATCTTATTTACAGCTCGGAAGAAAAAGCCAAGTGATATTGTACTGGAATTAGAAAATAAGAATAAGATAATTTTATCAACTAGAGGAAAGGGTATCAGAGCTTCAATTCATTTCTATAACAATGAGGAAGACATCGACACATTAGTTGCCGGGTTAAAGAGAATATTATACTAATGTTTATTTCAAGAGATCAGGAATAAGTAGACGAGATTGCATTAGAACAAAAGATAGTAGCCAAGATTAAGGACATATTGTAGATTTCGCGATTTTAACGAACTAAGGCAACCTCAAAATTATTATGCAATTTCCTGGGTATAATATGTTAGGTTAGTACCGTTGATCACTATGCTAAACAAGGCAATCCAAATAAATTCAAAGGACCTACGATGACCATTTAAATAAGCTGCCATAAATACTTACTCTACGGCCTAACAAATGACAAGTTGACAGTCATGCCAAAATAGATTTAATGTCACCGACATTACAACTAACACTCAATTATTTGATGTTGGCTCGTTTGAAGGACTAAACTCATTTCAAGGGAAAGGAAGTATAATAGGTGTTGAATCCTTTTGTGAGCATCTGGATGAATCAGAGTGATGATTATTGCAAGACTTCTCATTCCCGTTACCATAATCTGCATTGGCCTGTTGCATGCCATTAACTACTGTCAATGTTCCAATCGCCAATGCTAATAGGACTAATAATCTTATAGTCCAAATTGTTAGACCCGTTCTATTTCATTGATCACAATATAATTATAAATTATATTACTTTCGTACGATTACTATTACATTTTCTTATAGTATTTTTTACATATAGGAATGAGTATCACAAATGTTTTTTGTTTCTTAGCAATAATCCTAAGAAGCTCTAAGAGACTAGTGTTCTGACTGTGCTCTGATACTCATCGACCTTGTATTATTTAATCTAGTTCTATATAGTTTATATTCTTGATCTGCATGTGTGGCTGCTATCATAATTTTACTTTTTGATTTTGAGGATTGCAAAAACATCTTAGTATCCTTTGGAAGACAATGCCCTCCAATCCCTTCTCTTGGTTCTAAAATGTTGACATTCCATTTTGTGTTTAAAGCATCTCTTAATTCAGGAAAGCTCAAGTTATTTACTTGACAATAAAGATAAAGTTCTTCTGCAAACGCTATTTGCAGATATCTGTGTGCATTCTCTACAATTTTAGTTGTCTCCGCTATTTCCACTGCGGAAACAGGATGCATAGGAATACCCAAGCTATTATGCTTAGACATTTTGCTATCATGGCTTAGTGTTGGTGTGTCTGTACGGAATGAGGATGTAGAATGGGTGTTGAAATAGTTGGCTGTTCCGTTATAAAATTGCATACCTGCTTTGAGACAGCAATCACATACTCCTCCCATTACACGCAACTGATTTACACCATGCTCTCTTTCTTCTAAAGCATACCATCTGTGTGGTGCATGAACAACGTGTAACCTGTGACTAAGTATGTCGAACACTTTCTGTGATGTGCCATTTGGAATTGTACTTTCTATAGCAACAAGTGCACCATCTTTTATCGCGTCTTTTGATATTCTTTCAGCTATTGATAGGACCCCTTCTATTTTTGGTGTCGACATATCTTCAGGAGCATGAGTAGATATACAAATAATGTATACGTCAAAATCTCCGAAATCGACAGCACTTTTTATTCCTATTGTCCTTTCAGCTCTTTCTATTGCTTTTACGCTTGCATCGAAGCCATACACTTCAAATCCTTGTTCTTTTACATATTTAGCTGCTGGTAATCCTAACTGTCCTAATCCAACAACCAAGACTTTATTGAATTGCATCTGAATATACGATTGTGTACAAACTGTCATACGTACTATAAGAGCATTAGAATGCATAATCTATAGTATTTTCACCTATAGATATCCATAATCAGATATTATCTTAAGTTAAACCTTGTAAAAATTCGAATAAAAATCTTCTTGTAAATTAAGCCAGTCCGATTTCTTGATTCTTAGATAGAAAATCCATCAAACAAGCACAGGGCATTGTTGTGATCTTCTTGATTTAATCTAGTGCGCAAAATTTTGATGGTTTGTCATAAGTTGTACTTCACAAAATTCAGGAAAACTTCCCAAATACTAATAATATCAAGCCGAATTGTATTTAATTGTAATTTGTGTGCATATAACGAATATAGCATCGGGAACATTATCATTATCCAATAGATTGAAAAGTAGTAATTCTTAGAAATTGGTTGTAGTTATTTTTGCAATAGTATTGATTTTCCGATATTTGTTATCGTTAGTGAATAATGATCTGATTACTCTACCAAATCGAATAAAAAGGCATCCGACGTGACTCCATTGTGTGAAATACAGAAGCCGTATCGGAACTGTAACAATATTTCCAACAATATGAAATAAGTGTTTCAGTCTGACTTTGTTGCCAATTTGCTCATTGACGTGTAATATACTTTGATTCCTGATCTTTCCTCATGCTAAATGATACATCAGATTATTATGTGTAAAATTTCAAGTAATTACTTATTAAGAAATTACATCTCATAGTCGTATGCATAATTTTTTTTTGACTTATAGTCAGCACATCATGAGCCACACAAGTGCTGCTGAAGTCAAGAATGGCAGATATGTTGCAAATCTAGACCAAATTCAGATTCGATAATTTAGTTCATAAGCTCATTCGCGGAGAGAAGAAATTCTAGTCCTTGGTCATGCACGGATTAATCAAAATAGACATACACCTGAAAAGATTTATAGAGGTTCTCAACACTCGAACCTTGTGAGTTACAGTGGAAGGTATGGTGGCGGTAGTGGTAGGGGCTTCAGAGGTCCTACAGGGCCAAAACCAGTGGAAGTAGGTAAAGAGTATGAGGTAGAGGTTACGGAGATCAGCAGGCAAGGTGACGGTATCGCGAGAGTCCAAGGGTTTGTTGTATTTGTAAAAAGCGGAAAAGTTGGTCAAAAAGCTAAGGTTAAAATCGATCAGGTGGGAAATAGATTCGCTACTGCTACGATTGTGAGTTAATTGTGAATTATTAGACCTAGCCCGATAAATCTGACTTCTGACACCGAGAGCGCATCTGGGCTGTCACTTCTATTGTAGTACAGATGTGAATAAATTTCTAATTGTCTTTTTACATATCCGCCTATATCACAGGCTAGACCATCAAGAGTACAAGTTTATCAATCTTTTGATATCTACTTATATTTTATGATCATATTTGTTGGTATGTCGTCTTTAAGGGCTAATATCATTAAAAAGGGATCAACTAATACGGCTAATCATTTCTATTATCCTCATATGAAGCTACGATTACATAGAAGCCATCTTCATTACTATTAATAAAGCGATGTTTTCTGTCATGAATGTGTGCAATGATTCAGGAGTCAAATCGAACGCAGAAAATGAAGTGGACACTCCCAGGGTATATTGTAGTTGGGATGAAGTAGTTTCGTTAACAAGTTTAATTGCAGAACAAATAAAGTCAGAGGGAAATAAATATGATGTTATTCTGGGTGTCACGAACGGGGGAATAATTCCAGCCAGGTTGATGGCACGTGAATTGAATATTAACTACATACAATTGATACCTATAAGAGATAAAAGATTGTACGAACGGGAAATGCCTTTGTTATTTAGGGAGAAAAAATATCTCATAATTGACGAAATCTATGATACAGGTGGTACCTTCTCCAAAATCTATAATGCAGTAAAAAAATTTAACTGTGATTTCGCATTTCTTATAAGTAGATACAACAATACGAATTTGTTTGAGCGGTCTTATTTAGGAAAAATTTTGAGTCATAGTGGATGGGTTATATTTCCATGGGAGTAGCAATTAAGGTTAATGGTTCGGATCAATTCTCTTCTCTATTTAGAGCAACAAGCTGAACCATAGTCAGATATTTAGACAGTATGACTGGTTTAATGGTCGCATACTGGTTTAATGGTCGCGTTAACTTAGCGAGACGGAGACATTGAGAAATTACCTAACAATAAAATATGTAAGAAACCTTGTGAATGAGTCCGTGGTGGAAAGCGAAGAACTCATACCCAATCATATAGTTATTGACGTTAGTGTACGACAATCTTTTCATGACATGAGGGAGATTTCAAATGACACATTGGAAGAACATAAGTGATACAATACATTAAGAACATGGATCCAAGTTTAGTAAACCTCAAAGTAGAATCGTTCAGGATTTTACATTGAAGCAGATTAACTGTCGAAGAAGCAATGGAATTAGAGGCGTGTTCGCACCAGATGTCATATTAGTTTTCATCACTTAGAATTCCTTTTCATGTTTTTCCTGAAGTGAAATTCCATACGTTACTTTAGTTTGATTTCCTGGCATCACAGTCATCGCAAAAAGTGGTCACACGTGCGCCAATTGCTAATATTGGCATGCTGAAGTCATTATTTAGTTGATTTGACACAGTGCAGTCCAGAAGCTAAAAATTATCTTATAATTCTAGCTAATAGTGAGGGTCTTTCTTTTGAACCACTAGCTTACTCATCAGCGATCAACTCGCTCAATTGCTTTGCACTGTCATATCATTCGTTCTTCTCTCCCTCGATCTTGATCGTGGGAGTATCACGTTCTTGTTTTCTTTGATGTGGCAACATAATATACACACAAGCAGAACCACACATCGTACAAGGTACATTATTACCTTCAATCTGTCCTGTTCTATTATGGATTCTCTCTGCTTCTTCTGGATTGATTGCTAATGATATTTGCTTCTCCCAGTTCAAGCTTCTTCTTGCTTCAGTGATTTCCATATCCCATTTGATCGCTTTTTCTCTATTCTTAACTAAATCGCCTGCATGAGCTGCTATTCGATAAGCTATCAATCCTTCCTTTACTTCCTCAGCTGTTGGCAATGCAAGATGTTCTGAAGGGGTCAAATAACACAATAGATCCACGCCTTCGGCTGCAGATATCGCAGCTCCAATTGCGCTAGCGATATGATCATAGCCTGCTGCAATATCTGTCACTAGAGGTCCCAGAACATAATATGGAACATCTCCTATCAAAGATTTTGCTAGCCTAACGTTGGGGGCTACCTCATTTAATGGAACGTGCCCTGGACCTTCAACCATTACTTGGATATCTTTTTCATGTGCCCTTTTTGTAAGCCTTGCAACATTAATCATTTCGGCAACTTGTAATTCATCGTGAGAATCTAGGATGGAGCCAGGTCTTAATGCATCACCTAGACTGAAAGTAACATCATACTTTTTTGCAATCTCACACATGTAGTCAAAGTGTTCATAATACGGATTCTCCTTGTCATATTTTAACATCCAAGCAGCAGTTATAGTTCCACCTTTAGAAACAATCCCAGCGTGCCTATTTACCTTTAAAATACGCTTAGCCAATTCTTTTGTTATGCCAGAATGTATTGTTGTATAATCAACACCATCTTTCGCATTCTTTTCAAATGCATTTAGAAAATCATCCTCTGTAATATTTAGTGGATTCTTAAACTTCTCAACTCCGTGAACATATGCTTGATACACTGGAACCGTCCCAAAAGTAATTGGTGCAGCTTCAAGCAGTCTTTCTCTTATGAGATTGATGTTGCCTCCGTCAGACAGGTCCATTATTGTGTTAGCCCCGTACTTGACGGCAGTCTTGGCTTTGAAAATTTCTTCATCTAAATTCTGATACAATGTGGAGGTACCTATGTTTACGTTGACCTTGGTTTTCAGGCCGCGCCCTATCCCGACTGCCTTGATCTTTTGCTTTCTTGAAATATTCTTTGGAATAATAATTGAACCGGTAGCAACTCTATGAACAAGGCTATCCAAACTAATATCTTCGTCTTTAGCAACTTCAATCATTTCCTCGGTTCTTATACCTCGTCTAGCACTATCCATTTGAGTACTCATTTCTAGTTCAAATAGTGCGACCCTAAATATAGCGTTTTAGCTAAGAAGTTCATACAATACCGTGTTACCAAAGTCTAGAAGACATACGGAATCCGTCTCCATCTGATTTTCCTTTGTAGTAGTAATCGAAATTTAAGCTATAGTCAATATATGCTAACAAAAAATTAAGCTCCCTGTAGGTTTTTATCGATAGTAAAGGCGTAAGGGACTTTAAGTAATATTCAATCTCGAGTCCACGATCAGGAGACGGATACTGTAAAATCCTATGAGTCAAGCCCAATATTGTAGTGGAGAATATTTTCCTATATTCTATAAAGTTTATCAAGTACTGTATTATGTCGAATAATATATAATCTTTATCTTCATTTTTTCCTAAAATTACAAGATCGTTGGATTAGCCATAACATTTATGAAAGAGCGAATTAATGATTGATAAAAAACGGTTATGTGGTAATCCCCTGAAATTCAGCCCCGAACAATTGAGTGCCGAAAGACATAGGTATTGCTGGGGGATGATGCAAATTAGTAGATGCAAAATAGTATCGAGTCCATTTTTACGCGTTAACGGCAGGATTGATCATCTTCAAACTCAATCCACGAGAGTGGTGACAATTAGGATATCAGTCAAATAGTAAAGCTGCTTGCTGGTAGAAATAGTGATGTTGTAATGACTAGATTAGGACTTACTAGAAAACAGTATTATTCAAGAATCAATGGATTGATAAATGCNTGTCTCATAATGAGAAAGAGTAAGTATTTTCTTACGTTATTAGGTAAAGTGGTTTATGAGTCTCATATACTAATTGAAGAGGCCGTCGAAAATTATTGGAAACTCAAAGCAATCGATTCTATTGAAACTTCACACCCTTATGATGGCATGTCTGTCGAGGGACTAAATAGATTTATCGATGCTCTTATCAAAAATATACTCTAGAATTACAACATTTCTTCAGGCCACAATGATAAAATCCATGTTCGGGGACGTGGAAACACCGCTGCCTGACTATGCATGAAATAACTATTTAGAAAAATTATTCATTGTGAGTATACTTCGCCCAACATGACCACGTGACTGGTGCCAAGAGATGGCCCAAATCAGTTCCTAGGGGGTTTTATCGTTTGCTCATTTGTCCCTCCATTCCTAATGTATTGGGCAACATCTCGGAAATCAGTATTTCAAACCCCAAATTTTGATACTGTTATACTTGTCTTAACACGAAAATGCTCAGAAAAAGTATCTGCCCAATCATTTTTTAAGTGATATATTGAAATCTTAGTACATTTATCCTCATTAGAACCAAATTGAATAAATCAAATACGATTATGATATATTGTAAACAGTAGCTAATTAATTTACAACTTATGAACAGTTAGCTGCTGTGTTTAACACTACTTAATTTGTAAGACCTGGATATTATCAAATAATGAAGAAATTTGGACCTATCAGATGTAATATGAATCATGGGGTCTTGGATGCTGAAAGTGACAGGAGAATCCAATCAGAAAAGGATAGACTAATACATGAACATGATTTTATTACCAAAAAAATTAAGGGAACAAATTACTTTGTTACTTGTTGTATTACTTGTAGTGATTGTTACTGTAATTGCTGTGGTAAATTGATAGAATAGACATTCTTCAGCATACTGTCACCGTCGACCTTCACAGGGGTATAATAGTTACCCACCTGAGAAGAGTGGAATGAGTCTATTTTAAGAATAGTTGACACTAGTTTATTCATTTAATACTCTCTTTTGGTGAGTTATATGGTTATCATACTGAGCTTTTATCTATAATATGGTTCTGGGTCGGACCTATACTTTTGCTCGCAGATCTGAAATACCTCTTGAAAAAATAGAAAAAGCATTGTTCGTTAGACTTGAAAAAAGAACCAAGGGTTCATTTCTCATTTTTTTTCCGACCGATCACACTCGGAATGTTTGGATCTGTGGTTTGTTCTCCTGCGGGGGTTCTCTCCTACCCCCGTTGTGCTTCAACTAGTGACTGTATGCGCCGACCTATTTTTCTGCAGTTCTTAACGGCGGCATCCTTCCTGCTTTAAGAACTGATTTCTTTCTCCCTATCCTAAGTCTATAAAATGTTTCAAGTAGCAGCAAAGTTGGGATAAAGCCCAATACGACCCACGAAACGGATTCAGTTATTTCCATAGACCTTGCTCTGCTTTCGTAATAGATTAAGTCTAGTCACTTGCTTATTGAATAAATCAAATCCCGTAATGATAATTCATAAACACCGTTACAGACTTGACGTATATACCATGTGTAAAATTTGAACTGTTGTTAAGAAGAATTGAGCTGGTTTCGTAGCCGCACCTGAAGACGACAAAGCGTCAGAAATAGGGGATATGCCGAAATACGTTAGACCAAAAGGCATTCCCATACATAATTTGTTTCATTATAAGAGATGGTGGATAACATATTTTATGAAGAATCATGCGGCAGTAAATGATCATTGAGAGCGCAAACCATTCCTTAATTATCTGGAGTCTATAAGACAGTCTTTAATAGAAACAATACAAAGTATTGATATTGATATGAAGACTGGCATAACCCTACCACAGTATGGATCGCAAGCTACAAAAGAAAATGTTATCCAGCTGGCAAAGGCTGCAGAGCAAGAACAACTCGATTCTCTTTGGGTATTTGAGAGATTACTCTGGCCTATTAATCCACAAACGCCGTATCCAGGCGCGGCCGATGGGAACCTTTCACCTGCTCTACAAAACGTGTTTGATCCAATGGAAACCCTTACTTTTGTTGCAGCAAAAACAGACAAAGTTGCATTAGGATCTTGTGTTATAGATATGTTATTTCACAATCCTGTAATTTTAGGAAGACAATTTGCAACTTTAGATGTTTTATCACAGGGAAGATGTATTTGTGGCCTTGGCATTGGTTGGTCAAAAGATGAATATATGGCCTCTAATGTTCCATTTAAGAATAGAGGAGCAAGAGCGGATGAGTTTATCCAAGTACTAACACGGATCTGGACTGAAGACGTAGTTGAATTCAAAGGAAGGTATTATAATATACCTGCTTCGAAAATCAGACCAAAACCAATTCAAAGGCCAAGTATTCCAATCTATCTGGGCGGGTTCAGTCCTAACACATTTTCAAGGATTGCCAAATATGCGAATGGGTGGCTGCCCGCTGCAGCGGGCTCTTTAGATTATATTGAAAACGGTATCAAGACTTTAAAAGAGAAAGACAGACATTTAGAGATAATTGCACTCACATATCCTCAAATAATTACTAATTCTTCCAAAGAGGGCGCCACAAGGACCCCATTAACTGGGACTGTTGATGATATCGGGAAGGATCTCCGAAACATGAAGCAGATGGGGATTAATCATGTGATATTTGGACTTACAGAACCAGATTTGGACCGAATGATTGAAACAGCAAAACAACTCTCCAAATTCATTAAATAACACCAATACTAATGTGACGGATCCTAGGCAGTAACAAGAAATCGTTAGAAGAAACAAAAATATCTCGGCCTCAAGCCCTAAAGCATAAAATTGGTTCGGGATTGGTCCGAAAATCATCACTTCTACACATATACCATTCCCTGTCATTGTATTGAGAGTGCCACCTTTGTATGCTTTGACTCCCGTAATTTGGCAAATTATGCTCATGAATTAATTCCAAATTAAGATCTTGCAAATATTTCGTGATTGCCGCGTTCAGCCGTTCTATCTCCACATTCGTTAGAACGACATGTTCTTGATGAATCAAGTGAGTTTGCTGTGCCTCACATTTTTAGATGTTCAATGTCCTCACTTTTGACATGTTTATGGCTTATGATGATGTTGACTAGAGATACATTGAGGGTAGATCGATATATTATTATAATAAAAGGAGAATAAAACCAGATTAAGACAAATAATACAGTCTTCATGCGCGGATTTTAGATGTGTACATTTACTCCGAAAAATTATAAGACTATGGTTTGAGAAAAGAATGCTCTTTAATTCAAGCCTAGTGATCGTATTTTCTTCCTGGACTGTTGATTAGTTTCTTCGAGCATCACCTTTATAGCTTGCTCATATTTTTTTGCAGTTTCTGAACTTCTGACACCATTGGCAGCAAATATCAAATTAGTGTAATCAAGCTAAGCTATTTCCTAATGACGTAAAAATCATAGTTGTCTGTCCTTTTAGCATTATAGATTTTATTGCTAATATGGTGTTCAACTATTGCGCAGAATGCCGGGAATGTTTCAACCACCCCTATTATTGGACAGAGTATTAAGGTTTGTAAATGATAAAGAAACCTCTTCGGTTTACTAATCTTTGTATATCGTAGATTTAGAGACAAACCTATCTGATACGATAATAGCCATACAATCGAAGAGAAAAGTAGCATCAAACCCACGCTAATCTCAACCGGACTTCCCTTTGCCAACGTATGAACTATTGATTGTGATGAGATTATATTCATTACCTTCAAAACCCAGTACGTGATATCCAAATTCAATCCGTGATTTATTTGTGCCATTGAAGACAAAAACTGCAAGTTTGGGACTAACTGAGAATGAAACCATAAAATTGGCGAAATAATTCCAGATATGAAAACCAAAAAGTATGTTATAAGTTCGAATGTTACCTTAAATCTATGTATTAATGGGAACTTGTCAATATTTTGCAATCTACCAAGGATCCACCTCCGTCTTTGCATAAAATGGTCTTTGATATTCAAGGGAGGTTGCTCGAGTAGTATTCCTCCATGCCATCCCAAGGAATTTGAGCCATATTTCTCATAGATTTTGTATCCAAAAATTTCGTCTTCTGCTAGAGTTGGTCCAAAATTCCAGCCAACACAATCCTCAATATCTGATCTCACTAGCAAGTTGCTTCCATGCATGTGCATCGGTGGGGGGTTAGTCATATGCGACACACAATGATAACATGTGAATGGTCTCCCAGACTCTGCAATTGCAGTCAGAAAGTTTGCAGATTCAAATTTCAATGGATAAAAAATAGGACCTTCTGATGCAATTACATCTCCTTCTTTTATTTTCTTGAGTAATGAGAGTATCGTTTGACTCGTAACATAGCTTTCTTCGTCCATATGAAATATCCAATAGTTTGAAGTATTCCTGGCAGACCTACGACGTTGCTCAACAGCATATTGCAGTGCTCGTCCTTTTTTAATAGCATTAGTGGAGAATTTACTGTCTACTACGATGACTTCACATTCCTTTATATTTTTTAAACTCTCTAAATCGGCGAGGTCGTCACTGACAACAGAGATTCCAAAATTATAATAATTTATTTTTGAACAAGAATTTCTAATAGAGTCAATTCCACGCTTTACGACAGGAGTCTTTGTTGCAGACCTTGTAGTTATTTGAAACAATATCTTAGGATCGTTCTTAGTCCTGGAAGAGTGGTTCTGAACATAAGCTTTTCTATTTTTCAAAAATCTTCCCAACGTTAAAAACGCAACAGGTACACTAGAAAACCAGAATGCGGTGATGATGTACACTATGAGATTCTCTAATAACAATGATTTTTTCATTTACGGATTCTTATTTAATACTTATCCTGTTCTGAACGTCTAGCTCTTATGTGGTAATAGCTATATTCATTATATGAAATTGATTAAGCAAGTATAATGTGAAAAATCCTCACGAAAGGCATGAATATGAATAAAATGGAATTTTGAACTATAAGTGAAAGCTTGGTTTGGTTTATAACAAAAATTAAGCGGGGCATTAAGAACAAAAAGAATGTCAAGAAATAGGAGATAGATTGATGTTCTGTCATTAGTCAATTATTAATATTATTGGCTTTGCTTGTCGAAGCTAAGCTCCAGTTTTCAATCGTCTTTTATTAAGCGTCTCTTTCCATATGCTATTCTGGCTGCAGTTTCTTAACATCGAGTCTATAATTTTCCTAAGAAGATGACAACTGATTTTATCTAAGCAGGCATATGAACTGAACTCTGACTTGTTTTTTTCTAATTCTGCTGGTACATATCTTAGCAAATAGGAAAACTCTTTTTCTTTAGGTGCACAGTAATTATCATTAGCTGCGTGTTTTAATTGCGTGGCAATTTGGACACAAAGCTACACAATTCGACTCTCTGTTATTTGATCTATCATTGTCTTTGTGATCAAAGTCTACTACATTTAATAACTTATTACATTTTAGACATTTATGATGTTGCTTATTCAAAGTGCGTTCTTTAATAGACTCTGGGAAGCAATGTCTTTTTCTATTTTTTCTCACTCTATGCTTTAGTTTATATTTTGTCCATACAATTATGAAGGCAGCGATAAGAATTAGAACGATTGGAGCAAACCAACTATATGTAGTCTGTGATGAAGTATCGTCCGGTGAAGCAATAGTAGAATGACCAGGACCGGTCGGAACTAGCTTTTGCCATTTAGCAGTGTAACCGTCTATCCATCCTCTACAATAAAGGTGACTATGTTTACCTTTATTTGTGTAGTTGCCATTTGGATCGCAAGCCATGTTAAACTGATTGTGATGGTGAAAATCTATGAGTGCTTGTTCTCTTCCATTTAAATATCCGTCAGTATATTTTCGAGTAGCGCCTAAGATCGTGCTTACATTGGATGCTAGAATGATTATCGTAAGGATGAGTATTCCTACTGCTAGTATTCTAATCATATTCTTACTCTTGATTGTATGCAGTTATTTTATAAGATCGAACAAATCTATATAGGCATAAGGTAGTATTATACCGAAAGTTATTACAGAGGATTATTTTTTCCGAGATGTCTCTGGAGAAACAAAGTGTTATACGCTCAACTAAATGTGCTGAGCTCTGATGAGGTAAAATAAAGAACATAAACACCGCAGTTAGCAACAACCGGACATGTCAGACCACTCACTATATACTGACAAATCAAGATCCCATTATTGGTGTTACAAAAAAATCAGAGGTCGTATGTATAATACCAAAGCAAGCACCATACGTGTTCCCATATTCGAAAAAGCAGAAGTAATGATCATGTATCGAACGTTTGTCTACGTAACAATTGAGAAAATATTCTAGTGCTCAACTGAGTGTGGTTGTGTTCAAATTGCATATAATACATGGAAATGATGTTACTCTTTATAAGAACTGATGTTACTCTTTATAGTTAAACCAATTTGTTGTTAACGATTTGAGGTTAGCCAAGCATTTATCATTTTTAGAAGGTCTTCTAGGACTTTTGCGTAATTACAGTATAATTGCTTATGAAAGTTACTGCCAATTGAACACCCAGTAGATATATTTCCAGTTTGGCTGTGAATGGGATTATTACAGCCTCCACTTTCAATCTTTCTTTTGAGATTAACAGTTAACCAGGAAAGTGTTATTATGGCTAACAGGAACAGAGTGACTTCGGTCTGCATAAAGTTATATTGAGTAATTTCTTCCTCTTTATTACTACACTCCTTTTGAGTTGGGTTAGCACAATACTCTCGGCTCTTTAGAAGAACATTGATGGCCAATGAGGACCAGAAGAAACCATTAGGTATAATCTTATTATCAGCTGCTCCGTATGGAGGACCAAATTGCCTACAGAGTTCTTCCAAGGCAGAATAAAAATGCTCTGGATTATCGAATTGTATATTAAACCATTTCTCATCGGTCATAAAGTTCAGATTAGTTATTCTTCTATTAAACATTGAGCTTCCACGCTTCCACGCATATTCTCTAAAATGTTTTTAGGTTGTTATTGGGATGGGGGTAATAAAGATCTTCAAAAGCCGTTAAAACATACATGCATGTTAAAACAAGCGTGTATCTGCAATTTTGAGATACTTCTTCGTGTATTCTAGTTAGATTTGCTGAAAAATCACCTGAACGATTAAAAGCAGACGAAAAGATAAACACTTGATGAGTACGCTTAAGAATAAATTAAAAGAATCTAAGAAAATTGTGTTCCTAACTGGAGCTGGTATATCACAAGAAAGTGGAATTGCTACATTCAGGGGGAAGGATGGCTTGTGGCAACAATATGATCCAATGAAGTTTGCTTCCCCGGAAGCATTCATAGATGATCCAAAGTTAGTGTGGAGGTGGTACAATGATAGACGGAGGGAGATCCTGGCAGCAACTCCCAATCTAGGACATACTTCGATAGCAAATCTTCAAAATCACCGACACGTATCAGTTGTTACTCAGAATATTGATGGCCTACATCAAAGGGCTGGAAGTAGGGATGTAGTAGAGCTTCATGGAAACATCTTTGGCACTAAGTGTACTAAATGTGATTTCAATTTTATTATGGGATCTGAATTCTTTGAATTGCCTATTTGCGAATTATGTGGGAGTTACCTGCGGCCCGATGTTGTATGGTTTGGTGAGGGACTAAAACAAGAGATATGGAACGATGCAGTAACGTACTCTACGAGTTGCGATATGATGATAATTGTAGGTACTTCTTTGACTGTGTCGCCAGCTAACTCACTATTTTTATATGCTAAAAAGAATCATGCGACATTAGTTGAATTGAATCCTGCTAACTCGCCATATAGCGATGATATGGATTTTTGCCTCAGAAAGACTGCAACAGAAGGGTTACCAACTCTATTATCCATCTTCAAAACTGTCTGAGGCAACCGCTATGTACCTAGAATATTTTAGATATCGTTTGTACCTTTCTAGTAAATAGAAACAACATCAACTAAAGGGTCAACATTAAATCAATCGCAGTACCAGTATGATTTCCTTCTAGCGCGGTCCATTTCCTCATCTTAGATTGAGGCATATATGTGTAAACATACTAGAGCGGTCTAACGTTTAACATTACTTAACGTGGTATCTGAAGGGTTTGGTCAGGTTTCTTTCTTAGGGTTGCTAAGGAGATTAATAACGTTTTTGTATGTTCTTAAGAACTGTTTTCCTTTGTATGTTGTTCTATAAATTCCGTCTGCTTTCTGATATGATAACAATCCACGATTCTCTAGAATTGACAGATACATTTTCAAATTGTCTGGTGATTCGGTTATCTCTAATTTGTTCATTAACCTTGTGAGAGTAGCTCCATTGATGGCAAGTGCTGTCTCAAGTATGTCCATAATTATTATATGTCTATTTTCGTTTATCATAGCTAAAATTATAACAAATTATAATCCTATTCACTGCTTGTTAACTTGTTTCCCATGGTACAGTTTGCTTACCTTGTTTGGTACTATAGGTTTTGTCGAGGAATGATATAGAAGAAGAGACAGATCTTATTAAAGATCAATCACTTTTAAACAAGCTAAAAGACAGTTATTACACCTATTAGACAGGACAAGGACAGATGCATTGTAGAAAATGTGAAATTTTTATATCTGCTAATCTTGGAACTCCGGATTTCTCCTAACGACGTATGCTCATGAAGGAAAGGATCCTGTTTCTCTTATAATTTACTAAACCAATGAAGAGATTTAAGTACATATTAGTATAGCTGGCTTGTGATGAATAAGCACTTTTCACTGCATGGACTCTTTGAGACACACCTGACCGTAAGTAATATCCAGCGATCTATAATCTTCTATCGTGATATAGTAGGTCTTCATCTCGCTATTGAGGTACCAGAACGAGGTGCCGCGTTCTTCTGGATCGGTGATCCCTCGTCTTCTTATTCTTCTAGACGTTCGATGCTCGGCCTATGGTCAATAGGTACATCGCCTATAGGTCTTACTCTGCACATTGCCTTTGAGGTGGCGGAGATTAACGACCTTTTGGATGCACCAAAACAATTGAAAGATAAGGGGATCATCCCATTATCATTCTTCGGAATAGAGTCGATGGAGCCTAGCGTGATCGGATGGATGCCGGCCGCCGCTGTTTACTTCCGAGATCCAGATGGTCATATGTTGGAGTATCTCACGATGCTGGATGAAAAGGAGCGAAGACCTGACCTAGGAATTGTCAGCTGGTCTAATTGGATTTCTAACAATAAGTAGACAAAATAGACGTTCCATAACCCCAATGTACACAATTCAACTAGTGATTCCTCAACTTATTCAGTTCTAAAGACATTTGATGATGTTTGGATCTGTATCGGAAAATCCTACATCAGCAAGTTATTGGGTAGAGATTGCAGCACTCGCTAGCTGACGCAAGTTTTGCAAGTGCTAAACGCGCTGCAGAACAAATTTTGAGATCACAGCTATCGCTTGCTCACTCTGTCGCGTTGCATGCATATTTATTATACTAATATTATTCAGTGAATGGTACTCTACTGTCTTTAAAATGATAATTTCCGAAATTTAATTGCATGATAAAGAACAGAAAACCTATTAGTGGTATGCATTTGCAAAACTATTAGAATATCCCAATGGAAATTTCTGACATCAAAGAACTGTTCAACTATAATCATACGGTTAGACAAAATTACATTGACGCATTTAAACAAAAATTATCATGGGAAGACATGATAAAAAACCGGGAAACCGGTTGGTTGTCATTGAAAGACACACTGCTACATATAATTTGGGTTGAAGATTCGTGGATTAATTATTCTATTCAAGGTCTGGAAGACCCCAATAGACCATTTCCTTTTTCTAATTACGACTCATGGAATGCGATTGATGACTATAACCTTAATTCTACATTAAAGATCAACAATTATTTGTCCGCTCTAATGCAAAGCGATCTATGGAGACCAGTTTCACGACTTAATAAGGATGGAATAAGAAGAACTGCAATAGTTAAAGACGTGCTCATTCATGTCGTGGCAGAAGAATTGCATCACAGAGGGGAAATAATTGCAATTCTATGGCAAATGAATTTTCAACCACCGGATATGGGTTGGCTTTCAGTCATGAAAAAAACGGATCCCATATGGATATTGTAGAAAGAAGTGAGGGAGAAGGAAATATGACAAAATAAAACTATGATCGAGCCGTCTGTGATATACTAATTCACTCTCTATACGTCAAAAGTAACATTGAGACTCTAAACCCTAACTAACTATAACCGAAGAAGATAAACCCACTTCATGAATGTGAATCTATTATTAGATCTTACACGTATAAGTAATAATACTGGCACCATTAAATTGTCCCCTCTAATAGGCCAGAATCAGCAACCGTCAGGACGTCTTCTATTGTTACCATTGTCTTTTACTGGAGCTACGTTATTGTCAATAGATGAGATGTCAGAAGAGAGCCAGAGGGTGTAACAGAGATGTTTTCATGTTCTTATGTAGTTCTTGTAAGAAATTGAATCATAGACTGACATTAGCAATTACACCGATAGTACCAACTGCTGCGTTAGCAACTNCTACATTTGCTGTCCCACGGAAGGCTGGTTTTCTTGTCGAAAAGGGTACGCTTAAGCAAAATTTAGGTAGCTACCTCACAAGACCGTCTTCCTATTATATTGCATTACAACAAATATTATCTGTGGCCTGAGATAATATCAACCAGCAATCATTTTGTGAAATTCAGCATCACTCATACTATTCCTACTTTTTACCCAT
>AF_2010_repII_A100DRAFT_1000036_pt1 | contig 20215 bp, 18 predicted proteins | sample AmaForreplIIA100_FD_9198 | JGI IMG/M metagenome (IMG submission 9198) | reverse complement strand
AGTGTCCTGTGAAAACTGCCTTCGCCCTTTTTGTTACGGCTAGTTTAAATTAAAATACCCGACAAGAAATCGCTCCCAGATTGGGTGGGGTGACTTTAACTGCATCATCAAGGTTTGGAGTAAGTCTCGTGTGATCTAAAATATGGTAATGCTGCAGAAATCAACAGATCACACCTGCCTCTTTAGCTTTTACGCCACAAATAAGTGCTCCAATTCGAGGCAACTTTAATTCTTGGAATGTCCAATATGTAATTTAAGTTCACCTATAATGCAAGGTCTTGGCGACAACAGTCTAAGCATGTCTTGTCTGGAACAACAGATCCATACGAAAGAGCATGTGTCTAGGACCTTAGAATGGAAGATTAAGCATCGATCTTTTAATAAAATTTGAATGGTTGCATTGATAATTGTTATTGATCTTGAATGTCTTGGCTGAAAGGAATACGCTCAATCAATTGCAATGTTTTGAATAAAAGATCGGATAGGTTTGAAACGAGCTGAGCGGGTTTGCCCAATTCAAAAGTTTAACGGTTCAGACAGTGGTACTTGTACTAACATACTCTATATTTGACAAAAAGATGAATCCTAAATCAAATGTTATATAGTTACTAGTGAATATTTATGATGTAGAAATCTACCAGAGTTATATCTCAGCCTCACATTTTTTTAACCATATGATAACGAAATCATACGATAAGCGTAGATTTTATGTCTTAGTCTATGAAAGAAATGACAACCTTTACAAGCAAGCAGCCTGGCTTTATGAAACAAAGGGGGATAAATGCCTGTCAAGTGGCTTTGCTAATATAGCCTTGGATAAGAAATTGGCTAAAGGGCTTCATTCATTGGGATTGGGAATAAATGCCACAGGAACAAACTAGGAAAAGAGAAAGACAAAATGAAGTAACCTTATGGGTAAATGAAATTACGGAAAATGTTTGGTTCGCCCTTCACACAAAATATACGAGAATAGTTGTACAAATTCAGCAAATTACAAGCTTAAACATAATTTTGAGAGAACATAAAAGTACTATAAAAATCCCGCTGTCAGAACTTGATGATGTGATTATAGAAAATGAGCAAAGCCTCGGGCGTAGTACTCATGCTAGGTTTTCAAGGGGTAGATACTTCACACCAAATTATGGTTCTGGCGATTATAATCATAAGTCAGTAGGAGATCTAGTCTTTTTGCATCATGGCGAACGTAAAATTGCCTTTCACAATTTAGTAGATCCTAGGAGTATTCGTGATCTAGTGAATAGTGAAAGGAAAAATTTGCAACTCATCCACAATCTCAAATCTAATAGGAGTGTTGCAAGTACAACCAAAATGTCGGCACTGGGACCTGTATTTTTAATATATAATCATCGGAGCTTCAAAATAGACAGACCATCTAATTGGATCATCATTACCAATCGTAAAGTATCAAAAGAAAAGTCATTTGTAGTATTTAAAAAGCCGCCATTAGATTCTATAGAAGCAGTATCCGTTGATATTGAACAAAATAATAGGAAAATTACAATGGAAGACCTTGCAAAACTGGACCAAAGATTATTGAAGCGGGATGTTTTGAATTTTCAGTTAGTTGAAAAAACTAATACTTTTGATTTGGCTGGCATGACCGCATTCAAAATTGTCTACGATGGAATAATCCATAATAGATTAGTTAGACACATGCGCATATCTACCATTAAAAAACCAAACTTGTATAGACTGGTTTTCATCTGCGAAGAAGAAAAGTTCTTAGAGAGGCTGCCAACTGCCACTCGCATGGTAGACTCCTTCAACTTTGTAACTGATGCTCCAAAAAACGATAGGGGCGAGATCAACTCACTAGAATAGATAGGAGTGAAGCAAATAATCTACATAAGTTGCACATATAATTTACATAAGATACAAACAAGGTGCACTATACTACACACATGATTTAGAAAAAATATGCAAGTGATATTACCATAAAATCATTCATCCTTGATTTTAGTTTAATAGTTATACATCTAACGACCTTGTTTAATACTAGTTGACTGTAGAAATATCAATTGGTAGATGTTTTATCACACCTGTCTCCATTATTTATAGAGGTAATGGATTTATTTGGAACGATGGCATTTGCTGTAACTGGTGCGTTCAAAGCTATTGAACACAAAACGGATTTAGTCGGAGTGATCATTCTTTCAACAATAACAGGGGTAGCCGGTGGGGTAATCAGAGACTTAATTTTTGGGATACATCCACCAGTTGCTATAACTAACCCATCGTACGTTATAGTAACCGTTTCTAGCGGCGTCGTCATATTCTTTCTTTATCCGTCTCTTAGAAGACACTGGGGTTTGTTTTTGAAATTTGACGCCATTGGGCTGGGTGTATTTAGCATAATTGGAGCCACTGTTGCCTATAACTTATTTGGGTTGAACTTTCTTATCATGGCTTTTGCGGGCCTTATAACTGCTGTAGGTGGTGGGATATTGAGGGACGTGTTTGTAAATGAAATACCCCTCGTTTTCATTAAAGAGTTCTATGCATCTGCTAGTTTCCTTGGAATCGTAATTTTTTTTGTCTTGTTAGTGCTGGGCATCAACTTCAATATTACTACTATAGCGTCAATACTCGTAGTGATCATTATTCGCTTTGTTGCGATGAGACTTAATTGGAATTTGCCAAGGGCAAGAACTTAAAACTTGGTTATAATAGCTTGGATCAAGTCACTTAATCTGATTTCCAACTGAGTTGTAGTCTGATCTTCATCAAATAAGCACGATGTGGCACGGAAATCGGATCATGCTATTTCTACATAATTAACATATGCCCTTGTTTAAATACAATGATATTTGGGTGCTTGAAAAACTTTCGGATGTAAGATTAAAAGACGTGCATTAGGTATTGTATGATTAGTGTGACATCACTTTGTTTTCTAGGCTAACAGGTACCAAATCCAATTCAAGATCTTTTATAGATCTACATCTATTTCTTAAGGTCATTTCGGTTATGCCAGCCGCCTTTGCGATATCAGATTGAGTTCTTTTTTCGCCAAAGCTCATACACGATATATACAGAACCGCAGCTGCCATACCCATCGGATCCTTACCTGCAGTTACCTCCATACTAATTAATTGAGACATTATTTCGATGGCTTTACGTTTCGTTTTTTCTTCCAAATGGATTTTGTTCGAAACTTTAATTATACATTTATTAGGATCCACATTAGGGATCTTTATATCAAGCTCAATAATTAGAAGCCTATAACTTTTTGCCAAGGTTTTATGTTTAATATTGTTGGCTCCGGCAATTTCCTTTAATGATTTTGGAATTCCCAACTCTCTACAGCAAATGTAAAGCGCTGCATCCAAGACAGCTGAAATAGTCCTTCCTCTAACTAGCCCTCTTATCTGTGCTTTTCTATAAATATATGCAGTTTTCTCTACTACTGTATCTGGTAGTCCAAGCTTGTCCTTCAATGAGTCAAGCTCTGAAAAAGCGTCTTTGAGGTTTCCATCGTGAGAATTATTAGCTTTTATTCTGAGGTCCCATCTCCGAAGCCTTTCCATTCTAGACCGCATGCCTGCGTCTAGGAAGTGACCGCTAGCATCTTTGATAGGTCTTCCAATAGTAGTAGAAAGTCCCCTGTCGTGACGAGCTAAAGAGGTCGGAAGTGAATAATTTGTCTTAAGATCTGTCGTATTGGTTCCAAGTGAAATACACCAAGTGTCTCGCTCATCTTGAAAATAATTGGAATTTACCAGGCCACATTCACTACATATGATCTCTCCTGATTCATGGTCAGTTATGAGATCCTTGCTCTTGCATGCAGAGCAGGTGACGCTAAGCTGTTTCATCGGGGATACCATTATAATTGTAAGTCAACATAAGATGAAATTGGTGCCTTGCCTACTAGTACAATAAAACTCTGCAAATTGCTATTATTTTGTGATGCATCTCTTGTGGAGATCATACTCAAGACTAGCACGACCCAGCTATTTCACTCTTGTAATACATTCGTCGAATATATCATCTAAAATCATGTCCCTCAATGGAACAATCAAATGTAATATGTGCATATTTGTTTCTCAAATCCCACCGACTGTAACCCAAGAAATGTTCGAAAGGCCCCTCTTTTATCTAGGTAGCGATTCACATACGTCAGAATAGGAAGCTGTGATAGTTCTACTTCAATCGACTCATTTGAAGAGAACCTATATTATAGAATGAGAATTGGGTATCGCTTTTATCGTTCTACCCGAGGTATTATATAATGCTAGCTTAGGCTATGAGTTCTCAAAAACATATATTTCAGTACAAGATCTTCTTATTCACATTTGAAGAGAGATTCTCGGACGGCTATGCCAGTCTTCGTTATAGTATTACTTACTACTTCAGTTGTTACTTCAGTTATGGCATCTCAACTAGTGCCTTTCAAAATACCTCCATATCTTATACAGGGGGTAAAAGCGGCCAAGCCCAAGGCGTCTCTACCAGACCAAATCACATCTCCAGGCAAGAGCAATCCTGGTGTGTCTTCGATATCTGGCAATGCACCAACGGGCTGCATTAATTATAATCCTGTTACAAGATCAATTACTGTCAGCTGTACCAATCCCACAAGACTCACGGATGTAAATAACGTTTTACACGATAATAGCATTCTAGCCAAGCAAACTCCTGACGGGGTATGGCTTTTGAGTGCTAATTTGGTAATAGCTAAAGGTGCGATCTTCCATATTGACTCTACAGATACTAAGTGGCTTAAGATAAATTCAAAAGTACCAGGAAGTTCCGGCGATGGTAGCAGCTCAAAAAGTGTTCGGCCGTCGTATTGGATTGATGTTCATGGCAGTCTAAAAATTGATTCAGTAAAGATAACTTCGTGGGATCCAACTACAAACTACTATGCCATAACGAATGGATCAAGAACTGGAAGTGGTGTATTTATTTATGGTTCGCCCAGACCTTCCATAGTAGTTGAAAATAATGCAACAGGNACAACAGATATCACAAATTCTGAAATAGCGTATTTAGGCTATGAAGAAGGGAAACACAAGGGTGGTTCAGGTCTGAGTTACTATTATGGTGGTGATGGGAGCATTATAGAGAACAACGACATTCACCATGTATATTTTGGATTGTACACATTTGGTGTTGGCCATATGGTTGTANCCAATAATATCATCAGAAATAGTGGCCACTATGGACTTGACCCCCATACAGGGACACACGATATGATAATTCGGAATAATACAGTATTCAATAATAATGGAAGTGGTATAATTTGTTCTCTTAACTGTTATAATATATTAATTGAAAATAATAAAGTGCATCATAATGCAGAAGACGGAATAGACTTTAGTAGGAATATGTACAATTCTATTGCAAGAAACAATATAGTATATGACGAAGCGAAAGGCATTTTTGTTTCACAGTCGCATAGGAATCAGATTTACAATAATAGCGTTTCAAATAGTGGAGATGGCTTTAACGTAAATTCAGGCTCCTCAAATAACAATATGTACGGAAACACAATATCGGATTCTAAATCACACGCTATTATATTCACTAATAGTTCCTCTGCCAATACTTTCAACTCGAATAAGATAATCGGTAATACCCCACAAGCAATAAAGGTCGCTCAAGATTCTACATCCAAAAACACCATTACGAATAATCAAATAATTACTTCACGAGGTGAATCAAGTTCAACTCAACCATCCAATGAGCAAAGCTCTTCGAAACACCCTCATAGCTGAGAATAGGACTGAATTGAACAAGTGAACATCAAAGGTGGTTACTACGTCAGGATAGTAGACAATTTGTTCAAATTTCAAAAATGAGTCAGTTGGGAAAAGCGGTGATAGTAAGAAGATCTGAGAATAAGTCTTTAATTTTTCTTGATTGTCGTTAGGAGCTCACTTTGTCGTTACTAATGACAACGCCATTTCTTTTTCCTTTGATGTTCCTGTGGGATGTGAAGGCTTTTTTGGAAATCATCTTTTTAAGTATAGCATAATTATATTTACTTTAATGTATGTTTACGTGGTTCTCTTCCAAAGGTAGCAATAACTCCATAGCAAAAAGAAATTTAATTGCCCTTTATAGCAAGATAAGCAATCAATATAGCGATCGTACCGTATTAGAAGGAGTTAGATCTTTGGTACCGACAAACCTGACAAAATCGACCAATTACGAAGGAAAACAATTCATGATTAAGGCATTACTGGATTGGTTCAAAACCGATTTTATGAGTTGGACTCCAATTGATCCAGTTTGTGAAAATTATTCGTCCAACACAGGTATTAGAGTACCTATGCGAGTCGAGATTACTGGTGGTTCATCATGGAAAATGCGAGCAATGGAGATACATAGATGTAACGTATGCGGACACAGGAACTTATTTCCCAGATACGGTGAGATTCTAAAGATAGCTGCAGCCAGAACCGGTAGATGTACCGAATGGTCAGCGCTTTTTGGGGCCATCATGAATTCGTTGGGGATGGAGACAAGAATCGTCCACGATTTTCTGGATCATTGTTGGAACGAAATTACGATCGATAGCATTTGGGTTCATTTAGATTGTACCTTGGAATATCCGATTTCATTCAACCATCCTTATTATTATGAACAGAATTGGGGAAAAAAGTNCGAGTATGTGCTTGCTTTTTTTGGAGAACGGCATATGGATGATGTGACACAAAGATACACTCAAAATTGGGACTCAATAAGTAGGCGAAGGGGGAAAAGTCCGGCATTCTATGGCATTTTTAGTTGATTGTTGTTCGTTTCACACAGTTAAGGTTCATTAAAGTCTTTATTTCACCGAACTCATCAAGATAATGTGACACATAGTTAGGCATTTAGATGATAGAATTTGAAGATCCGGAAATCAAGGATTGCCAGTTGACCTCTTTATTCCGGCAACAAAATCGGGATTTTAAATGATGCTAACAATGGCTCATTATTCTTAGCAACTATTGTGAGAATTATTTGATGTGTGCCTTCTGCCATGAATGAATAGTTTTGAGAAAATGACCCTTGATTAGAACTTATGTTTTCAAATGTAACATAATCGTTCTTATTATTGATCGTGTTGCTGGTATTAAAGTTTGCAGTCGCATTTGTGACTAATGTCATACGAATGTGGGATATTTGTAAAGGTTCGTCATTCTTTGAATTGGTCGCTTGAAAACTCAGTTGGGTCAAGTTTCCGACAAAGGGATAGGGTGGCGAATAGCTAAATTGGATCTTGATTTTATTTAGTTTATCAGCCCATGTCTGGATGTTGTTAGAGTATGAATTCGTTATAGTACATGTAATAGATTCACCGGCGCTAATCGTCCCAGAGCAATTAGGAGAGAGAATTTGTCCATAAAATCCAGATATCCGTGGAGCGACAACGGTATAATTCCCCGGTTTCAATGCCACATTTGCGCCAGCTGACGAAATTTTTAGCAATAGTGACTTAGAGCCGTTGCCAATGACGCTGGCAACATAATTAGCTGTCATAGCACAATCAGATGAACATTTTGAATTATTGACTTCGTTGAATATCGTCAAGTGACCGACTGAGCTGGAACATGTGTTCGTCTGACCCCCTGGCAATATTCCTATTATCGGGATACCCACGTTATGAATAATAGAAGTCTCACATGTTTGAGCATTCAGCCCTAGAAGAGGAGCATTCATTGGTGCACTTATACCGGATAAAACTAGAAGTGTCAGGATCAATGATGAAAACACAATGGACAGATTTATGAAAGCTGTATNTGCCATTGCAAATCACCTATGCAGGTATATTATATATATCTGACAACCACTGTCCCGCGACCTAATTTGATAATCTGCTCTCTATTCCAAATCACGNTACCATAAGTCATGGGTAAAAAAGTACACAGGTTTGTACTTTTCTCTAGCTAGCCAGAGAGAGACAGCATCAGTCAAATTACTTGATAGCTTTCTCGCCTCTATCTAATGTAGCTATATTGATTGCGTCGTCCAGATTTGATATAAAAATTACTCCATCTCCATGCTCACCAGTTCTAGCATTATCAGTAATCGTTTTTAACACCGCTTCAAGTCGATCATCAGGAATGATTAGCTCAAATTTAGACCTAGGAATCAAGTCATAGGATACTGGTAGACCTCTCCACTGTAAATGGAGCTCTCGCTGCTTGCTCCATCCAAGCACATTAGTGATTGTCATGCCGCCTATGCCAATCTCTCTAAGATGCTCCTTAACTAAAGGCAATCGCTCCGCTCTTACGATGGCTTCAACTTTTTTCATAACAAGAATGAACCTTAGAGCATTCTTTAATATTAAGTTTAATAGATTTAGTCCAAAACAGGCTATCTCTGTTCGCCACGGCTCTAGATGGTAGGAGGCATGTAAAGGACGCACAAATCGAAAGATTTTTTCGATTTATGTTATTTTCAATATACATCATCTAAATAAGACCTAGCGTTCTTCCTATTGTGAAGATTAAAGGCGATGAGTTTTCGACATATCTACACCACCTTATATTAGAAGCAAAAAAGATTAATATTACAATCCCATTAGTGATATTGCTGTTGTAATTGTAATATTAACAGTTTTTATAAATAAAATTCCTTAAATGAGTATGGAACATTCGCATTCGCTATGTCTTATGGAAGGAGAAAGATCTTTTCCAGCACTCTATGATATGATAAATCAATATCTCTCTGATGGATATGCTGTTGTTTACTCAGTTGAGAGTGATCTTAAAAAAATAGTATTACGGATGACCAATTTGGGAATAGCAGTCGAAAAATTCATAAGAGATGGATCACTAAAACTCGTAGACAAGAATCTATTTTTATCGCCGAACACTGGACCACGCGAGCAACCTCTAAATTCATTGCAACTGCTTACCTCTGAGCTGACTAAATTCAAATGGGTCTTGTGCATTGGATCAAATGATATATTCTTAGAGCTAGATAAGAGAGAGAATTTATTAGAGTATGAGAAAGCATTGTCCTCTACCGAATTGTCGCTAGAAATTGTTTGTTGTTACGATGTGCGATTAATTGCTGGTTTGTGCCTAGAATATCTGGTCAAGATTCTAAACCTGCATCAATACACTCTTCATCACCATCACAGTCAATTTGTGTATCATGAATGGCATCCGCGTAAACTCATTGACCTACTAGCCAAGTGTATGGAGAAGGCACTCGGAAAAGAATCATCAGACAGATTACTCAACATCCTCAAAAAGTTGTACAAAATCGATGATCATTCGTCCATCCAGTATCAAAATTTCGAAAATCCAATTAGAGAGCTGCTTGGGAATTCTGCAAATGTGATTCTTAAAAGCCTTTTCGAAGAAATTAAGTTGGAAATTGGTTTCAGCAGAAATAGCATGTACTAAGACATCTGTCCTAAAACCTCTGACATAATTCGATATAAAAGTCAAACTTCCATCTGGCTGTGGCAGATTCTAAGTCGAAATGACCAAGGTGCAACAAATATCGAAAAAATATTGGGTTTTGAACATGGAAAATAATATAACGCTCAAAGTACTTTATAGGTAAAATAAGTGAATTACACGTGGATACAAAACCTAGTTTCCAGCTAACAGACGAAGAAAAAGCGGCTGGACGATCTGCAGCTATGAAAAGAATAGAGGCTTTCATACTATCGGAAAAAACGGATTCTGTTTTATCCTCCTTAGAAGCGCTGAATTTACAAGCCACGTTTTATGGTTCTAAGGGGATGGGAAAAGGTGAGAAATACATGGTAACGTATGGTCTAGGGGCAGGCACTGCAAAAACATCATATTCGAATAGGAGCACAGTTGTTACTATTGTGGAAGAATCAGATGTTGAGCGTGTGGTTCTAGCAATTAAAGAATCAGCAAAGACTGGCAAAAAAAATGCTGGCATAATAGTGATTTCGCCCGTGGAGAATATGCATACAATCTAAGACTCTGTTATTATTTTTAATTGTATTTACTATTTGGATCCTTAGCTTTTTCTTCTAACATTGCTTTTATATTTTTAAAAACCTTTTCAGAAAGTTGCCTACATTGTGTCACATAAACGACCGAATTTTAGCTCAATATTTCTTGATACAACCAAAACCATCAAAATTCTATAAATATATTGGCGATATTTGCTATAGATTCTACCTCGCTCCTTTCATGAGCACGAACGTTTATGAGGACAACGATATGGGATCTTGGATAAGAAGAGGCAACTTCCGCTATGCTTCGAAGAAGTGAAAATGCCTTTTCAAAACCCAGTGTGTGAATAAATTCTGTTGCATTATCCAAAATAATGGTTGCTGAAGGATTTTCTTCTAACGTCCTTCTCGCTGCTTCCAAGAGTATGGGTGTCTGGTTTAAGGAGATTACTAATAGACCTTCCTCAGAAGTATGCAATGGGCTTTGCGCAGATGCTGACAAAACGTAAACTTGAGCACCTTCTTTGTTTCTAGCTCTATAATAGAGATTACTGCCCCTTCTCGTCATGACAACAAGGCTATTTTTGTTAGTAATAGCAGTAGCAAAGAACGAATCTAGAATTTGAAATGATTGTGTGAGCTTTTCTTCCCTATTTATGTAAGCACTAGTATTGAGGAGCATAAGTGGCCCCTGGGAATGACTCATTTCACGTTGCAATTCAGAAGAACTTTGAACACCAATATCCACTTCGTCAGGATTGGTCTTGGTTTGAACAATCGAAGAGGTCTTGACAAACTTTTCGATCTCTTTTTTGGCACGACGTTCAATCTCTGCCAATGGTGGCGTTAACCTTTTAGAGAGTAGCATAGCAGCTGTTATCGCTGCAGCAGCTGAAACTGCCGAAGCAATAATGTCGTATATGATCGCCTCTTGGACAACTGAAATTGACTCGTCATACATGATTTTTGCTATGGCCGTATTCAAATCAACAATCTTTTGATATGTTAAAAGTAACTGATCAAATTTATTCGCCTCCGGGCCGTCGAAGTCACTCAATGCTTGTGCTGATTTATTTTCATTTGATAATGCAATGGTGTTATCTCTCTCTGTTCTGTAATCTTGCCAGTTTTTATGAACTTGATTAACTAGTGAAGCCTCATAAGGAATCAAATAATCCTGACCACGCTTGTTTAGTATTATTATTTGAATAGGAAAGTCAGTTATTCGCTTATAACCGAACAAGGTCTGCATGAACTTATCTTCAGTTTGTTGGATATTGGTTGATAACAAATGCTTCTCAGTGGCATTATCAGCTAGGATGTATCGTTGAACGTTTAATCTCATTTGTAGCAATTGTGCATTGCCGTCGTTTAGTCCGACTTGAATCAAAAGTGCACCATAATAAACATTTGAAATCTGTTCTTGTAATCTGGAAATGGAATAGATGGAAATAACTGACAATGTTAGTATTGGGATCAGTGCAATTAGTGTAAATAGCAGGACCAAAAATGTCCTAAGGCGCATGTGAGATCGCTTTATTATGTATAGGCGTAGTTTAAAATCATTGTGAAAATATCNCCATGACTAATTGATAACCTAACAAAGAAAGGCCATTTATGGATGAGAATCTATATAACTAATTATCCTAGACTACTTGAGCAGAGACAACTTAAAATGGAACGTGTGAGGTCATGGATTAGAGGGTTTGACTCTCTGGCCGGCGGAGGGTTACCTAGCCCAAGTTTCTTGCTGCTCGTGGGCAATCCTGGTACTGGAAAATCAACTTTTTCGATTCAGTTTCTATTGAATGGGGCAAAGTTTGCCAATGAAACTGGCGTTTATGCATCCTTTCTTGAGCGAGAGGAAACTTTTATACGAAATATGACTCAAAGTTACGGCTTTGATTTTAATTCCCCGATGCAAGCAGGAAAGCTTCACTATCTGGAATTCTCACCTTTATCTCCGATAGTCATTTCAGATGTCTTTGCAGAAATAGCTAAAGTGGTCTTGGAGAACGGCGCAAAGCGACTAGTAATAGATTCTTTGAACGCTTTGCTTAGTGATCTTCCTGCAGCAGAGCATAGGAGGATGCTCGAAATCATCGTTAACAGGCTCATTAAGGGAGCAGGTTGCACTGTCTTTGGTATAGTAGAACAAGGTATAGGGAAGCAGGAGATTGGGCTTGGCATTGAGGAATTTGTTGCGGACGGCTTAATTATATTCGAATCCTACATAGAAGGGTTTGAAGTTAAGAGGCGGGCGGTCATTAGAAAATTGCGTGGGACTGAACACAGTTCAAGATACCAGAGTATTCTACTTACTCCCAAAGAAGGAATCGGTTTTCTACAGATGGTAGAATGAAATAGAAGTACGTGGAGCAATTTGAAGATTAGTCAAACGTATCTGAGCACTTTGGTTGGCAAAATATTCGTAATTCCTCTTCAATGCTTAATAACGAAAAGCTTATTTTTTTCGAAAAGCCAATAGGTTTTCTAAAGAATAGTTCGAATTTTTCTTCTCTCGATTATAACACCTTCCGTAATATTTGCAACTTATGCATGAATCACTTGGTTCGACAATGGGTGGTTTACCTTCGGTTAGAAGTGTGTACAAAACTCTGGCTCTTCTTACGATCTCTTCAAACATTCTATTACTCTTGGTGACGCTGAACTCCTCGGATCTTCCATCCACTGTGGCGTATACCAGAATACCGTGGAATTTGTTAAAGGCGAACAAACAAGCGTTTAAATAAAGTAAATCCCGTGGATGGGGAAGCTCAGGAAGGCTAGATACGGCTTCAAATTTAACTATAAATTCGTTGTCCAGAATTAAATCGGCTGTGACCTCTATTGTGAGCTTGTTGTCTACCTTGTATTCGTCAACAATATTTCTAAATGAATGCATGACACCTTTCCTAATCAACGTAGAAATTCGGTCTATATTATCCCCAGGAAGCGGATCTTTTCTTTCAAAATATGATAAACGTGTGCATCGCGAAACCTCAGTTGCATGTATCTTATGAGTATCGTTATCAGCAAAAAAGTCTTGAGCTGCGTCTTCTTTAACGTTATCAAGAATTTTATCGATCATTTTGTGTAGTGTACTGTATGCTGAGACTAAAATATTTATAGTCCTTATCCCGCTTCTTCCCAAAATAAAACAGTTTGAAAGAATAATCTGATATTATTCGACCTAAGGCTTGCATCAACAACTATGGTTACAAAAGAAGTACCTTAACTATAAGGTGAGTATAAACTAAAACACACTGGTAAATTTTTAAATCCTTTGGCTTTTGAATCTGAACAATTTAAAATAATTTAGCGTCACTGAATTACTGGAGGTAAAGATAGTTATTCAACTACATTCAAAAAAAGCACATAAATTTGAAAAGTTAGGTTCTAATGGCAAAACAACTTAATTTCTGTGATTCTTAGGCCATACTTTCCTCTTTTTTAGAAGTCTGAAACATGGGATCAGTATTGGCTATCGGATCGAACATTTCCTTAAATTCTAGATTGCTTCTTCCCCTTGTTCTTTACTTCCTATATCGTAAGCCTCAGCAACATCATAGACAAAAACTTTACCATCAGAAGCTGAACCAGTACTTATTAGTTTTAATACGTCCTCGATAATCGATTTCGAATTGGAATCAGAAACGACAACTTCAATTTTTGTTCGAGATCCAAACTCGGGAACGTATCTCATGACTCCTCTCCCTATAGCAATGGGTTCGTTTTTTGCCCTACCTCTGCCCTTAACATCATAAACGGTTAAACCTCCAACCCCGTGTTTGCGGAGAAGATCGTTAACTTCATGAAGACGCTCATGAGGAATTATCAAATCGATCCGTTTCAACTATAAACGTTAAAGTATCATGTAATAATAACTTTTTTTCTTGGATTTAAGCTAGACAAGTAAGAAGCTAGATAAAGATAATTACTGCTGAACCTGCCAAACTGCAAATAGTCCCTGAGCAAGTCCACATATTCAAATCGCATCACATTAAATGGTAGAACTTGATATCCGGACTTAATTGGGGAGCGTAGTCTCATCTTGGTAGACAATAATGATTAAAGGTTCTTTCTAAATATAACTGTGTTTTTTCGGACCTCTAGTTCACTCCACATATGATCTCTCTGCGTGCTGTGTAATGTCTAGACCGATCTCTTCCTCTTCTTCTTTCACCCTCAAACCTATAACCTTATTGATAATCTTCATAATGATGATTGTCCCTCCAAACCCGAGTGCCGCAGCTACTGCAACACCCAATGCCTGAATACCCAGTTGTAATGGATTTCCATATAACAAGCCGTTTGGACCTGCAGGATTTATTACAACACTAGCTACTAAGCCTATCGCCAAAGAACCCACTATACCTGTTATCCCATGTACAGACCCAACGTCTAGTACGTCATCTATTTTGAAGTGTTCTTTTAGTAGCAAGATCCCATAGTAGGAAGCAAATCCTAATACAATGCCAAGAAAGAACGAGTTTTGAGCACTAATAAAACCTGCAGCAGGTGTAACTCCTGCTAGTCCCGCAATCGCTCCATTTATGACCGCCGTAGTGGATGGCTTCTTAGACCGTCTCCATGATAGCCCTATCCAGACGATAGCAGATGTTGCAGATGCAATCTGAGACACTAATAGTGTATTTCCAGCTAATGATCCGGAGGAAAGGGCGCTACCTGCATTAAATCCAAACCAGCCTAACCAAAGCATCGAAGCACCAATCACCGCAAGAGGTATATTGTGCGGGACCATAATATCTGGACCAAAATTTCTCCTTCTTCCCAGCACAATTGCCGCTGCGACTGCCCCCATACCCGCACTAGTATGAATGACTATTCCACCTGCAAAATCAAAAACCCCTATGTGCGCGAGCCATCCTCTGCCCCAAACCCAGTGTGCTAGGGGATAATATATGAAAATACTCCAAGCTATAATAAAAATGACAAAAGCGCTCCACTTCATTCTTTCAGCAAATGCGCCGGTAATTAGGAGTGGAGTTATGACTGCAAACATCATTTGATACGTAGCAAATGTCACCCCGGGGATCGTAGGCGCGTAATCAAGTGACTTGTTTACAGGCACACCATTAAAAAAAGTCCAGTTGAGACCGCCAATAATGCCTCCTGAGGGAGGCGCATAAACTAGTGTGAATCCTATGACGAACCAGAGTACAGAAAGAATTGCTAGGCCTGAGAAAGTTTGCATCAAGACAGAAAGAGCATTTTTACTTCTAATTAAGCCGGCCTCAAAAAAGCCTAGTGCTGGTATCATTAACAATACTAACCCAGTAGAAACGAGCATCCATGCAGTATCACCAGAATCTATAGGCATATTGTAATATCACATTCAGATGATCTACCCGATTATATTGTTTTCTTTTCTAAGCCTCAAGTTAGTTTTAGTATTTTTTCAAATTTATCGCTCCAACTTTAAAATAAGTACATGTTTATTCACATCGATTAAGGTCGAAATCTACGTTTTAATCTCGCTGTCAACACGCCTGCGATTATCATTTAACCAACCAATAGTTATGGAAATAGGTTCAATCCTAATTGAAATTGATCGAAACACCAGACATTATACTTATGCTAGCAAAACCAAGCCAAGGATGAAAGTTTACGGGATACTATACTGAATGCGGGCTAGAGTAAAATAGATATGATGCTGTGCCACACTCAAGAAATAGGTTACCTAATTCTCATAAAAGAATTGGATCAGAGAATAGATGTTGATTCTTCATAAGACCATACAACAGACCAGGCGTCTTTACAATAACCCACAGGGTTTGTGCCAACATTTATCTAATCAGTCGGTAAACGACAAAGGTGGAAGGTTAGGAAGATTGCCCTGCTTTATATTACTTGGGCTAGAGACCCTTAATGAGAGCAATTCTCCTCAACGATCTAGTTGAAAGGAATTTATGAGATTTATCACAATTTTGTTGACATATTATTGACTAATGCTCGATGGAATAGAGCTTGTAAAGCTTTCCAGTTGTTCTGTTGACATATTTCCAATCTTGAATACGATTCTTTAATTCCGCAAATTTAGTTTTGATCGTAGGATGAATCACACTATATACATCTTCCCCTATAGTAATTCTATTAGGTTCTGTGATTGAGGTTATTTTTGATGCTATGCTCATACAATAGCTGAGTATATCAATTGGTGAACTCTTCTCATGTCCGTATTGGACAATTGTATTTTCACCCTCATCTATGCCAATCTTCAAACTGAGCTCTGGGTAGTCATATTGATTCAGTATGGGATTTATCCCGTTCCTGACAACTGTTATCATTGATTGCGCGCAGTAAACAGCATTATCACACGCAAGTAATTTATTGTAGCTCGATGGGAAGAATGAGATTACCGCATCCCCAACGTATTTCAAGACATATCCTTTGTGACTCTGTATTACCGAAGATACTTCGTACGTAAATGCCCTGATTATGCTTACGAGCTTATCAACAGGAAGTGTCATACTCATACTGGTAGAACCAACCAAATCCACATACATAATTACAAGGGGAATTTTAGAGTTCACGTAATTAAGCAGAAACTCCTGAGCTGGTTTTAAATTTGAATCATACTGATAACGCCTTTTAAGAGCCCTCCACATCCTGTCTTGTGTTTGAGCCACAAGCGTATCCGTATCAACAATTATTTGTTTTTGGTCTTCAGAACCGACATTGCTATTGGTATTGCTCTTACCCATTATCATGTCTATTATCGAATCGTGGGAACTAGATAGGTGTTTGTTAGCATGCATTTCTCTGACGTCGTCTATGAGGTTACCATTATCTGTTTTCTTATCTGAAGTATCCAAGCAGTCATCACTGAATAATGTCGATATCTACAATTTAAACAATCTCTTGAGAGGCAAAAGGAAATTTCGGTGGGGTGTTGAATAAGAAATGGCACACAAAATTTTCAATGGTAATCATCGTCGCGAATCCAGATAGTTATTTATTATTCAAACTCACTCGCACGCCGTATTAAGCAAGAACAATATGTTTCGTCTTGGGGTTTGTCACACGGAAGAGCCGTATTAAGCAAGAACAATAGGTTTCGTCTTGGGGTTTGTCACACGGAAGAAATTGTTCTATCAGCGTGGTAAAAGAAACAGCGTTACGAAAATTTTAACACGTAAAGATCAGTTCAAATTCAATATCCCTTGATTTGTATATGAGATTGGGACCATTTACCGATTTGTACAGTTAAGAACAAGTACAGTTTATCGCATTTCGATCTATAATTGATTTAGCAGTTTCGAAGATTTTGATCCACATTTGCCATGTTAGAATACCGGTGTTCGTGTTTCGCCTACTTGGATGATATGATATAATCAAAGTCTTATCACCCTGAACGGGATATATCTTATTATGGCCAAATACCAATCCTTTAATATTGTAGACGTTGCAATACGCATCGAATGCAACCTTACCCAGAACTAATATGACGACAGTTGTGTTCTCAAGTAGTATAGTTTCTGCATAGAGGTATTGGGAACAGTTGTACATTTCTTCTCCGTTGGGTTTATTTAGTGGAGGAGCGCATCTTACGGCTGCAGTCAGATAAACATTACTCAAAATTAGTCCATCATTCCTCGATATACTTGTAGGTTTGTTCGCGAACCCAGTCTCGAATAAAGCACTTGTGAGCCAGTCGCCGGAGCTGTCTCCAGTAAAAATTCTGCCAGTCCTATTTCCTCCATGAGCTGCTGGGGCCAAAATCAATAGTTTAGCCTTTGGATCTCCGAAGCTAGGTACTGGTCTTCCCCAGTAATTCTCATTAAAAAATCTAGCCGTCTTATTTTTTTTCACATATGAAACATACTTTGATAGGCGTGGACACAATTTACAATGTATCACTTTGTTATTTAATTTTTGCAACGTCATATCTTGAACTAACCTGGCTTTTGACAAATGTAAATATCAACACTTGTGCTAGCAATATATTGATTAGTTCAAACCAGTTCAGGAAGAATTAGGAATAATATTACCTTCAAGAGTAGACACCAAAAATTAGGTCGTTAACGATATTAGTCCGTGGTAATAACCACCGCGCCCCCTTATTGCTCATAAAAGCGGCATAAATTGGAGGTTGCTTTCTAGTTCTGTCAGGACTAAAGGAGACATTGAGGCGGACCTGGATCTAATCAATAAATTATGAGCAGGAGAAAAATTACCATCTAAGAATTTCCAAAATCGTCCTGACTTCGTCGGTCACTTGCTACCTGAAAGCTGTGAGAAGACTGATTATTCTTTAATGATCAATTCCTGATTTTCTAAGGCATTGGGGAGGGAGGTAAATTTTCCCTTCCAGCACATAGTTTGGTAGTTTGATTGCAACATCTGCGATTCTTTATCTCGATTGATAGAGCCAAATTTAGGGAAGTTAGAAATATTTTAGTATCTGCTGATTGTTTTGGGGCAAATATGTTAGTGGGGGCTGCTAAGTTAATGAAACATTACCTATTCTATTCAAACTATCAAGTATTACGATAACTGCCTCCAAGGCGGATATGGACGTGCTAGAAATCATGAGGTTGATAAAGCCAAAAGTACATGAAGGTGATTAAGAAACATCAATTTTAGATCTGTATTTTGAAATTTCTTGAATATCTATAATAATATTTCATATTCTTGTTTTTATTTCTAGAATTCCGTAAACATCCGACTTTCCAAGCATTTTCATAGTTTACCGCATTTCTTCGTCATATCATAAAGTGTTGCGCAAAACCCTAACCTTTCCGTATGTAGTGTAATTGCATGATCACATGATACAATCATTGATTAAAAACCATAAATAGAAATATTAAATGCTAGGTTTTGATGAACTCATACTAATTTCGTATAAAGCATGTCATTTTTAGGACATTACATGTATAAACATACAAGTAGAAAATCGAGCATTCTTGCAATCGTAATAGTAGCTACAACAGCCCTAACTTTACTTGCGTACACCAGCCTGACACACTCTGCACTGGCGGCTAAATCAGGTTCATCGGAAAAACGAGGGTTCAAATATCTCGCTGCTTGTGAATTAAATGCAGCTAATGGGCACTCAGGGCAGGTTACTGCGACGGAGGTTATGGATTGCTATTCACAGGCCTTCTCAGGCAATCCTACAAGCTCAATGTCAGTTATTGGACACAATGCTGATACGACCAATAAAGACGTCAGCGGTAATACGAACAATACAGACACTGCATCTACCAACCTATCGCCTTTGGATTCCTCCGGATCGAGCACTACCCACCATCACCATCATGCGAGTAGCCCAAGCAACTCGACAGACAGAATGATGAACTCAAATATCGGTCAATAGACTTTTTTTTAGTCGATTGGCAGAAAGTACCTCTTTTTTGTGAGGAAACATGAATTTAAATCTAAAATGCTTTTAAGCTGCTCAATTTCAGTGATATTCATCCAAATTCTTGGTATCAGTACGCTGACTCTAGCAAAGTACAAGAAGTGTGGAGAAGCCTTGACTTAGAATAAAACTATTCAGCCAGCCGTTCATCTATGTTCAAATTCGGATGCTGATGCCCCAATGTGGCGTAATCCTTCCATTGACCATGTTTCATTAAAGGAAAACAGAATCCCAAGTTCGTCCCGTCCATTGAAAATAAAATCACGAATTTAGGGAATATACTTACCCAAATGATTTGCTACTTAAATATTTTGATTGAGCGTGGAACTTAATTGGCATAGTTGATTATTGATGTAATGAGGTACTGTCTAAGACGAAATGAAACAGTATCGAACTAATTAGAGCGGATTCCACAATTGGCACTCCAAATTTTTATTAAGGTGTTACCAAACAAAATAGCATAACAAAGAGTGATTCAAAGGGCAAATTCACCAAAATAAATATGGAGGAGGCTCGAGAAAGTAAGCTGATCATGGTTGCAGTCAATTTGATCCAATTCTGCCCTGTCGAGTGTTAGACTGTTTGGAAATGGAAGGACCTGCATATCCTGATGAAAGGCGTTGGTTCGGGAGGTTGATTATGTGTATAGATTTGGATGCATTCTATCCGTCTTGTGAAGAACTTAGGGATCCCTCGTTGAAGGGGAAGCCACATGCCACAATTATGACTGACTATAAGGGAGGAAATAAGATAACAAAAGGTGTGGTGGCGTCGTCGTCATATGAAGCTAGGAGTCTAGGGGTAAGGGCTGCGACTCCTCTCTCGAAGGCCATTGATCTGTGTCCTGACCTTGTACTTAGACCGGTAGACATTCCGTACTATCACCAAATATCGGATAAAGTTATGGATTTGCTTGTTGGATA
>AF_2010_repII_A100DRAFT_1000035_pt1 | contig 20228 bp, 12 predicted proteins | sample AmaForreplIIA100_FD_9198 | JGI IMG/M metagenome (IMG submission 9198) | reverse complement strand
ATATTCAACATCCTTAAAAGGCTAAATAAAAATGAACCAAATCCTACTGCGTAGAGGCTTCCTGCAACGATATGCGCGAACCATGCCATCCAGCCACTTATGAATGCGTTAGGTCTGGGGAGTCCTTCCCTTACCCAAAGATATCCTCCCCCTGCCTCAGGTATCGCGGATCCGAGTTCCGCATATCCCATGGCCGTAAATAGAGTAATGACCGCATTAATTATGAAGGCAATTATAACAGAACCGCCAGCCAATCCAATAGCAGAACCAGTTAATACAAAAATAGCTCCCCCGACCAGCCCAGCCACGCCGATCATCAATACATCTACGAAACCCAATGAACGTACCAAGTGATGTTGCGGAGTATCCTCGTTATGCGGGATAGACAAATATTCTATCTACTCTCGCCGCTGTATATTCAATAGTAATTAAAGGTTTAGAAGGTGGTAAGCTCCAACAAGATTTTATAATTAGAAAATAAGACAACTCTATTCGAATAATGGAAAAATGACGACCAATCAACTTAATTTTATCTCATTCCCCCTCCGATTTTCCCAAGAAGGCAAGATGCTTACCTCTCCTTAATCCCAAATAAAGCAATGACGATCCAAAAAGCTTATTATTGTACCTATGGAGACAGCTAAAAATGTGGATTGGATAAAGTGAAAATAAAAGATAATAGAGCAAAACATCTGATAACCTAGATACAATGGCGGTAATTTCAGTTAAGACACGGTTATTTCCAATTTCTAGAGAACCGGTTATAATCTGCTAACTAGTGGCATCCATGATACAGGTAGAGCTACCACGATATTCAAAGCAGCGAAGAAAAATATTCCGGATCCTCAGACGTCGAGAGTAAGTGGAGAAGTGACCAGGTAATAAAGGATCGATAATAATTAAAACCAGCACCATACAATGCTCCGCAGCGATCAAAGGTACTTCTAAAACTGATCAAGGACCGAACTACGTGATCACTATTAATCCTTCCCGCTAAAGCCAGAAGCAAAGAACCCACGATTTAGCCTACTATCATCGCAAGTATTGCATATACGAATAGTGAAGGTGCGAGAAAAGATCCTTCAGAAAAAACTAATAAGCCTTTACTTAGGCTTGACCAGCGCCGTGGTATCTTGACGCTCAGAAACAAATTCCACGACATGTTATGGAAGAATATGAATGTCGAGTTGTTGTCGTCGAAATATTCGAATTAATTATTTGATTAGGCTTTAGGGTTCTTTGTTATGTTTATTTTTAAAGGGCAACTTCTTTCATCATAAATTAATTTCAACGAACCATATTCACGAAATTCTACTATGATTCACGAGCCTTGACAAAGGGAAATAGAGATATATTGTACCATTGCAGAGGAAGTCTGTCAGCGGGGTGGGGAAGCCAGATTCTCAAAAGGATTAGGCTAAGTGATCCCGGCGGGCTCATAACCCGCAGAGCGGTTTCCACTTTAGGCATATAGGCATGTGGCCGTAGGTTCAAATCAACCCCCCGCTAATAATTAACTCACATGAGTCTAAACCATTCTTTTACTAATGCTGCATCCATTCTAGACCATGACGATTTCTCGATTCCATATCTATGTGACGGTTTCGTTAAATGTCTGTGGGATTTGGGTGTCGGAATATAAAGACCGGGTTGAATATTTCTGTCGCGAGGGATTGGGATTTTGTTGGCGATGGTATCTCTATATTTGCATCTGTCACATTGAAATCCCTTATTCCTTCCTTCTGACTTCATCTTTTTGTGGCAGTTCTTACATAGCGGATTAGACAAATCGTAAGTTTTCACTACAGTAACTATTGAGATATATTCTGCATTCAAGATCATCGGGTTGATCGTATTGGAGACATGAACTCCACATCCAAGTTGGATTGTGTCTCCTATCTCAAGTTGAGAGGCAATCTGTGCAAGACCAGTCGGTTCATAAACTGCAACTGGGCTCGAGAAGCCACTTGCGTCTTGTAAAGCAAAAAATACGTGTCCACCCTGTATAACTTGAGGAATTGAGATGACATTCCCAATAACATAACCAGCCATGAATGGTTTGATAGCAGATAGCTGCAATTGGTTTTGTAAATGCTTATTTGTGCCCTGGTTTGAACGAAAAACCAAGTATCCCTCTAAGCGTTCTTCTTGATTTAGCGAATTTAGTGAAGAGATCACAATTTCGGGACTTTCACCTCTTATGCCACAAAAAACAGGGTCCGGACCATGAGGTGCGATCAACACACGTCTATGGTTTCGATCGTAGTTATTGAAGGTATTAGGAAAGGTCTTCTTATCGTACTGTATGACTCTTGTCGCATTTATATTTCTGATTTTTCCATAGTTGCAAGGTCTTCTGTACGCTATAACTTCGTATGTGTAATCACCATTTTCTAAACTTCCTACCGCCGCGAGAGAACCTACTAAACCTTGACCGTTTCCAAAAATTAAACAGCGCACACCAAATTCGTTTGCAATTTTCTTAGCCATATCCGTACTTAGCACATCATACAATGCAACTTTCCCAAAATCTTTAATTGCTTTTGGGATGAATCCATTATTCAAGAATACTAGGCCTGGGTTTGCACCTTTATTGATTGCTGCTTCTACTTCAACAATTGACGCTAAATCTTGTATTATTTTGTCATGATTTTTTGCCTTGATTCGTAGGCATACTGCCCCATTCCCCCGTGTCTTTATTGGGATATTAGGGTTCAATCTAATCAGCAATGGATAATCGAGAAATTGTGCATCAGAATTCTCGAGTAAATATCTAGTGATCCTGAAAGCAAGATGTGTAGTGCATTTCCCTTCGCGGGAGTCAGTGTCATCAAATCCGATATGAAGAATCCCGTCGTAGTATGTGTCGTGTAGTTCATGTCCATTTACCGAGCTTCGAGCATTCTCTCTCCAAGACATTAGTTATTATTTGAACTTTAGGAGCCAGTGCAAATATTAATTGTAGCGATAAGTCAGTACTAGCGCTAGGCAGTTAATCGATATATAATTCTCAGTACCGTTCTGTCGACTCGAGCCAAAAATTGTGGAATGAATATTTCACATATCTAAAAGTTACACACTCTAAGAATTACCAATGATTGACATTATCTTAATTGCACAGAATGCGAATCATTTTTAATAACGAATGTGAATTTATTCAGATGCTAAAGACACTTGCAGACTTAGACTTTACCAAACGTAATGGCCTTATACCTGTGGTACTACAAGATAGAAAGACTAAAGATGTTCTAATGCTTGCATATACTAATAGAGAAGCATTAAATAACACTCTAAAGACCGGAAATGCCTGGTTTTGGAGCACATCTCGTAACAGGTTGTGGATGAAGGGTGAAGAATCCGGTAATATTCAACCTGTTTTGGATGTATGTGTGGACTGTGACGCCGATGCATTGTTATATTTGGTAGACTCGGACGTAGCAGTTTGTCATACTGGCAATCGTTCTTGTTTCCACAATAGATTGGATAAGCAAACAAACACAGACCACGCCTAGGCAAGGCTACTGAAGTAGTAAAGTAATATTGATTTTGAACCATATTAAGTTGATATTTATTAACGGTTGAAATTAAGTATCACTAAAATTGTGATTAGCCAAACTTATCTACTGCCTTTAGAGAAAATTGATAATCACGGATATGGGTATTATACAATCGTTACGATGCAGGGAATGCAGAAATGAATACGAACCTAAGTTTAGGTACATATGTGAAGAGTGCTTTGGGCCGCTTGATGTTGTTTACAACTTCGGTTCTGATATAAATAAACATACCTTCAATTCACGAGAGAAAAATTATTGGCGCTATTTCGAACTATTGCCTATCGCAAATAAAGACAATATTGTAAATCTGAATGCAGGCTTCACTCCACTTCAACATGCGAATATACTCGGTAGACGACTAGGAGGGATGAAAAATTTATTTATAAAAAATGATACTGTAAACCCAACATTTTCATTCAAGGATAGACCAGCAGGAGTAGCCGTTTCAAGGGCAAGGGAGACTAAATTGAAAGCAGTAGGTTGTGCTTCTACGGGTAATTTGGCATCTGCGACAGCTGCCCACGCTGCTAAAGCAGAATTACCATGCTACATCTTCGCACCGTCTGATATTGAGAAAATCAAGATTGCGCAAGCATTATCTTACGGAGCAGAATATGTAGCAGTAGATGGAACTTATGATGATGCAAACAGGGTTGCAGCCGTAGTAGGCGACTCAAAGGGTATCGGGGTGGTTAATATAAACATGAGACCATATTACGTGGAAGGTTCAAAGACCCTCGCCTATGAGGTTGCTGAACAGCTGGATTGGCAGGTCCCAGATAATCTTATTATTCCTGTTGGAAGTGGAGCAATGTTGAATGCGATATGCAAAGGCTTCGAGGAGTTATGCGATTTAGGATTGATTAATAGCTTAGAAAATTTAAAGATCACGGCTGCACAGCCACATGGTTGCGCTCCTGTATTTGACGCATTCAAGAATAATAGGAATGAAGTTGTACCTGTTGAAAAGCCTGATACTATTGCAAAAAGTCTTGCAATAGGCGATCCAGGGGATGGCATGTACGTGCTTAGAAGACTAAAGCAATACAATGGAATTGCTGAAGAGGCTACAAATAATGAAATCGTAGACGGAATATTGGCATTGGCTAAGACAGAAGGTATCTTTACAGAACCGGCTGGCGGAGTGGCAGTAGCGGCACTCCAGAAGATGATTGAAGAGGGTAAAATAGACAGAGATGAAAAGGTAGTTTGCTATGTCACAGGAAATGGGTTGAAGGCAACGGAAGCCCTCACAACTGTACTGCCTACGCTCAGTGTCGTGAAGCCTGACGTGCAAACGGTTTCAGCAATGATTAGGTAATCTACAGTAGTTAGAATAGGTATATAAGATGGCTAATATCGAGTTCGTGATTCCCTCAGTCCTTAATAAAGGTATGGGGGAGAGAAAAATCTCATTAGTGGCTCATGATCTGAACGAAGCATTTCTAAGAATATCAGATATCCTTGGCGATGATTTTAAACGCAGAATACTTGATCTGAATGGAAAGCCTCGTTCTCTGATTAATATTTACATTAATGGCAAAAACATGCGCTTTAGCGACGATGGTATGTCCGCACAACTTAACGACGGTGATTCGTTGTATATATTACCGGCCGTGGCAGGGGGAGCAGACTTAACGAATGAAGATACTCAGCGCTATTCTAGGCAAATAATGCTAGAAGAAATTGGATTCATTGGGATGGAGAAACTACGCTCTGCAAAGATATGTGTTGTAGGAACTGGAGGCATAGGAAATCCTGTCGTGACTCAGTTAGCGGCAATGGGTGTTGGTAACCTCAAAATAGTTGATAGAGATGTTGTCGAATTATCCAATCTACATAGACAACATCTCTACAATGAAAGTGACCTGGGCAGAGTCAAAGTTGAAGTAGCTGCAGAACAGCTAAAAAAATTGAATCCTCAAGTTGAAGTTGAAGCTGTCCCTGTTTCCATTACCAAATACACTGCCGAAAACGTTGTCAGAGGAATGGACGTTATAATTGATGCGCTCGATAGTGTTGATGCAAGGTATGCTCTCAATGACGCATGTATTAAATATAATGTACCATTTATTTACGGAGGAGCACTGGGAATGTTAGGCTCAGTGTGCACTATTTTGCCAAACAAGTCTGCATGTTTACGTTGCATGTTTCCAGCACTGACAGAAGAAGACATGCCTACATGTAGTACTGAAGGGGTTCATCCTTCGATCTTATATTTGGTAGCTGGTGCCCAGGTGTCTGAAGCAGTAAGAATTGTTCTAGGGCAAAAACCCGCGCTAGTAAATAGATTGCTTTATATCGACTTGAATGAACTATCCTTCGATAAAGTCCAAATGTTTAGACAGGAACAATGCCCATCATGTGGACAAAAACCGGATGTGAACGGAGGCCTATTTCCGCAGCAGGGGGAATTGATAATAGAAGAGCTATGTGGAAGAGAGAGAGGCAAACGGGCATATAGTGTTACCCCTACGTCAACACTACCCACATTGATCAATCTAACCGAAATTGTCAAGAACGCGGAATTGCTTGGATTTGATGTCAAAATGAAGGGAAAGCTAGGTATCACGGCGGTAAGCACATCTGCTAGCAAATTGTCAGTCAGTTTTCTCAGAAGCGGCGCAGCGACAATTGTCGGCGCAAAAGATGAGGATGACGCAATGTCCGTCTACAGAGATTTTGCAAGATCTAGATGACTAGACGTTTATATCTACACCTGAAAGCCAAATAATGCTAATCTATTTCAATTTAGTATATATTGTGTTATATATTGTTAGGTTCTGCGAATTAACTAGCTATTAACATAAGCCCTTATCTTATTCTTAATTCGGTAGAAATTCTATCGGGCAATCCCAAATTTTGGACTAATAAATAATTTGTGATCTGTAAAAATCAATTAAATTGATACTACCATCTTTTACCTGCAGTTTCACGCATGTGGTAGTAGATGAATTGTTGTGCATATCCGCTATATTTGCCAAAATAGCTCCTTAGATATTGAGATATAACTCTGTATTGACTTGCGCTGATACTCTCGTTCATGCTGAGCCTAGCAAGTATTGTATTTTCTTGCTCCTCTAGAAGCCAATAATAATATCGTGAAATTGCTTTCAAAATCCACACATCGATTGGAAAAGAATCAAGTTTTTCGAGCGCGAACAACAATATACAATCAGCAATTTTATTGCCGATCCCGTATACCTTCAGTAGCTCATCCTTTGCTTCGTCATATTCACTCTGAACTAGGCGATTAATGTCTAGATTGCCAGCGATGAGATGTTCTGCTACTGCCTTAATTGTCTTGGCTCTATACCCAACACCACATGAACGCAATTCATTAACAGTTGCTTTGTTCAGACTTTTGATAGAAGGGAATGTATAAAATTCATTTCCGTCAAATGTTAATTTGGTTCCAAATTTTTTTGAAAGGTTTTTCAGCATATTACGGATCATCATAATATTGGTATTGCTGGCACAAACAAAAGAAAAAAAACATTGGTGGGGTTCTTGTCGCATCAAACGGAGACCAGGGTATTTCTTAATTGCCTCATATACCAATGCATCATTTGAAAGATTAGATAACACTTTACTTATGTCGTCATCTATTCTGAACACCTTGCGTTCCCATCCTTTGAATTCGGGATAGGAACAAAATTCGAATCTGTTGTCTGTGTTATTACTAGTACGTTCTTTATTCAAGAGAGTAAACTTGATAATATGTTCCCCATACGTGCCGTACCAAGAATGACCGATTTGTTGCCAAAGAAACATTTGGCCGCTGTTAACGCTAATTATTGGATTAAAGAAGTAATGCCCAGGAATTGAGTCTCGATCTGACAATAAGTTCGAGATTACAAAAGTGTTGTAAACCACTATTGAACCTTTTCACCTTTTTCTACATTTGGGTATAATTTGCGCAAGCAACAGGTGTACGCACTTAGCTAAACTCTGTGGTAGGAGCTTGCACTGCTACTGAGCTAATGAATTATTCGAAACCTGACCATCCCAGCTTGATGTAAGTACTCTTTGAGACCATTATCATCTATTGCAACTTTCAAAAATATGATGGTTCAAATGTGGCAGTCAAAATAGCTTCTCATGACCAATCGCATCAAATCTGAACTACTTCTCCAGCAGCAGGTGCCTTTGATTCAAATCCATATTTGGCTCTTATCTCCTCGGCAAACTTGGTACACGAAGGTCCATCGCCATGAACTGTTAGTACCTTTGGGCTACCTCTTACATGCTCAAGGATCTCAAACAATTCGCTTCTGCTGTTGTGACCTGAAAATTCAAACCGCCTAACATCAGCAAGACATTTTCTTTCCCTGCCATCAAAACTAACTATCTTTCTGTCAAGAAGCGTCCGACCAGGAGTGCCTTCGCCTTGAAATGATACCATTGCAACTCCGTTCCTGTCACTTTTGGCAATCTCCTGTAGATAAAACACGGCAGATCCTCCAACCAACATTCCCGCAGGAGAGATTATGACACAGGGTTCCTTGATTACGGTCCTTCTTCTATTCCATCCAGTTATCCATTCTGCCTCATTTATTGCTTGCTTGAATACTTCGGCGTTCTTAAGGAATGTGGGATGTTTTAACATAATCTGATTCGCCTTTACTGCCATTCCGTCCATAACAACCTTATGTCGAAAATTGTAAGATTTTAGTACACATGCGATCTCTTGTGCTCTTTCTACCGAAAATGCCGGGATAAATAGGGTCCCCTTCCTGTCAATCACATCATAAGCAAACTCCAATAACTCCTTTTCGGATTGCTCTCTTGGCATCTGCTCTGTTTGAGAATATGTACTCTCGATTATCATTAAATCGATCTCACCAAACTCCAAATCCGCAGGTCTAAGCATTTTTGAGCCTCTTGTATTAATGTCTCCAGTGTAGAATACCCTCTTGCCTTGGTGTTCTACAATGATTGAAGCACCGCCCAACACATGACCAGACTCGTGAAGGGTTATCATCATGTCATTTACGTGGTAGATTTCCTTGTACTGTAAATTCCTAGAATGTTTCATCATTGTTGATAGGTCTATGTATTCGAAGGGCAGATAGAAGCCTGATATTTTTATCATGTCTTCGATTAACAATCGCGATAGCTCGAACGTGGGTAGGGTAGCCAATACCTGTACGGCTGTCGAATCAGATAAAAACAGCGACGGAACAAAGCCAGAATGATCTAAGTGGGCGTGGGTAACCACTACGGCGTCAACGTCTCTTGGCCTGACATGCATAGGGAAGATCGGCTCTCTTTTCAAGAGAACACCATAATCCATCAATATTCCGGTACTATCACTATTTACAAGGAATGCAGAACGCCCTACCTCTTTGGCAGCACCTAAAACTGAGATTTTCAATATACCCACTTATTTTTATATGAAGTGCTTTAAGTCTTTCAGAATTATTAGTATTGTCATTGAATTCCCTCAGGAAGAGCAATAGAATCCGGGGCGACTTTAAGTAGCATACGCATAATGATATTTTTGAAGCATAGGCAAATTATTAACTGAATGATCCAACCTTGCTTACCTACTGATCCAATAATGCCTCTGCCAAGCTAAAAATGGAAACGAATATCTAATCACATGATTGGGAAATTTCAATATTGATAACAAAGCATTAATAGCCTAGTTCACAAGGGAAAGCAGCATTTGGGCAAAAACGAACTTACTACAATTTTTTCATCAGACCCGGACAGGTATTATAGGGTTTCGCTATTTGATGAATTGGGATTCGACCGTCAACGATGCAACAATTGCGGAAAATTTTTTTGGGCACTTAAAAAGAAGTTAGCTTGCCCTGATCACGAAAATTATGAATTCCTGGGTAACCCACCGACAAGCAAGAGGCTCGATTATATTGATGCATGGAAAGAGATTCAGAGCTATTTTCGATTGAATGCACATACTTCGGTGAGTCGGTATCCTGTAGTTTGTCGATGGCGAGACGACCTCTATTTCACTATAGCGTCGATAGTCGATTTTCAAAGGGTGATTGGAAACAAAGTTATATTTGAGTTACCTGCAAATCCACTTATCGTTCCGCAGATCTGCTTACGATTTAATGATATAGAAAATGTGGGGCTTACAGGCAGGCATTACACAAGTTTCTGCATGGTTGGGCAAGTGTGCGATGCCGACACACAAGGTGGATATTGGAAAGATAAGTGTATCGAACTAGACTTTGGGATGCTTACAAACGCATTAGGAATACGACAAGAGGAAATAACTTTTGTTGAAGATGTCTGGATGGGTGCTGGTGCCTTTGGTTGCTCGTTAGAATATTTTGTTAGTGGGCTCGAATTAGGCAATGCAGTTTTTACTGAATTCGAGGGAAATTCAAACGATTACAGGGTTATGACTAATAAGATTATTGATATGGGAGCCGGGCTTGAACGACTCTCTTGGATCACTATGGGAACCCCTACAAGCTATGATTGCTCATTCGGGCCGGTGGTGCAGAAATTAGTAGAAAATTCTGGAGGTCAAAATAATTCAGCAATCCTTTCGGCATATTTTCAGGCAGTTTCTAAACGATTTGACAGTTTTAATGGTGATGTTCAAGCCCTGAAATGTTCTGTTGCTAAGGAATTGAAAGTATCCAGTGATGAACTTGCAAAAGTCATAACTCCACAAGAAGCAATCTATACTATTGCGGATCATACCCGTACCTTGACTTTCGCTATATCTGACGGAGCCCTTCCATCAAATGTGGGAGGTGGATACAATCTAAGAGTGATCCTGCGTAGGGCTCTTTCGATAATGGAGAGATTAGGTTGGAGCATGAAACTCGAGGATATTGCGGACGCTCACATTGATTATATGAAAGATATGTATCCAGAACTTGAAGAACATAGGGAAGAGATTAGGACAATACTTCAGATCGAAACTCGCAGGTTTGTAGGATCTAAGGAAAGGATGGATGCGATTGCTACCTCGATCAAGACAACAAAAAAGGAATTGACTGTAGATGATCTAATCAAATTGTATGATTCTGATGGTGTTACGCCGGATTTTTTGGTCGATCTTGGAATACTGGCCAGCATTCCACCATCTTTTTATACAAAACTTGCCGAGCTTCATACGAATCAAACAGCAAAAAATGTCCACAACCCAGTCTATGGTATAGATAGTATTTCACCGACCAGATTGTTATATTATGAAGATCCGTCAATCCGTGAATTTAACGCCAAAGTTCTCAAGGTTGTCAATAAGAGTTCCATAATTTTAGATCAGACAGCATTCTATCCTAGGGGTGGGGGCCAAGAGCCTGACACAGGAGATATTAATGGTTTAAAAGTTATCGAAGTTATAAAACAGTCCGACGTGGTAATCCACAAACTCCAAAGTCCATTTGATTTTACTAGTGGTAATACTGTTCATGGGATCGTAAATGATCGAAGGCGCGAGTTAATTACTAAACACCATACCGCTACTCATGTGCTTAACACGGCTGCGAGAATTAATCTAGGATCTTGGGTGTGGCAAAATTCTGCGTTTAAAGATGAGAATTATGCAAGGCTAGACATTACCCATCATTCCTCTCTTAATAACAGAGATGTTGAAAGAATTGAACAGACAGCAAATCGAATAATAAGACAAAATTTGCCGGTGAGGATTAACATATACGATCGTGTCGAAGCTGAGCGAGACTACAGTTTTAGAATCTATCAAGGTGGCGCCGCCCCTACCAATAATCTTCGAATTGTTAATACGGGAAATTGGGATATAGAAGCATGTGGTGGAACGCATGCTAACACTACTGGTGAATTAGGATTAATTAAGATCACAAAATCTGAAAGAATTCAAGATGGGGTGGTAAGGTTAGAATTTGTCGCAGGCGAGGCTGCTATCAGTTACATACAAAAGCAAGACTTACAGCTTCATATGATCTCTCAAACATTGGGCTCAAGTAAGGAAAAAGTGGTTGATTCTCTGCAAAAGACATTAGATGATTCTTCAACAACAAAAAAGAAAGCAAAACATATGCTTAGAAGATTCATTCCACTAATATCAAAATCAGTATCGAAATCAGCTGTGCAATTGTATCCAGACGGGCTTAGATTTTATCATGTGAATGATGATGAATTGGATGAGGAATACCACATATCTGTTGGCGAAAGATCTATCGAAGATGATCCTTCTCTGATCTATTTAGCCCTAATCTCAAAGGGTGAAGGAATAAGAGTGATCGTTTTCGTAGGCGAAGAAGCGCAGAAAAAGATAAGCGCAGGCGTTATTGCAAAGCGAATTTCTGCCGATTTGGGAGGTTCAGGTGGCGGCAATAGCAAGTTTGGGCAAGGTGGAGGCAAGCTTCACCACAAGAAAAGCTCCGTATTGTTCTCTATAGAAGATTCTATTCTGAAATTTAACGCTTAATTAAAGTAATCGTATTATGAACGAGATCATTCGTGAACAAAAGAAGAGAGAAAATGCGATCGGGATAGATTGGTATTCTATTGAAGTAAAGTGGAGGGAAAGGTGGGAAAAGGAGCAGATTTTTAAATCAGATCCGGATTTGCTGAGGAAGAAATACTTTATTACTGTGGCATATCCATATCCAAACTCTCCTCAACACATAGGTCATGGAAGAACGTATGTACTTGCTGACGTGCATGCTCGTTATTTGAGAATGAAAGGTTATAACGTTCTATTTCCTATGGGTTTCCATTATACCGGCACACCTATACTTGCTATGTCACGAAGGATTGCATCNGGCGACAAAGAGTTAATAAAGACCTTNCACCAGGTTTACCGCGTTTCTAAAGACATAATCACGAGCTTTTCAGGCCCTGTAAAAATTGCTGAGTATTTTCATAACGAGATCAAGCAGGGAATGAAAGAGATAGGATTTTCAATCGACTGGAGACGAGAGTTTACCACTATAGATAAGGCATATTCAAAGTTTATCACCTGGCAGTTTAACACACTTAGGAATAAAGGATTGATTATTCAGGGCTCACATCCAGTTGGTTGGTGTCCCAATGATCAAAATCCAGTTAGCCAGCATGATACTGTAGGGGATGTTGAACCAGAATTCAATGAATTCACATTGATAAAGTTCAGATTACAAGATGGGTATATTATTCCAACAGCTACCTTGAGACCAGAAACCGTGTACGGTGCTACTAATTTATGGGTCAATCCAACTATTGATTATGTTAAAATTTACGTCAAAGACAAACAAGAAAAATGGATTGTAAGTGAAGAGGCAGCATCAAAATTAAGATATCTTAACCATGAAATTACACTGGAATCTCACATTTTAGGAAAGGACCTGATTGGGATCCTGGCAGAAAATCCAGTCACTCACATTTTGCTTCCTCTTTATCCTGCATCATTCGTAGAAGCCGATAGCGGCACCGGATTCGTAATGTCTGTACCAGCTCACGCACCTTACGATTATCAAGCTTTAGAAGAGCTGAAAAATAATTCGGTGATTAGAAATGAATTTAACCTAAAGAAGATCGACATAGAGCCCATAAAGGTAATCGAATCTGATGGCTATATGGGAAAATATGAAATACCATCAAGAATAATATTGAGCAAACATAGAATACGGGAACACGCAGAATTGGAAATTGAAAAGCTCACCAACGAGCTTTACACTCACGAATACTATAGGGGAAAGATGCTTCAAATCGCAGGAAAATATGCTGGTATGCCTGTGTTCGAGGCAAAAGACAAGATAAAAAGTGAAATCGTGATGAGTGGCGATGGAGAAATTATGTTTGATTTAACAAACAAGTCCATTAGATGTAGATGCGGGACGAAATGCGTGGTAAAGATACTAAACGATCAATGGTTTCTAGATTATGGGAATCGGGATTGGAAACGTCTTGCACACGAGTGTGTTGACAAGATCGATTTAATACCTGGAGAAATCCGGCAAGAGTTTTCCAACGTCATAGACTGGCTAAGGGAGAGAGCTTGTGCTCGGAAAAGTGGTTTGGGTACTAAACTTCCGTGGGACCATGAGTGGATTATCGAGAGTTTATCAGACTCTATCATTTACATGGCTTACTATATACTTGCAAAGTATGTTAATGATAACTCGATCACTAATCCTGACGGTTTAACCGATTCTTTTTTTGATTATGTCTTCTTTGGAAAAGGAAGTATAGAAGACGTTGCTCGAGAGGCGCATATGTCAGTGACTTTGCTAAGCCAAATTAGGGACGAATTTTTGTATTTCTATCCAGTTGACTCAAGACATTCTGGACGAGATCTAGTACCTAACCACTTGTCATTTTTTATATTCGGTCATGTGGCAATTTTTGATAAAAAACAATGGCCTAATCAAATTGTTGTGAATGGTTCAGTTTTGATGGGGGGCAAGAAAATGTCAAAGTCTCTTGGAAATATCATCCCACTTCGTGATGCAGTCAGGGAATATAGCGCTGATGCAATTCGTTTGGCAATGCTTGTTTCTGCTGAACTTCTTCAAGACGCTGACTTTTCCATAGAGACAGCAAAAGGCATACGTTCTAAGCTAAATGCTTTGTATCACATGGCAATAGAGTATTCTAATCCTTTGCTATCACAAATGAAACAAGAGACAATACACGAAGAATTGGAAGATAGGTGGCTTTTCAGAAGACTTCGTCAAACTATTGAGGATACAACAAAGTCTATGGATAGACTACGTGTGAGAGATGCAGTACATAACATTTTGTATTCTATGGATCACGACCTAAGATGGTATGAAAAGAGGGTAAAAGCCAAGAAACGAGAGGATTTATCAGTTCACTATGCTCGCTCTACATTCCTTGATGCTCGCATTAGGATGTTAGCACCTTTTGCCCCATTTATAAGTGAAGAAATCTGGGAACTAACTCGTAAATCAACTAGCTCCATAGTGTTTTGCCAATGGCCAACGGTGTATGATACCAAAGAAGACGTAATTGCCGAAGAATCTGAGCAATTAATAAAAAGACTAATTATAGATATCCAAAAAATAGTCAAAGTAGCTAAAATTAGACCAAAAGGGATAACTTTTTATACCGCAGGAAGGTGGAAATTTAAAATCTATAGTAAAATCCTCTCGAGTTTATCAGAAAGCAGTATTAGTTTTGGCGATATAGTAAAAATACTTCTCAGAGACCCTGAAACAGCTGAGGTTAAAAATAACCTAAGTATGGTGCGAAAGATGGTCGAAGATATTTTATCAGAGCCAATTGAAACTAGAAACAGAAGGTTAGGGGTCAGGCTTTTCGATGAGAAAACTCCAATAGAGGATGCGGAGAGCTTAATACGACTGGAAACTGACACTCTCGATGCTAAGATCTCAGTTCATTCTGAAGATAACTCCGACCTGTCAAATTATGATCCTAAGTTAAGGGCAAAAAGTGCCAGACCATTCAAACCAGCAATTTATTTAACTCAATAATTTAGAGTCTATCAAAAGATCGGTCAATTTAGGCGGTTAGTTATTTTTTTGTTGGTTTTCGTTTTTTCTTTCTTGCCATCATAATCGATGATAATATGTATAGCAAAAAGCCAATTATCGCTATAGGGAGGCCATATAGCGAGAATCCTCCTTTGTGAGTGTAGCTCCCTATACCAACGAAAATGGCGCCAATCAACAACAAAGACAACCCGGCTCTGGCCGCTGTGGGCATTTGGATCTTCGTAGTTGACATTTTCTTTGCCTTCACCATTGTTGAGTAACACCAATATCATTTTTTGCTTGGTAATCACAAATTATAATTATGGCACTTAAGTGGATTTGATGATACTCTAGATGAGGGCGGGGGATATTCAGGATGCAAAATGAAAGACGTGGGTTCCCTACTATCGATGATATTAATCGAGCAAGAGACTTGATAAGTGACTCCGTTAAGAAGACGCCGTTACAAAGGTCTGAAACGTTTTCCAAATTAACAGGCACAAATGTCTCTCTCAAGCTTGAATCTCTACAAAAAACTGGTTCCTTCAAGGTGCGAGGCGCGCTGGTTAAACTTGGCATGTTATCAAAAGAAGAGGAAAAAGCTGGCGTTATAGCAGCTTCAGCAGGCAATCACGCACAGGGAGTAGCGTATGCTGCTCTCAAAAAAAATATTCCATGCACAATAGTTATGCCAAAGAATGCATCCCCTGCCAAGGTTGCTGCTACCAAATCCTATGGAGCAACTGTCATTCTTCGTGGGATAACCTATGAAGAATCATGGCTTGCAGCAGAGGAAATTGCAAAAGAGAGAGGTCATGCAATTATTCACGCATTTGATGATCCAGACATAATTTCAGGTCAAGGCACAATCGGGTTAGAGTTACTGGAGGATCTGCCCGAGGTTGACGAGGTATACTTGCCAATCGGAGGCGGGGGACTGGCTGCTGGGGTGGCAATAGCCATAAAAACAAAAAATCCAGCGGTTAAAATTATTGGAATTGAGTCTACTGCGTTTCCTTCTATGAAGGAATCCTTATCGTATGGATCCATCCTAAATATAGTTGCAGGCCATACTATCGCAGATGGCATTTCGGTAAAGTCTCCTGGGAAGCTAACCTATGAGATAGCTAGTCAATACATAGACGACTTACAGCTAGTTGATGATTCTTCAATAGTTGAAACAATGTTTTTGCTCATGGAAAGAGCAAAGCTGGTGGTAGAGCCCGCGGGTGCAGCAAGTCTTGCGTATCTAATTGAAAAAGGTCATCCAAACAAGAACAAGAATGTAATAGCATTGTTATCTGGAGGCAACGTAGATATGTATCTCCTTGGACAAGTAGTTGCGAAAGGCCTAATGAATATGGGGAGAATGCTCAAAATATTCATTCAATTGCCTGACAGACCGGGAGCGTTGAAGACCATAGTAGATATTATCGCGGAGCTGAGTGTTAATATTGTCGAAGTAGTTCACGATAGACTTAGCTCGAACGTTTCAGCAGGAACGGCTGGTGTCTATTTGAGCCTCGAAATGGAAAATTCAACTTATGCAGAACGATTACTAGACCATCTTGATTCAAAAGGGGTAAAATTCAAGATAGTCAATTAAAGATAATGCTCTTTAGATATTCCACAATGGTTGTAAGTATTAGTGCAAATTTTATGTTATAAAAATGGTCTTTGCAGATAGGAAGTTCAACTTGGAAAGTTATACTCCCTAAAACCTGCTTTTAGTTTTATTAAGACAAATTCATTGTGGGCCGGTAAGAATGACGTATCAAAATTTACTTCCCTTCTAAGTTGTTCATATTCGTTAATGGAAATCTTCTTTCTTGGTCCTATTTCTTTCTCTAAATTCATTTCTGCTACTATCTTTAGGTACTCGGGCTGTATAACACCAGTAAATACCATGGCACTACTCCCACTACCATACGATCCAAATCCTACCCTTTTGTTTTCAAGATCCGTGCCTTTTTTATATTCAAATTCCAATAAGCTTCGAAATCCCATATACATAGAAGCTGTGTACAAATTGCCTATTATGGTCGACGCTTCAAGTGAGCTAGCCATTTTCTTTTCGAAAACCTCGTTATAAAAAGATGTTTGCATAAATGCTCTCCTGAACTTCTCGTCGGCTCTCATAAATTCGGTGTCAGCTAAAATAGATTCAATCGTACCCCTGGGGTCTTTGGGAGTTGGTTCTTGTAGACCTACTTCTTTAATGACCTGATTCCATCTAGGGAGATACCTCCATTCATGTCTAAGCAAATATGCTAGAGCTTTTTCACCCATACGCCTGTAAGGGAGATGAACACTAAATAGATCGATGTGATCTGTTATTGACTCTCCGTCTTTTAATTGGATCAACTTTGTGCTAATTGCTTTCTCCTTGTAACTATCGAATGCTTTTCTCACTTGAATCAAGTATAACAAGTTGGAGTAATTTCCATTAACTACAGGGGTTTCCTTTCCACATGGTCTGTAAAAATCATATTCGTTTTTGATAATTGTTGATGTGACCTTATGATCAAAGGCCAAAAGCCTTGGATTTTTTGTTATTAACATGGCAACAGAACCCGCACCTTGGGTATATTCTCCAGCTGAACCGATATCATATTTTGCAATATCGCTGACTATGACAATAGCAGCTTTGCCATTATTTTCGTCTGCCCGAATCCAGTTTGTATTATCATAAAGTGCATAAGATCCGCTCACACACGCAAATTTGCATTCTATACCTCCCACATGCTCGAAGGAGCTATCACCATAAACCTGTTCGAGCATTCCAATCACAAAAGAATTCATCGCTTTGGATTCATCTATTCCAGATTCAGTAGCAACATATATTCTCCCTATTTCTTGTGGATGTAGATGGTTTTTTTGCATGAGCGTTAAACATGCGTTGGCGGCCATGCAAGCTGGATCTTGATTAGTATCAACAAGGGCCATTTTTTTAACACCTATGCCATATTCTAACTTGCGGGGATCAATGCCTCTTGCCTCGGCAAAATCCTTGTAGTCTATATAAAGCTTAGGTACATAAATCGCGAGATCATCGATCCCTACCTGCATTATCCATCTACCATATAGGATGGAACTATAGATAAAGACAATTTAAAGTTATATCTGGTTAGATTTAACTAGATGTTATAAGCTATTTGACATAGAATGAGGTATGCTTAGAAATTTTTTACAGTATTATAAAAATTATCTCTTTCTGCAACTTGAAACCCAATCTGCTTGATGGAACTTATAATCTTATTAGCACTTAGTTCAGTGGATCTCGAGCCCGTAGCTGTAACTACTTCCTCTCCAATCAGAGTACCGCCAAAATCATCAGCGCCATACTGTAGCGCGAGCTGAGCCATGCCAATCCCATTTGTAAGCCATGAAGATTGAAGATGGTCTATTAATCCATGGTATATGATTCTTGCAATGGAAATCATCTTCAATAGGTTCAATCCTCCTGAAGGATATTTTACTTCGCCATCTGCTTGCATACGAGTTTTATTAGGCTCAAAACTCCAAGGGATAAATGCCATAAAACCCCGAGTTTTTTCTTGCAATGCTGCTATCTTCATAATATGCTTTGCTCTTTGTTCTTCGGTTTCTGTAGTACCATACATCATCGTGGCGGATGACTTGATATCTAATTTGTGTGCTTCCTCCATAATTCTTAGCCATTCGTGGCTCTTAATCTTGAGGGGACTGATCTCCGCTTTCACCTCATCATCTAGAATTTCAGCTCCGGCCCCAGGGAGTGAATCTAAGCCTGCAGTTTTGAGCCTTGATAGAACTTCTTTAGTGCTACAACTCTCTACTCTTGCAATATTATCAATTTCGGAGGCAGACAGCCCATGAATACTGACTTGTGGACAATTTGTTTTTATTGCTTTGAATGTGTCTTCATAAAATTCGAGCTTCAAGTCTGGATTGTGTCCTCCTTGAATTAACACTTGTGTAATACCATACATCTCTCTAGAAATCAGTACTCGCTTTAGGATCTCCTCCAAAGATAATGTGTATGCTTCTCCATGACCGATAGGTCGATAAAAGGCACAGAATTTACAGTAAGTTATACAAACATTGGTATAATTTAGTATAATGTTATTAACAAATGTAGCTTTATTTCCGAAGAGTCGATGTCTAATCATGTTGCTGACAAGGGCTATTGGATAAATGTCATTGGATTTAAAAAGCCTAATGCAATCAGTGAGTTCAAGTTTTTGACAGTCCAACGCATCGTACAGTATGTCCGCAACATCGGATTTTGATATCAAATTGTATGCGATACTGCTTCTATTTTGCAACTTAACATCTTCGGATAGAGCACATTGCTATTTATTCCTTACAAAATTGCTACATATTTAGTGTAATAATCAACTTAAGTAACAGATATTATATCTGAAGTTCAATGGTATGGTTAGTTTGCTAAAGAATAGCGAATTGTGTGGAACGCCGGCGCTGGAAAAGGCTCTGGCAGGACAAGAGCTAACGTATAAAGATGGAGTCGAACTTATCAATGATGAGAACCTTTTTTTATTGGGTTCTGCTGCTGACTATATTCGTAGACGTCTTAAAGGAGATTCTGTCACTTTTGTGGCCTCTTACTATCTAAATTACACCAATGTATGCGCTGCAAGTTGTCCCCTGTGTGCATTTTACAGAAGTAACGACGCTGAAGACGCCTTTACTCTAACTACGGAACAGATATTGTCGAGAGCACGAATTGCGATAAAACAATTGGGCACAACTGAATTACATATAGTCGGAGGATTTCATCCGAAGCTAGGCTTGGATTATTATGAGAATATGATTAAGGCAATAAAGGGGGAATTTCCTAACGTTGTAATAAAGGCGTTGACGCCGGCAGAGATCTTCTTTATCTCTAGAGTAACAAAAAATTCTATAAAGGAGGTGTTACTAAGGTTGAAAGCGGCTGGCTTGGATGCTCTTCCAGGGGGAGGTGCCGAAATTTTTGCTCCAGAAACTAGAGATATTATAGTAAGAGGAAAGTGTTCTGGCAAAGAGTGGCTCGACACTGCTCGTCAGGCCCACGAAATAGGGCTGAAGAGTAATTGTACAATGCTCTTTGGGCATCTCGAAAAACCAGAACATGTTGTTGAACATATATTACAAATCAGAGATCTTCAGAAAAAGACTCATGGCTTCACAACTTTTATTCCATTAAAGTTCAGCTTGGAGAACACTGAATTAGAACAAAAGGGGTTTATCAAGGCTGAAAGTCCTGCGACTTATGACTTAA
>AF_2010_repII_A100DRAFT_1000032_pt1 | contig 21663 bp, 18 predicted proteins | sample AmaForreplIIA100_FD_9198 | JGI IMG/M metagenome (IMG submission 9198) | reverse complement strand
AATATATTGATTAGTTCAAACCAGTTCAGGAAGAATTAGGAATAATATTACCTTCAAGAGTAGACACCAAAAATTAGGTCGTTAACGATATTAGTCCGTGGTAATAACCACCGCGCCCCCTTATTGCTCATAAAAGCGGCATAAATTGGAGGTTGCTTTCTAGTTCTGTCAGGACTAAAGGAGACATTGAGGCGGACCTGGATCTAATCAATAAATTATGAGCAGGAGAAAAATTACCATCTAAGAATTTCCAAAATCGTCCTGACTTCGTCGGTCACTTGCTACCTGAAAGCTGTGAGAAGACTGATTATTCTTTAATGATCAATTCCTGATTTTCTAAGGCATTGGGGAGGGAGGTAAATTTTCCCTTCCAGCACATAGTTTGGTAGTTTGATTGCAACATCTGCGATTCTTTATCTCGATTGATAGAGCCAAATTTAGGGAAGTTAGAAATATTTTAGTATCTGCTGATTGTTTTGGGGCAAATATGTTAGTGGGGGCTGCTAAGTTAATGAAACATTACCTATTCTATTCAAACTATCAAGTATTACGATAACTGCCTCCAAGGCGGATATGGACGTGCTAGAAATCATGAGGTTGATAAAGCCAAAAGTACATGAAGGTGATTAAGAAACATCAATTTTAGATCTGTATTTTGAAATTTCTTGAATATCTATAATAATATTTCATATTCTTGTTTTTATTTCTAGAATTCCGTAAACATCCGACTTTCCAAGCATTTTCATAGTTTACCGCATTTCTTCGTCATATCATAAAGTGTTGCGCAAAACCCTAACCTTTCCGTATGTAGTGTAATTGCATGATCACATGATACAATCATTGATTAAAAACCATAAATAGAAATATTAAATGCTAGGTTTTGATGAACTCATACTAATTTCGTATAAAGCATGTCATTTTTAGGACATTACATGTATAAACATACAAGTAGAAAATCGAGCATTCTTGCAATCGTAATAGTAGCTACAACAGCCCTAACTTTACTTGCGTACACCAGCCTGACACACTCTGCACTGGCGGCTAAATCAGGTTCATCGGAAAAACGAGGGTTCAAATATCTCGCTGCTTGTGAATTAAATGCAGCTAATGGGCACTCAGGGCAGGTTACTGCGACGGAGGTTATGGATTGCTATTCACAGGCCTTCTCAGGCAATCCTACAAGCTCAATGTCAGTTATTGGACACAATGCTGATACGACCAATAAAGACGTCAGCGGTAATACGAACAATACAGACACTGCATCTACCAACCTATCGCCTTTGGATTCCTCCGGATCGAGCACTACCCACCATCACCATCATGCGAGTAGCCCAAGCAACTCGACAGACAGAATGATGAACTCAAATATCGGTCAATAGACTTTTTTTTAGTCGATTGGCAGAAAGTACCTCTTTTTTGTGAGGAAACATGAATTTAAATCTAAAATGCTTTTAAGCTGCTCAATTTCAGTGATATTCATCCAAATTCTTGGTATCAGTACGCTGACTCTAGCAAAGTACAAGAAGTGTGGAGAAGCCTTGACTTAGAATAAAACTATTCAGCCAGCCGTTCATCTATGTTCAAATTCGGATGCTGATGCCCCAATGTGGCGTAATCCTTCCATTGACCATGTTTCATTAAAGGAAAACAGAATCCCAAGTTCGTCCCGTCCATTGAAAATAAAATCACGAATTTAGGGAATATACTTACCCAAATGATTTGCTACTTAAATATTTTGATTGAGCGTGGAACTTAATTGGCATAGTTGATTATTGATGTAATGAGGTACTGTCTAAGACGAAATGAAACAGTATCGAACTAATTAGAGCGGATTCCACAATTGGCACTCCAAATTTTTATTAAGGTGTTACCAAACAAAATAGCATAACAAAGAGTGATTCAAAGGGCAAATTCACCAAAATAAATATGGAGGAGGCTCGAGAAAGTAAGCTGATCATGGTTGCAGTCAATTTGATCCAATTCTGCCCTGTCGAGTGTTAGACTGTTTGGAAATGGAAGGACCTGCATATCCTGATGAAAGGCGTTGGTTCGGGAGGTTGATTATGTGTATAGATTTGGATGCATTCTATCCGTCTTGTGAAGAACTTAGGGATCCCTCGTTGAAGGGGAAGCCACATGCCACAATTATGACTGACTATAAGGGAGGAAATAAGATAACAAAAGGTGTGGTGGCGTCGTCGTCATATGAAGCTAGGAGTCTAGGGGTAAGGGCTGCGACTCCTCTCTCGAAGGCCATTGATCTGTGTCCTGACCTTGTACTTAGACCGGTAGACATTCCGTACTATCACCAAATATCGGATAAAGTTATGGATTTGCTTGTTGGATACGCAGATATATTAGAGCAAACCAGCATAGACGAAGCGTACTTGGATTGCACCAAGAAAATAATTTCAGAATATAATCCTTCCACATACTGAAAGTGGAAAGCTATGCCCTAGCGATAAAGAGTGCAATTAAGAGAGAATGTAATCTTAAAGCATCCATAGGCATCGCACCAACCAAGTCATCTGCAAAGATCGCGTCTAAAATACATAAACCGGATGGATTGACCATTTTTTATCCTACTGAGCTTCAGCAATTCCTTGAGAATTTGGAAGTTGAGAATATAGCTGGTATAGGAACCAAAACACAGAGAAGTTTGGAGTCGATGGGAATTCTAACAATAGGGCAACTTGCAAATTGTGACGTGCAAATTCTAATGGATAAATTTGGTAAAAAGAACGGTTTGTGGATGTGGCAAGCAGCAAACGATAAGGATGAGGATCCGGTTGTAACGAGAGAGGATCACGTTACTCTTAGCAATGAGAGGACACTTGGGTCATTCACAAAAGACAAGGATGTCATTGAGCGATTCTTGTTAGACGAATTAGTCGGGGAGCTCTATGAACGGCTATCAAATCAGGGATATGGGTACAAATCGGTTGCCATAAAAATAGTAAGGTCAGATTTTTCAATTGAATCCAGAGAAATTTCATTTTCAAAGTATCAAGTAAAGAAAGAAGGTATAACTTCAGTTCTTGAGGGGTTATTGCAAAAATTCTCGCTGATGGACAATGACGGGCAGGTGCGGAAGGTTGGCCTAAAAGTTTCAAAGTTGACTAGGATAAAGGATAAAAAATCATTAAAAACAAATCAAAAGTCATTGCTGGACTACTATTGACATTGTTGTGCAGTGTGAATTGTCATTTATATTGCATTTATCCATACCAAAATCCATCCAATTGACTAGCAAAGTCTAAAAAAATCCTTGGTAGCCTCCTTGGTATAGTTCATAAAAAATCAACATAGAATGATATAAACCTTACCTATAACGATTTTCTGCTTTATTTTTCCAACCATGTTAAAAAGCATTAACGTTCTCAAGTTCGAAGGTGATTTATGCGGTCCGCCCAATCATCCGAAGTATTGGAAACCCAACCTGGGCCTAGTTGTTCTTCTAGTAACTTAGTCCATAACTTTGTTCTTGACCCGCCACGAAGAAAGCCATATTGAATATAACAAATTTAGTGAAATCAGGATCACGGAAACCTACCTGTCAATGTAGCTCTCGAAATAACCAACTTATTGATGATGTTAAGTGGCTGATTTAACCATATGATTACCTAGCATACTACGAGAATCACCGATAGCTTTAAGGCTAGGTAGTGCGATGTGCAGTACTGGTATGAAGGGTACACTTGCTGTCGATAAGACAGAAAAAGTAGGAATAACTCTTCCTAAGTCCATATTACAAAGGATCGACAAAGTCCGTGGGGATATACCACGAAGNACNTANATAAGAAGAGCCGTTGAAGTATATTTAAGACAAGCAAAAGGACGATGAAAGATGGTTGCGACTGCTTGCGTATGGAGGTGATTGGAAAGTCAGCAGGCTAGTCTAGAGATAATCGATACGGCTATTGGCGTCTTGCCAATATTGTGTTATGTTTCGAAGCCTAGAGTCAGGTGTTGTTTATCAACATCTGTCTCCGAAAACTTTTTACAAGACTTTGTTTGCATACTAAATTATATATATATTTTAAAGAAAATTCAAGAAATAAAACAATATTTTTACTAGTGAGATAAGTGCCTAACAAAGGATTTATCATTAGCATCCCATCGCTCCCTCGACCGTACTCATTTATAGGAGATTCTAAATCAACCACTCCAAGCAATCCGGTTGGGATATCCAATAATATACATCTCAGACATGTGGTCATTTAAGGCTGCTCAATCTTGCATTTTTTAAGATTTCAGCCCTCGTTACTTTTCCTGCAAGGACTGTGCCGGGTCTTGATTTGTAGCCAGGAATCCCTACTCCTACTGCTATCATTGTGCTCTTGTTGCTAGCATGAGGTGAGAAAAACTCAGTAACAGCGTCGTCGAAAAAAGTAGAACCAGATGCGCCCATCTTTTGGGCATAAGCTGCCAAGTATATTTTTCCTGCAATAACTCCTGCCTCAAACTGTGATGACCTATATCCCCTATTGCCCAGAGCATCAAGGATAATGTCTAGGTCTGCCATCAGGAAAAATACAACGTTTGAAGCTACAAAAAGAGATTGACCTAGGCATAGGTATCCTGCTAATTCGCTGAATCTACCGCTTTTCAATTTTGATAGAGCTTGCTTGTTGAGATCAAAAAAATACGCCCCATCTTGGAGACCAGTGACAGAATTCACGATAAGATAAATATCTATAATGCTGCTAATTTGAGTGTCAACAGACTTGTCATTCTCTAAGAAATCCAATGGCACACCACGAGTGGCGTAGTAAAGTATATTAGACAGCTGTGTGAGTGAAATTGTCCCTCCAGAAAACTTACGGGAGGAGCCACGTAAAAGAATAGTTTCTTCCAAACTAGGTTCTCTTAGTATGGGTGCTTCGAATGTCAATGGATAGCCTACGCTCTCTGACCTGTCTTTTCTTCTTAATGCTTTGACCCCAGAGGCATTCCATAGCTTCACCTCCTCTTTATCGAGCAAAGATGATGCTTGATGAATGATTCCAATTTCGGGGTATTCGGACTCTTTACCCATTGAAATCGGTACTATAGCAGGTGTGGGCAAGTCCTCAGCCTTGACCTTGGGTGGTATAGCTACATCAGAATTTCCAGATATAGTTCCTAGGACGAGAGTGTTCTCCTGCATGCCGTCCAGACGGAGCAGTCGGTTCACGGCACTATCTACGAAGCCCATGATCATTTGCGTTGAGAAGCCGTGAGCACTAATTGTGGCCAATAAGTTGGCTACTATAACTCCACAATCCCAGAACCAATGACGGTAGGAACGGGCTTGATACTTCCACGCATTTCTCCACGCGATTGAAGTAAAGGCCAGCGTAATGGGTGAGTGTAAAATCGATGAGCTATCCCCTGCTGCGTCCGCGAGAAAGGAACGGTAATCACCATCCCGTAACATAGTAAGGGAAAAATCACCAGGACAAAAATGATAGACGCCAGCTTTTAGGCCTGGTATATCCTGAGAAACCAGGTATATTTCGATAGGATAAAGCGCACCAGTGGCAGATGCAGCACGCATATAATAAGTCTCACCATCTACATGAAGTATTCTTGTGATACCGGCAGAAAAGTACAATAGCTCTGCTAAGTTTCTTTTGTCAAAGTCGCTTCCAGAATCTACTTTTCTCGAATGGATAAGAGAGCTAAGGGTGCCCAGTGTGGGTTTGGGAAAGTCTGTGGGGAGGGCTATGAAAGGTAAGTCAGTATAAATTTTGAAAGGAAAGGGCTTACTATCCCAATCCAGATAATGTCGTGATAATGTTAGAGAAATCTCGGAATGTTTTGTTTTATCATGATATTCATAAGCGTAGGAAGTCTCTTTATTCACACTTTCCAGAACTGAGTTGCTTATATTGGATATGAGGGTTTGCATTTAGTCGTCAGTAAACTTCATTAACTACCACCTGACCATCTTAGATGGGTCATTCGGTCATCCCAATATCAATAAAGACTAGCGTGTAGGCAATGAATGCAGATAATTCAGTATTGTACAGTAGTCATTTCCTTACAGTCATCTAGAGTTTTTGTCTGCCCTTCCGACTTTTTTACCTCGCTTTATGTCGCATTTCTCGTTCGCATGTTTTTCGTGTGAATGCCAATGGCTTGCACACCCAACAATGTAGTGCTCGGTGCATCCACATATGGGACATCGTTTCAATTTCCTATTCTGGTACAAGGATTGTCGCCTAACAAACTTAAGAGAACATGAACCACTATTGAATCTTTAGACATCCCATCTCGGATCTATTAGGAGTTGACTATGAGTTGATCGTTATAATTAGCTCTTCAAATCGACTTCAGACAAATATGTTAGAATCAATGATAAGGTATGTTCTATTGCTTGAGTCTGTCCTTGGGCACTGCCAAATCCACGACGGAACTATTTGATTAGTTTGATGCCAAGCGATGGGTTCTGCATAACTTGGACATTCAATATTTTTGATAATATTATTTACCTGATATTACCACTGCTGGACATGTGGTAGGATAATAGACTAGATATATTCATCGTTAGGACGCACAAACTTGGCTTGTAAGCCTACTCCGAGCAATTCTATCCCAAATGCAGACAAGTAGAATCGCAGCTCCTTCAAGGGTAAGTCCATAAATTCAAGAGATATAAAATTCAGTATAAACAAATGGAACAAGAAGAGGGAAATATGCGTGGTTATCTACATAAGTGTCAAAAGCAATATGTGATATGACTGCAGCTGCGGTAATAACAAGAAATTGAGAAAATATGTTCAGCATATGCGTGTTTTGCAAGTGCGATCTCGAATCATCTATAAAATTTGCTCCTTTTGGAGTCCTTCTACTTCTAGTGGCAATCTGTTTAGTGTTGCCTTGAATTGAACAAGTGACATTCGAGTTTACAATAAACCCAATCATAATTGATGCTATGACCATGAAGGGAATAGAGTGACTAACTCTACCTTGTACTTCGAATCCGGCAACGTTTAGTAAATGATCTGCATCAACTGCCAATGCCATTAATCCGCATAGTACCGCCAATCGAAGTTTCCTAAAAGGCAACCCCGGGATAAAGCCGAAAAGAAAATGCCCTCCAATTTCTTGTACGGTAAGTGAGCCCATGTCTTTAACACCTCCTACTAGAGATTTACAACTTTAGTAGTGGATACCTTCGGGTATATGGATAATACCGGAGCAGAGTGGGATTCGTTAAAAGGAATTTCGCACATTTGATCAAGACTAAATTACAGATGGTGTTCCTGTTTGGTTATTGAAATACTTTTGAAGAGAGAGCAGGTAGATCGCTAATGCTACACTGCGATAGTGGATATCGTGCGACAGGCATTCCAATATTTTGTCAATTATACCCAAATAACTTTAAGTAATTTGGTTCTTATTAACAAACGTTTGGTAATATTCAAACAACTTGTTGGAATCTCCTCTGACAGCATTAAACTAATAACTGAATTTGGATCACCTGGGATGATTGGATCTCTTGGTTTAATCAAGCAAATCGCTTCGATAGTTAAAGAGATCACAGAAGCACTAGAAGATCCTATTACGAACAAGAATATCGAAAATTTGAATATTTCGCTTGAGACAATGCGAGATTCGCGTGATAGAATCCGAAATGTCTCACAACAATTGAAAGACACACACCTCATCGAAGAAGCCAAGATTATGAGTTCATCTATTAGAAGTAAAACCGATCAGGAATCAATCCAAGATTTAAAGGAACTAATAGTTATACTCAAAGAGACGATGAGTGCTGTAAGGAGGCTAACGAAAGAATTTACATCATGGCAACGTGTTGCTTGAGAACAATAACATCTAATATCTTGCCATAGTATCCAAATTTCAAATTAATATCTTCTCACTTGTTCACCGATTTAAAGGGTACGGCGCCTTTATGTTTGAAACTGCACCTGGTTAGAAAAAACTCAATTCTATTGAAGTAAACCTCTATTAAACAATTTTCATTTCTTACCGCATGGTTAATGCAAAGTTGAATGATTAGAATCACTTTATATATCCTTCATGACGTAAATCTTCTAGAATTTTTGCTAGAGTATCATAATCTACGTCTACACCATTCAAAATTGCAGAATGATCTACCTTTCCCGTTTTCTTTACAAATTTTTTGACAATTGTTTTTTTCTTTTGATATTGTCTGGTTTGCATTATATTATTATGAATTTAGGAATTCAGTCCATATCAAATATTCTTTTCACAATTGATCTCTGAAATTTAACTATGGCTTGAGCAAGTGCGATTTAGTGTCCTATTGCCTAGCTGGTATAAAGCCTTTGCGAAGCTCGATATAAGCCATGAAATTTAAAAGGTCTTGTTGTTATCGGATGATCCATCTCGCTGTATTTAGAGGTGTCTGCAAAGGGTCTTTTTATCTGCCAAATTCTTGGCTTCTTTAATCAAAGCAATTTCAAAATAAGAAAGTCTATTGCCAAATTGTTCAAAAAATAAGCGAGTGAGGTTGCAAAAATCCATTGCATAAAGTTCTATTTTCTTGACTCGAAAGAAAATGAAATAGCACTCGAGGTAATGTCTCTAAACTCTATATTACCTTTGATTATTGGGACAATCAATCCCTCTAATATAGTCCTTAATGCAGTCGAGAAATTCATATTGATGTCATGGATAACAGTAAAATAATGGATTTGGTTCTCATCCCTTTGGGCAGTCTCAACTCGATGTTGACATGACTGGAATCTTTTAAACCATAGGTCTAGGAACTGTACCAGGCTTCTGCTATCAACTTGTGGGAAGAAGTACGAGACATACTCTTTGGCTGTAGTAACACCTAGCTCTAGACCAAATTCTTCGATATCCTTTTCATTCTCGATCTTACTGAACACCTTTCTCAAGAAATCTTTACTAACTAAAATAAATCCGAGTTGCTCGAAATACATTTCAGAGTTAAGGTAATTTTCCAAAATGTTGTTTACAAGTATACTAATTGGAATTCCTCTTTTCCGTGCTTCTCTCTCCAGAGCCTTTATTATAGGTTCCTTAATCCTATAAGTAGAATGCACTAACTTTTCCTTCTTATTATGGGCTTCTGATCCTTGAATTTGGTGAACACCTACTTTATGTGTTGTATTTAGTTAGGAGGTTATATCCGTGCCTAATATATAATGTTAAGGAAGTGCTTTGTGATTGAAAATTCATAATGTGACCAACAGGCAAACCGATTCTATATGTGTTCCAAAATTTGCGTTTTAAACAGATTTTCTACTCTTAATTTAACCTTTAAATTCAATAAGGAAAAGGGCTGAATCTACGTAGGCTAATGACCAATGGAAATATTAATAGATTCATTCATTGAATAAGGTAGGGATAGGATATTTGGACGCTGTTGATAGGGTTGAGCCTAAAAAGGCCGAGACTAGGCCGTATGATGCCAAGTTGCTGCTCGTTGATGATGAGCCTGACATCACACTAGCCTTAGCAAAAGGCTTAGAGGAAAATGGCTTCTCTACTGACGCATTTAATGATCCCCACATTGCCCTCGCAAAGTTTAAACCAGCATTTTATGATTTGCTCCTTTTGGATGTGAAAATGCCAGCCATGAATGGCTTTCAGCTATATCAGGAAATCAAGAAAAAAGATCCTGAAGCAAGGGTATGTTTCATAACTGCCTATGAAGTTTTTTATGACAAGCTGAAGGACGAATATCCTAAATTGGATGTAGGATGTTTCATTAAGAAACCCATTGAGACTAAGGATCTAGTAAGCAAAATCAGAAATGAACTAAATGCTGATAAACTCTAATTTTAAGTGAAACTGTCGCCATTACTCGGTCCCATGGTTTTGTAGCTCGAGGTGTATCATATTCTGAAGTGGTAAATGTTGATCGACAAATAAAGGCAAGCTGTGCTATGTTGTCCCACATTTTATATATTGTCTTCACAAGGCTTAATTCTACATGTGCTTATTGTAATGTGTGAGTAAACAATTATCGTTAAAGAAAAGATCTCCTATAAGAATGGAGATATTTTCGTCTGCTGAAAACATACCCAGCATAAATACGGACCTTCATGAAATTCTTAAAGATGCGTCTAGCTGCTGCGAATATACCAGTTATGTCGATGAGCATGGGGAAACGCGTGTAAAAATCGAGTGCTTGGTAAACGAGGAAGAAAAGGAACGCGTCTGGGATTTATTAAGTTTTAAACATAAAAGGGACTGTGCTTTATTTGCAGAGCCAAGTGAGATAAGGGGATACAAGCCAAAGGATTTGCCAGTAACAAGTTGATTTTAGGAGGAACGCTCGCCCTTCGCGATTCAAGTTTCTTCCAGTGCTACTATTTCTATTGTTGCGAAGTATTATATCTACAAATGCCGCGAATAGTCAATTGCCCCTTGAAGATCCGAAGGTGAATATGGCTACGATCAGGTGTAGCAAAACCGGATCTAAATGGGTCTTGATTTAATTTCCAGGCTCGGGACTAGGATTACAGAATTGGAAGGGGACTAAGATGCATAGTTTGAAGCTAAGGGATTATGAGTACATTAGAGGCATTAGAACAAAAGATTGAAAATTGACTTGATCAGGAGAGAAATGGCCCTTCCCATATCACCAATTCGGATATTCAGTACCTATCTTGATCAACTGGAGATAGTTGTGAAGCATTTGTGAAGCTGAGAGTATATTGACCAGCCAGGAAGGAGACAGACAAGTAAAGGAAGTCCAGTTCCTCAGATCCCAGAACTCTTGTGTGTGCTTTGTCCATACAAGTCATGGGAATAGCACTGGTGTAGCTAATGATCTTCACGACATAAGATCTTACTACGCTACCTTTGTAAATACCATGTCAAATATCGCGAAACGCTTTGGGGCAAGAATAGTTAAAAACATTACCGATACTCTTATTATCTACTTCCCTAGGACATCAAATCCTTTCGATGATTGTGCCTTCAAGGATGTGATTGAATGTGGAATTACGATGTTAGCGGCAGGCGACACTATTAACTCAAAACTCTATGATGGCTCAGAGTCAATCATTTATAGAATTAGTGCTGACTACGGTAAGGTAGAGGTTGCAAAATTAATGACCTCCAATGAAGAGGATCTCTTTGGGCCTACTATGAACTTATGTGCGAAAATAAATAGCAAAGCACCCGCAAACAACATGGTCATTGGGGGAGATCTTTACCTACTGATAAAATCCTTTTTTTCACAGTCTTCGTTCAAAAATAGTGACTATCAATTCAAAGAATTGAAGGGACATTCTATTGGTGGATTTACTTTTGCATATCCGGTGTACTCTGTAAAAAGTAAATACAGAAGGAACGTACAGGTCTCTGATCACGTTGCATCGAGTTCTGAAAATAAGAAAGCTATTACAGGCAGCCTAAATTTTTCCCCACAAACCAATTATTCTAATCCTAATATAATGATAATAGATGATGAGAAAGACGTCCTCTTTAGCTTTAAACAATGTCTTACCAGCAACGGATTTCGTGTTGAGACATTTTCAGATTCTCTGGAGGCATTGAAACGCTTTGGCCAAGTAGACCCTGATCACTTTGATCTGGTAGTCCTGGATTTACGGATGCCAGGTATAAATGGAATCGAACTCTATAGCAAATTAAAGTCAATGAATAGAGATGTCAAGATATTAGTTGTGACTGCTCTGGATGTAGCACCAGAACTAGCAAGCTTGTTTGCAGATTTAAGTCTGAATGAAATAATAAGAAAGCCCATTGAAATGGAAGGTCTTATAAACATTGTAAAGAATGCATCAGCCAAAAATGCCCGCGCAAGAAAATAAACAATACATGATAAATTTTTTCGCTCGCTAGGATGCTTGAGTTTACTAAAATGCGCATATGGAATTTCATTGCAATTAGAGCTATGTTTTAGCAAAAAACTTGGAACTTCGTAAGGCAGTATCGTAGACTTGGTAAAGATATGCACCTTGCGAAGTTTAGATATCAATAATCGACTAAATTGCTACACTAAAATGCAACAAATATGATGACTTCTAATTAATTATGATGTTCTAGTAAGAGGGATGAAATAACATATTCATTCACCGTGAACGGAAATAATCGTCTGGTAAGATCTTATTATGTAAGTATGAAAATGAAAGAGTATAGGATGGTTCAATACCATGCTAAGTTAGTTCATTTATTGTACTGCAAGTAGTTAGTACATGATTTATATCCCATGACTTTTTGAAAATTGATATGAAAATGGGAAACCACTCGACTGGGCAAGTCAACGGAAACCGCTCGGGTCGTCAATTTCAATTGGTATTTAAAATAAGAAGAGTCTCGCCATGAAATCTTTAGACCTTAAATTGAAAGGGGAAGATATTTTTTGAAAAGAATGAAGGATAGCTTTTCCATTTAAGTGAGTATAGGCGTCTGAGTCTTGGGGGGTTTGAATTCAGATTGACAAATATCGGGAATCTATTGACGTTGAGGTATGATCCATGCCCTAGCCAAGGAAGTGAAGATCAAAATGCTGGTATCAGAAATATAACACCAGATGAACTAACTCATCTCAGACAAGTTATCACTATAGATGGCAATAATATCCCTACCTCGAACGATCTTGAAATGGAAATCACGCATCTAATAAAAAACAAAATCGAAGAACACCGAAGAAATCGAATAACAGTCGCTCTAAGCTCTGGCGTAGATTCTAATGTGGTATTTTCAGTGATACGTAAACAATTTCCGAATATTGAGATTGATTGTCTAAATGTGACGTTTGATGAAGAATCCGAAGCTCTTCGATCAAGAGAANTAGCGGAGAGCAAAGCAGCAAAATTTCACGAAATTCATGTAGACAACCCATTGAAGGAGTTGCCGACTATATTGAGCATAATCAAAGAACCTAGATGGAATGTATACCAATATTATTTCATAAAGGAGGCAAGGATTTTTTCAAATTTGCTTTTTACTGGCGATGGTGGGGACGAATTGTTTGCAGGTTACACCTTCAGATACAAGAAATTTCTTCAAGCTATATCTACTACCTCCTCAACAGAGGAAAAAGTTCGTATGTACCTCCAATGTCACGAGCGGGATTGGGTGCCAGATCAAGTAGATCTATTTATAGGGACTCAAACACATTTCAAATGGAGTTCGATTTATCAGTTAGTCGAGAAATATTTCAACAATAGTTTGGATCCTTTAGAACAAGTTCTTTTGGCAGATTATCATGGAAAGCTCATGTATGACTTTATTCCAACAAATGAAAAATTGTTTAAGCATTTTAAGATAATTGGAATAGCGCCTCTCTTAAGTAGCAGAATTATAAATCTATCCGTGAAAATCCCCTCTCGATTAAAGTATGATCTCGATTCTAATATAGGGAAAATTCAACTTCGTAAAATAGTCAGGCAAAATATGCCTGAATTTCGTGAAGGGGATCGAAAGAGAGGTTTTGGTATGAATCTCCCAAGTTTGTGGGCCAGAGTAGGTAGGGAAACAGTCACATCGAATTTGGATAAGGGAAGAATATTTGAAGACAAAATAATAAACAGAGAATGGTATCTGAAGTCTCTATTGAGAATAGATCAGAATTTTGAAGACTCAACAAGATACATCAGCAAGATGCTGCAGCTACTAAGCTTGGAAGTTTGGTATAGATTATTTGTAACGTCGGAAATGAGTGCCAACCACTCGATTTGAATATATAAAAAAAATACGCCACGACTAATAAAATGTACATAGATATCAAGACAAAGGGTGCTATCTAGGAAAGTTACCAATATTATGAGACAGTGATTTATTATATTTCCTGCGGACAATTCACGCGGTTAAAGGAAGACAAAAACTAAAGGACGCGCCTTTACCGTTTGGATGATTCTGCGCCCAAATACTGCCACCGTGGGCTTCTATTATAGCCTTAGAAATAAATAAGCCAAGGCCAGTTCCTGAATCGGACCTAGTGGCAAATTTCGTAAAAAGTCTCGGCATTATCTCGGGAGCTATCCCTGTTCCTTCATCTTCAACGGTGATCACAACTACTCCCTCTTTAGTCGTTTTAGTTCTGATGACAATTTTGCCTTGGTCAGTAAATTTGACCGCATTACTCAAAAGATTTACAAGGACCTGATTAATCCTAGATCTATCTGCGTTTACATTAATCGCTTGATTTTCTGGAGATACGAACTCCACTAGTATGTTGGAGCTGATGTCTTTAATGTTATATCTGGTATCTTTAGATATTTCATCTTTAAACTCTGATATTGTATTTAGTATGAATTCGTTCAAATCGAATTTTTCCTTGTTTAACTGCAATGGCATTTGGCTTTCAATTTTTGAAACATCTAAAATATCCTCAGTGAGTCGCCTTAATCTCTTCGCATTTCTTATTGTCACGTCTAACATTCTGATATGCTCAGGATCTGTTATTTTTGACCTCATTACCTCTGAGAGACCGAGTATTGGCTGTATTGGGTTGCGCAACTCATGTGCAGCTATGTGAATAAACTCCTTTTGAAGCTCATCAGTCTTTTGAAGTTGTTCATTTATCATGCGCTCGTTCCAAAGCAGATCAAAGACAGATCTGAATGATTCTACACTGCGTTTGCTATTCGAATAAAGAGTAAATCCAATTGCATCCGAAAATTCTTCAGCGGATTGTTCTCTGAGTTCTGCGCGAAAGAGCTTTTCCCTGTCTACAATCAAAAAACCAGCAGCGGATTCATGACTATTTAGGATTCTTATATTTGGTGCCTTGGTATAAATTTTCTTCACTATGTAGTCGTTTTCATGGCTCAAAGGACAAATTATCTTCACGGTTGCGCCATTTAGCGATGCGTTTATAAGATAGTCGATAATCCCCAGTCTATCTACTCTTCTCATAGACTTATCGCCGGGAAGGAGAAATATGGCTTCCTTTTTTATCGATTTTGCCAATTCTGAGATTATGCGAGTAGCTTTTAAGGGATCGGTAATGACTTCAAAAATCTCAGGTTCAATACCCTCCTCGATGGCTCTAATCCTATCTAGAGCATCTGTTCCCTCTTTCCATAATTCCTCAAAGATGGAAACAAAGTGCGAGATATACGGGCGCTCGTTGCTTACTAACAGACTTTTTATTCTGCCTTCGCCCGCTTCTGATTTTTCGATAGTAGCGATCATCTCTTTGTCAGACACAGAAAAATCGATAGGTGGCATGTTCTTGGCATGCTTAATATTGACTCCTATTTTTAGAAATTTTCGAGTCAAATCAGCACTTTCCTTATCTGTGATTGAAGTCACCATTCTGATGCCCTTATGTTTATCGTCCCTAAACTTCTCCATAACTTTAGCGCACAAATCAAAGTAATTATGGTATACTAACCTTAAACCGCCAAACCTTGAACAAATCAAGAACTCAAAAGATGAATCTAGAATTTCCTTACCCTTTTTGAGAATTTCATCTATGTTTTGGAGTATCTTTATATCTTTCAAGACCGTGCCCAAATATTGCTTCATTTCATTTTCTGTCAGAGAAGCTTGGACCCCCGATTCCTTTGCGAGGATTTCTTCCCGCTCTTTCGCTCCACTTAACACTCTTTTCTCTATCTCGTCTCGCATGGAAGGGCCTTCAATAACATCGGCCAATTTTGTTATTTCAAAAGCCGAGCTTCTAATTGATTTTCTCAGGGTGCTATCCTGAGAGATAGAAATTACAAGAGAATACAGGCCCACTGTAAATAAATAGGATGCTAGTAGTACGAATGAATGTGAGGAGATGCCAAAAGTTTGCTGTAATGCAGAAATCTCGTTTGCGATTCCGATCGGAACTATGCCCATCGCAGACAATGCTAGGTAGTCCTTTATTTTTACTCTAGGTAGTCTTTTGGAAACTAGGAAAAATGCTAATCCGAATAAAACACTGCTACCTATAGTTCCTATACGAAATACAAGCCTATAATAGAATTTATATGGGATATCTGCGGGGAGCGAAAAAATTAGTCCGCTTCCAACCAAATATAATGCTATAGGTATTATCAAAATAAGCCAGAATTGCAGATTCAGTTTACCAGTTCGTTTGTAATAATATCGTAGAAGCATGAACGTGCCAGCCCAAGTCAGGAGGTATGGGGCATCTGACGTCAGATATATTATTTCGTTATATAATGGAAGATTTTGTGATGAAACTACATACAATCTGGTATTATGAGGATTGACTACTTTGTACTCAATCTCGCCGTTATATTTAGCAAAAGTCTCATATATGTACGACGATTGCGGAAGAGCCCCTGGAGGAGACTTTTCTTGCACCACATGTAGCAGAAGCAATTTGTCTACAGCATCTCCCGCTATTGAAATAGTTAGGGCTGCAGCCGCAAGACCGTATAATAGCACAATGTAGTTTCTCCTATTGAATCTGTACCTATAAAAGAAATTTATCGCAAGGAAGCTCAGAATTAAACTAGCTCCAATGGTGCTGATTGCGTATATTGAATCAATTGGTAGTCTGGACGTGGTGCACAGATTAAAGTAATTCGGGCAGTTTACTAGATCATCGTATATTACATATAGCAAAATTCCGAATAGAGAAAATTGTGTTATTGTTACGCCGACGTTTGTGAACCTGACAAAGTGTGATTTAGCGCTAAGATCTCTGGTGACGTATCTGGTGTATCCAATTAAAATCCAGGAACCAATTCCGTATACGATTATTACAGTTGCCACAAAAAGTGCGGTTTGTCCTAAATTGTCAAGGTATAAAATCTGACGAGTGGTAAACAAGTCTATGACTAATAGGACAATTATGATGGACATGGTGGTGATTGCTATCTTTCTACTGACCAGAACACCAGGTATAGCCAAGTTTGTTTTCATCTAAGAGCGCCTCATGAACTAGGTTATGGAAATACTGATTTGGCCGGTAATATACTTTAATTGCATTCATACTGTCTTCTTATGAAATCAAGGACCCTGTATGAAAAGTATTTCAGAAATGGAATGTGGTTAATAGCTTAATCATTTGCATAATCACTCTCAGCTTTGCACAAAACGACTATCTTAGAAGATAACAATATGATTTCGTAATCTCGATTGCGATATGTCAAGTATCGTTTCAGTATTCGAGTTAAAATACGATTTAACAACAGTTAAACGAACTTCAATACAATACTTAGTATATGGCCAAGGCGACGAGAAAATTTTCTAAAGTGTTAGTTTCAATCGATGGTTCAGAGGCATCGATGAAGGCAGCCGAGTACGCCGTTATAGTAGCTAGGAGCAATGAATCTCAACTCATCGCATTACATGTTTTGTATTCACAAACTGGATACGCATATTCATCAGGAACATTTGGTGGTCTAGTCACTCCAAAATCCATAAAAGCTATTTATGATGGCGCGAAGCAGGATGCCAAACAATGGTTCGATACGATTAGAAAAAATATCAACGACGAAGAGAGTGAGTATCCTGGAAGGAAACCAATTTATCTAAAAACAGACGTTGTCGTAACCGCTACGTCTGTAGCTGCGGCAATCGTAGGATATTCCGAACAACATAATATAGATTTGATTGTAATCGGAACTAGGGGGAGATCAGGATTTAAACGAATGTTACTCGGAAGTGTTGCATCAGGCGTCGTAACATATTCGCATTGCCCTGTTATGGTGGTGAAATGAAGTGACTAGTTTCCCATTATTATTCTCGCTATTGGCCTTTCAATCACAAGCCGGAATTCTAAGGAACCAATGACACAAGATGAATTCAAAACTCAACAACTAAAAGATAATGTACGAGATGATGCACATGAATGGTTCGACCTTATGGAGTCGCTAACGTGGACTGGTGGAACTGGCAAACACAACCCTTCTATGACAATAATCACACTCCGAATACAATAGATCTATTTACGTCAGGGATGTTTGATAATTGGATACAATGTAGACAATATTTACGTCAGGGATGTTTGATAATTGGATACAATGTAGACAATATTTACGTCAGGGATGTTTGATAATATTGAATACAATGTTGACAAAATTTTATATTTTCAGAATATATGGTTTTTCCTAACATATTCTTTCCTCTCAATCGGCTGATTTGTAAAAACATGTAAAATTACCGATTTCATTCTCTTGTTTCCATTTTTTCATTCTCTTGTTTTCATTTTACTCTGTTTTGGATTTTTAGGGATGGGGGTGTAGACGACATACATGTTTACAACCAGCTGTTATTTTTCGTCTTTCACCTGAGGGAACAAAGCGAATTGCTGGAATGGCCTCTAGGGCTGGAATGTTGAAGAATGATTCCTTCAACACTCTTGCTAAAGCTTGTCTGTTTGTCAGGATCAATGAATGGAAGCAGATAGAATTCCAGCATGAAGCCGAAAAGAAAAGGGAAGAAGCATTGAAAGAACGCGGTTTTCCTACCGAGGGATTTCAGCGTATTGGTAATGAAAGCAAAATTCAGTGGTTGAAGAGTAGAATCGAGCAGCTGGAGAAACGTTTAACTTGGATCGAGCGTCTCTTGATGACGGAAGGAAGGGGCCTTTTCAGCGTTACGGCCACGCACATTTCACACTGAAAATATTGTCATAGGCCAACACCTTGAATATACAAGGCCGTAGCTATTAGCTTCTATGTTTTTATGTGCAAGATACATGACAAATCCTATTGTCACAGTTTACTTTAGATTAGATTTGTGGTATATTGCAAGTGAATCCCTAATTAGAAACGACTATCGAATTTTATGCCGCCACAAAACGTCATAGAGCTGATTCGATCTTTATTCTCCAACAACTAACACACTTTGAGATTTATGGTGTGCAATGTTAACAACAAAAATGTTCTATTTTTGATCCGAATTTTGACTTGCTATTAAATGGTAGTTCAATTAATCAAGTTGACTCATGATCAACTGCGATTCACATTGGATGAGCTCCAATACAATGAGTTGACTCTGCTATGATCATATTTGACTCAGGTACCTTCGCCTCCTCCTCTGAAAATGACAAGTTCAAGTTTGCAGTCAAGGTTTGGAGAGGGATGATCAAATTTTGTAGATCATAAATATGGGAGATAAATTACAGGTCAACCGTGCTTATTTCTATTTCTATCTCTTTTTACCTTTCCCTTTTTGAATGACTTTTTGAATTTGAACTACTTGCTTTCCCATTTGCTTGACAGAACTATTAATTTCCTTGATGAGTTTTGTATGCATATCTGAGCTTTTAGACAACTTCCGTAATGGTTGTATTTCCCTTTCCAATTTCGTTAGATATTCAGCTTGTTTTTCAAGTTGTTTCTCAACGTTTTTCAGATTCAGCCTCGGTTCTGGCTCCTTTGCTCTGGGCTTCGCCTTCTTCCTCTTCTGACCTCGTTTTAGTTTTGGCTTAGGCTCTTCCTCCAATTCCTCTTCCTCATCTACATCCTCCTCAATAATTGCTTCGGTAGTAGGTTCCTCCTCCTCCTCTTCGTCCTCCTCCAAACTAACTTGTTCGTTCGAAACGATGCTTTCGCCAGCTTCTTGATCTGAATCCAATCCTGCTTCCTCCTCCTCGTCTTCTTTTATACCCGAATAGGACCTATCTTCCTCTGACATGTTCTACACATATAGTAAAGGAAATCAAGCGGTTAAAAATACTTTCTATCCATTCTATATCCCCTCTAATTGATAGAAAACTTCCAGATTATGCACATAGTGTAAATCATAGTGTAAAGCGCATGTTGATATCGAAACGTACTCACTTTACGAAGGCTCTGGTCATGAATGCCTAAGGTCCCAACATCACATCTTGCTTAGACTTTAGAAATAAGATTTCAAATAAGTTAAGTCTTGATACCTACCATTAGTAGTAATAGATCTGAATGCATTCCGATACTTCTAGGCGTCAACAATAAAGTCAACAATATCAGCTTGAATTTGACTTGCTATGTATCTTAAGATAAGACTCCCATGTTGTTTATCTTTCGCCAAGAAACTGTTGATTGATTAACTATATGATTTCGAATATATACGATAAATCCTCCTATTAAAAGCCCATACCTCGCTTATCAAATAGAAAAGCCTGTTTTTAATTCGTAGTACAAACACGGTACAGATACGATCTGAGAGCTAAAATTGATTTAATGCATAAAGCCTTTAACATGGCTATTGTATCGAAAGAATAAATGCCAAGACTTGGAAAAGTTGAAGGGTTTGATAATAGTAAGGCCTTTTTAGCAATTGGTATTCTAATGCTCGTTATGCTGCCTGTGTTAGATTTTAGTAATATTTCTCCAACCTTGAAAGTTCAAATTTTTCAATTTACGCATCATGGAATTGCACTAGCCCAGATTACAAACACGGGGGGGTCGGCATCATCATTGTTAGTACCCTATCAAAATCCTGCATATGGCGTGAGTTTGCATTATCCATCTGATTGGCAAAAAGAGGAAGGCAATCGAACAATAGCAGGTAACTTGTCAGCGTGGTCAGTTGCATTCTACTCGCCACCACCTTCTAAAAGTGCATTCCTTAAAGTCATACAATTGAATTCGACACAACCGAATGGTACGGCTTCGATTCCAAAGCTGTTAACCGAAGCTATAAGCAGAGACATCCATATTACAAAGGATCTCCAAATTATCAATGCGACTTCTAACTACACGCTTGCTGGAAGACCTGCATATATGCTAATAACCACTGGAGAACTAATTAAGAACATTCGATATCAAACATTGGAAATTGGTACGATATCGGGTAATAGTAAATATGCTATCGTTTACGAAGCGCTCGGACCTGTTTATTCGAAATACCTCCCCTCTGCGCAGAAAATGATCGGCTCATTTAGATTGGGGTAATTTAGTTGGAGATCATTTTCTGAATCTGGAATTCCCAAATACCCCATTGAACAACATATGGGGGTGAAAGGTTATCCGCGCAAGTTTTACACGTTTTATCAACCTGCGAATTCATAGAGATTATGTATATAGATATTCCACACTCTTTTATCGTGAGTTTTGCACAAATACTATGAATTGTTTACATGGTCAAAATAAAATGAAATAAAATGAAGTAAAAGTGTTACTATCTGGTAACACAACTGTCTGAGATTTACATCTGCAGCCCATCTACCTATCTGTAAATTATAGTCATAGTTAACTGGCTGTCGTCATTGAATTGTACGCTTGATCTATTGTTGTTGTAGAGTAGTAGATCTGTGATGTGCGAAATCGTGTCTACGTTGCCAGTAAATGGATTAGTCCCGGTGATCTTCTGTCCTAAATCCGTATGATATAGAGTTTCACCTGGTATACCACTTGCTGTTTTCTTGAGGTCTAGAATTACTGCGTGCTGTACCCCGTTATCTGTTATTTGTGCCACAATGACGAACACATTTGGACTGGGCGAGTTCAGTGACACGTGGCCTCCTATTATTTGGAAGGGTGCAACATCTGCTAATGGTCTAATCCCAGCACTAGGAAAACTCGACTTGCCAAGCCTGACTGTTTCAAGATCAACTAATGGACCTCTGCTAGAGGGAGATATGTTATTTATCGTTGTGGCTGCTGCTGACTGCGATGTACTTTCGATGATATTATTGATCGCATTGTTAATTCTAACTGTATTCTGAATTACGTTTTCGTTGAGTATCGTGTTTGTATTGGTATTAGTGTTGATGTTTTTGTTAGTATTCGTGTTAGTGTTAATATTGGTGTTAGTGTTCGTGTTCGTATTTGTATTGGTGTTAGTGTT
>AF_2010_repII_A100DRAFT_1000031_pt1 | contig 22012 bp, 25 predicted proteins | sample AmaForreplIIA100_FD_9198 | JGI IMG/M metagenome (IMG submission 9198) | reverse complement strand
TCACAATATATTGGTTGGATAACGATCAAGAGAGGGAGTGTGTCCTTTGAATTGAGTGCGCAATTATGACATAAATCATCGGGGTCCTATACAGAAAATTGTTTGGTAACATAATTGTAGATAAGTTTATAGCTTTGGATTGTGTAGTACTAGTATGGTGGGTACAAGCAAGATCGATAAAACAGAAAAGGTTGGAATCACCTTACCAATTTCCATTCTAAAACGAGTAGATAAGGTGCGTGCTGACATTCCTAGACCTAGAAGCATGTTCATCAGGAGAGCAATTGAGCAATCTTTGAGGAAGGAGGGTAAATGATTACAACAACAGATATTGCTCCATTCGCAGGAACTGTTGGGGGAGATTTCTTTCTAGGTTTTATCGCAGGTTATGCTATAAAAAAAGTAATCAAACTGGCCGCCATCATAGCTGGTTTGTTTATTGCTGCTTTAGCATATCTCGAATATCAACGAATTGTAAGTGTTGATTGGAATAGAATACATGTAGTGTCCCAGAATGGATTCTTTGGGTTACGAATGCAATCACTCATATTTCAAATACTATTGGTAATACCCACTCGATATCGCATGTTGGTATTCCTCTCGCATCGAGTGCTTCTGCTGGTTTGGTGCTAGGTTTGGCGAAGGGATAGAATGTTCGCGCGCGTGAGATGAGATCCAATGAAATATTTCATTATAATGGGCGCGATATTTTCGATGTTTTAAGCTCATATTCTCATTCTGCTTTTGCTAATCATTGCGGTGGGTACAACGCTTGTTACGCCACTGGTTACAGGGATGGATATAATGACGCGCAATCTCTCCTAGATCATTAACCGTACATAGAACGTGAAATTCCTGATTGTTGTAGGAGTGTGATTTTTATATTTTCCCGCGCATGAGTATATTCCTACGAAGTAAATATGTTTGTCCCACATTCATAAATTAGATATATATTTCACAATGAAAGGTAATATTTTCATGTTTTTACCCTAAAAAATATGGGTACATTTTTAACATCTATATAGTTAGATTCTAAATATGGAGTGTCCAAACTGTGGGGACAATTTCATTCCTCACATGGAGAATCGACGAATGGGGAGGAACATTAAAGGGGATAATGTGTTTGTATATTTCCAGATGTGCAGTAAATGTTATGAACCAATTATAGGTTTTAAAGAAGGAAATAAAGATAAACAATGGTTTGAAGCAACAGATACCGAGGACCTAATAATTCTTAAACAAAGGTGATAGCACCCCTCTATGTGGCATTTTTTATTATAATTTTCACTACTTTGAAGAGAGTATCCAGGGACGACAAGTACACGGGTATAAAAAAATGATAGGGTCATTGTGAAATTTTAATGAGTTTTAACCTACAATATGCTTCTGGAAGTGCACTTTGTTTTGATTCTACGCTGTATGTACTGTTATGATGACAACGCATCGGGGCGTCCCTAATCTCAACTACGGTATTTAGTGTGTCATACGGAATGGAGAACTAATACTGTTAAATTTAGCAAAGCTAAGTTCAGTACTCTATTTCCAAAAGGAATATTTTCTGTAACGTAATGATACAAATGATCTCCACGTCAATTGTGGTTGACCGGAAACCCTGTTAGTAGAAGAGCGTACGTTACCATGACACTATAGGGATAAAAACCAGGGCAAAAACCAGTAGAAGCAGGAAAGGAATATGAGGTAGAGGTTACAGAGGTCAGCAAGCAAGGTGACGGTATTGCAAGTTGTTGTATTTGTAAAATATGGGAAAGCTGGGCAAAAAGCTAAGATTAAAATCGATCAAGTTGGAAGTAGATTTGCTACTGCTACGATTGTGAGTTAGTGCGTGTTATTAGAAGTTGTCTGATAAAACATTTTCTTCAGATTTGATTGGACCACTTTCTCATCCATTGAAGCAGGTTAATCACAGATCTACTAATTCCTGTCCCTTAGTGGTCAATCGATATTCTACTCTAGGAGGGATTTCGTTATACGCTTCTCTCTCTAAAATACCAGATCTCTGGAGGTCCTTCAATCTGGCCGCAAGCGTTTTGCTACTAATTCCTTTCAACGTTTGTTTGAATTTCAAATATCTTACAGGATCTGTGGTACAGCAAAGTGGAATGAGAATTTCAAGCGTCCCCCTTTTTGTAATGATTTTTCTGAGTTTTGCAGTATCTTTCATAAGGGAAATGGCGTCATAACCGTTGAAGCTGCAACCTCCCAAAAGAGGTAATTGCGCTTTCTTACCTTTGGTTTCCATATTTACATTTACTTTACCTAGCTTCTCTTGACAACTTAAATACTTTCTATTGTAAACATTTGGATGTGGAAAAGCAGCAAATCAAAAAAAGTGTAAAGAAGCGATATGGAGGGATTGCACTAACTGACCAAACTGAGGGTTGCTGTGTTCCCGCTCCTGTAGCAAGCTGTTGCATATGTGAGGTGGAAAACATTGGATACAGTAAGCAAGAATTAAACACTGTCCCGGAAAAATCAATTCTTGGTATAGGATGTGGCGCACCCGTGAATTTTGCAAATATCAAAGAAGGAGAAATTGTCGTTGATTTGGGATCGGGCGCCGGAATTGACGTATTTTTGTCAGCAAACAAAGTGAAAGCATCAGGGAAAGTAATTGGCATTGATCTGACCGATGATATGCTTCAAAGAGCTAGGAACAACGCTGAACAATGTGGTTATTCAAATGTAGAATTCAAAAAAGGTGACATAGAACGAAGGATACCTGTTAACGATAACACTGTTGACGTGGTCATAAGTAATTGCGTAATTAATTTAACAATCAAGAAAACAGCTGCGTTCAAGGAGATTTACAGGATTTTAAAGAACACTGGTAGGATGGTAATCACTGATCTGGTTGCAAGCAAAGAAATGGATTTGGAATCGATAAATTCCAAGGATTGGTGTGATTGCATTGATGGAGCACTAACCCAAGAACATTATGTCGATAGTATTCGGAAAGCTGGATTCAACAAAGTAGAAATTGTTCAAGAAACCCCATATCTCGAAAGAGATTCGATCGAAATTACAAGTATCGTTGTTATAGCAATCAAGTGAATAAGAATTGAAAAACAAGGAGGTAATATTATTCGTATGCGTACAAAATGCTGCTAGATCTCAAATTGCAGAGGGATTATTTAAGAAGTATGCTCCAGAAGGATATGAAGCAATAAGTGCTGGAACCGAACCTTCTGGGAGTATCAATCCTCTTGCAATACAAGTGATGAAAGAAATCGGTATCGACATTAGCAATCAAAAACCAAAGGTAATTACAGAAGAAATGGTTAGAAATTCTACCGCTCGGGTAAATATGGGATGTATCGATAGAAAATCATGTCCTACTCTATTCATCAACAATGTGATTGATTGGAATATTGATGATCCCAAGGGTAAATCCATAGAGCAAATACGAGATATTAGAGATACAATTGATTCCAAAATAAAAGAAATTGTCACAACTCTTACTCAAAATAGCACACAAGTTAACTACTAATCAGAGAATATTTATCGCTGAAATTATTGGGACGTTTATTGTAGTAGTATTTGCTACCGGATCGGTAGTACTTGATGCGAGAATGAATGGAGTATTGGGTGTTGGGCTGTGGCCCCATTTATCGGGGTTGCCATTGGCGTATATGCATTTGGAAAAATTTCTATGGCCCATTTCAATCCTGCTGTTACTGTGGGATTTCTAATAACTAAACATATCACAAAGAAGCAACTCCTATATTATTTCGCGGCAGAAATAATTGGCGCCCTACTTGGGAGTTTAACAGTGAAGTATACCATTGGAACTTATGCCAATCTAGGAGCTAATGCTCCAAATTACGCATTCCCGTTGTCAGTTATTTTTGGGGTAGAAGTATTTGCTTCAGCACTTCTAATCGGAGTTATTTTAGCAGTTGTCCGAACAAATGGGTTAAGGGGCACGAGTGGGATCGCTATCGGTGGCATAATCGGATTAGATATTTTGTTTTTGTCGTTTATTTCAGGTGCTTCGATGAATCCCGCGCGCTCTTTGGCACCCGCACTACTTTCGCGTGTAATAACCAGTTTGTGGATCTATTGGTCAGCTACTTTCATAGGTACATCTATTGTCGCTTATATGTTCAGGAAGAAAATATATCAATAGCAAATAAAACCGCCCTTTCCTAACATCAGCTAAGGACCAAGAAATCAGGTATAAAAGGGGCGATTTGCGAAATTCTATAATTTTGTGCTTGAATTCGAATATTAGAAACAAAAACCACTGATTCTCCCACATTCAAAATTAGCATGAGAGAATATGAGGATATGGCATGGAAGGTCGGGGATAAAGTATCAATAGAAATAAAGAAATCAGATACTGTTGGAATTTAGATTCGAACACCCTCAATCTGCAAGGTTTCATCATTAGGTTACATTATTAAACAAAAAAAACCGTAGAAGCATGATGGATCAGTACGAGGGAGGAGGAACATCAAGGTACACGAAAAGTATTTGCAATGCTTGTCGACAGGGGATACATAGCATATGTTTAGGATCTCCATGTGAGTGTGCAGAGATTCAGCATCAGATTGTGTAGAAAAATGAACCTATTAATTAGTTCCATTCCCACTGCTTATCGATAACATTCCGCTCTGCATCTACTTGATTCTCAGATACTCCTACAAGATTGTTTAGAAATCCCAATTTTCCAGTTGATTTTGTTTGATAGAAAAATCCCGCGCGCCAGTTTATGTTTCCTGAAGAATCCACCCATCCAAATCCTTCTCCAGTGAATGTTGCCACTTCTTCTTTTGATTCTCCTGCCGTCACTATTCCACGTGTACTTGCGTTACCACGGAATACCCCTGATGGATTGGTTCCTTTGTTCACATAGGTCGCAAACTCATTGACCGGTGTTCCCTTCATGTTCCCGCTTAGGGATACGCTTATTTCTGTTGTACCTACAACATCTAGGACCCGTATACCCATGGTATTCCCCTTTAATTCTGCGATGAGCTCTCCTAGCATGATCAACGAATTCTTGCATGATATATAAAATGTGTCGAAGGATGAACAAGGGATGCTAATGACACTATTTCTCTAAATGTCCATAACAATAGATCGCATATTTCTAAATGTGGATCATATTCTGTCACTATTCTATATGCAAAAGGAATATCTTCTATAAATAATAATGTAAAGCGGCAATCTGACATCAGTGGTGGTTGTATGGAAACCCCTCTAGGAGAAGGGCACATCAACATGACACTATGGGGCGACACCGTCAACCAACACTCATCCGGCACTATTAAATCCCAAATTATCGTCCATTAAATTCTGCTTTGAACATATTTACTTATTCTCATGTAGCAAAAAATTTGAGGAATGAACCATTTGCCGATTGATTTTGATTAGTGAAATTCTGCTTGCAATTTTTCTTGAGGGATCAAATGCCCCACAAGTGAGTGAGAATGTGATCTAACCATTATGGGGTGATTATGGATGTTATCGCTGAATTTGAAATAAAGTTATTCAATTTTTACTCTCCATTTCATATTTGTGTGCCACGCTGTAGCACAGCGTGGCACATATATGTTTGGTAATACTTTTATAAGGATTAACATTCTGAAATATATTGGTATCTGTCATATCGCTAGTTTTGTTATTTCCAGTACACGGAGTTCAGAGATTGTGACAAAAAAATCCAAAATTGGCAGCATATACTCCTCTGCTGTTGCTGGCAGAGAAGATAAACAACAATACTGGAGAAGGATATTGGTTGTCGACGATGATGCTGATTCACTTGCAAGTTTCAAGTTTGGAATAGAAAATGCTACCAAATCCAGTAGCAGGAGGATTATAGTTGATGCATACAATGATCCTAGAACTGCACTTTTAGATTTCCAACCAAACTTCTATGATCTATTATTAGTTGATATTAATATGTCCTATATGGACGGATTCCAGTTATCTGAAAAAATTTTGGACATCGATATCAACATTAAAATCTGCTTCATGACCTCAGGAGAAATAAATCGTGATGCGTTGAGAGAAATTCATCCATCTATAAGTTTGGGATGCTTTATCAAAAAACCAGTTACAATTGATTATTTGATTGGAAGGATCATGAAAGAGTTGGATTAGTATAATAGTAAATCCAAAAAGGCACCATTCCCGAATCCTCAATAGATAAATAATTTGTTGTGAATATTAATTGTGCGAATCTTCGCGCATTTACAACGTTGTCGATTTCGTTGCACCGGTGTGGAATCTGGCGCGCCGTATTTCTTAACCTTGGTTTCCAATATCGCGGGACCAATGCTGCACACCAACCCATCTATCTAGATGCCAACAATCCTTTTATTGTATGAACCAATTCCTCGTTATCAATTGGTTTTCTTAAGAACAACTCTTGCTTAAAATCCCCTACTCCCTGTCGTTTTCTAATCTCTTCGTGAAAATATTCAGTAGCTGTTAAGAAACATATCTTGACCTTGCTATCTGTCCCTTTTATCTTTTGGTACAAGAGAAATCCATCAATTACTGGCATCCTGATATCCAAAAGCACTAAATCGTATAGATCTTCCTTAAATTTCTTGTACGCTAATACGGGGTCTGTATAAGAATCCGATTTAAACCCGTTTTGTTCTAACGCCGTACCCAATGCGAGGGTTACATCCTCCTCGTCATCAATTATCAGGATTCTTTTTTGTTGCTGTCCGGATCCTGAGTTCCCTGGAGAGTTCAACTTACAAAAAAATTCACATTACAATATTTAACAATTATAAAGAATTTTGTTACAATCCTTTAATACTAAGTAATCCAATAGCAATTGATTGCTTGTTATAACGTTCTGAGAAGAATTTTGCTGTCAATGTAGTTCCTAGATTTTCTTTCATCCGGTTCATTGACCGCCCTCAGATGTGGCTGACAGAACTACGTGACAGGGTTTTGCCAGCAACTATCTTGATCCGCTTGGGAACAGGATGTGATGAANCCCAAGTAAGAGGCNCTACTTGGTCGGAGAGTAATTTAGAATTCAACCCAATTTTCAAAACCATTCTCCAACCTTCAAAATCAGGGTAATATGAGAGAGTATGAGGACATAGCAATAAGGTCGGAGAAAAAGTAATGATTAGGAAGGTAGTGAATAGCGGGATTTAGTGAATTATGAATGATATAATGAAAGAGTGAAACAACACTCCTCACAGAAATAACAGAATCGATCGAAATCTGATTGCAGCGTCATCAGATCATGGCAATGAGGGCATTCAATTTCGTAATCAATTAATAATTTCTCCTTGGTCACTTGGGATGGTTTCTGCTCCTTCATTCTTCCTAAAGTTAAAATGCTCGTACTTTTCTTGACCACTTTTTATTATTCTATTATTATTCATAGATATAATGTGACGAACTATTTGGAGAGGGAGGGGGCGCCCCAGTTCGTCATATTATAATTCCAAAGAAAACCCATGTTATGCAATCTCAATCTTGGTCCAAATTTCTGTCCAAATGATTTGACCATCCATTTGACGTAAAATCGGACCCCAATTGACCAATGTTTAATAATCTACTAGAAGAAAATACTATATATATGCCCCCAGCTTTGGAGCAAGATGTCAAGGACAAGGTAAAGCAACTCTGGTTATCAGGTGAAACAAGGAGCAATATTGCCGCAGAGTGCGGAATTGGCGCCGGTTCCGTGACCAACATCGTAAATGAGTGGAAAAAGGATCTTGAATCCTCAGATTATGAATCAATGAGAGAACTAACCGTCTAATTGAAAAAAGAAGGATTGAACTTTGCCGAACTTGCTTCTCTCAATCGACGCCATAATTACATCAAGAAATTGGCCGCGAATGAAGATCAAATCGAATCCTTGATCTCTAATTTGTTAAATCATACAAAATCTATTCCAATCGAAAAAACTGGAGAGCTATTAAACCAATTCTATGAATTATCAAAATCCCAGGATATTCCGCTATCTGAAGTTTCTGAATATGTAAATCAGAAGATAGAAGAGAAAGGTAAACTTGAAGAAGAAATTGAAAGAGCGGGCGCGATTTTAGAAAGCAATAACATCGATATCCAAATGGTGGAAGAGTACAAGAGAATGGATGAGGAGTTGGAGAAGTACGGTTTATCTATGGAATCTCCAAGTAAACTAGTTTCAGTTCTACAAAAGATTAATCAATTCGGATACGATCCCCAAAAAATCATTTCATTCGTGGCGTGGATAAAATCACTCAAACAAACAGAAAGGATATTGAAAAATAGTTGCAAAGTACTAGAATCATACGCATCAAGATATAAAGAAATAATTCCTTTATGCGGACAAATCAAGCGTTTGGGAATTGGATTCTCAGAATTAGCGGCATTTCATGTTGCTGTTATGAAGAAGAGTGATGTCGAAAAAATACCATACGGAAATGCAGCTTTTGCTTTAATGGATGGAATCGATACATCCAACAAATTGCTTGATGCTAGGAAACAACTGAATGACATCTGGATGCAGGTACAAATGCTGAATCTTTTTTCGGCGCGCCAAAATGATGCTCTGACTGCTCTCAGGAAACTTCAATCTTATGGTGTCACCCTTGAAGAGATTTTGAACATTTACGGAATTTTGAACAGTGCACGCCCAGAGAATGCTAGAAGAATTATGCATGGTCCTTTGGATTATTCACTGTTCAAATCTAATGGTTGAGGAGGATCAAATTACTACAGATGATACGATGCTCTAACCGCTTTGATAAAACTGAAATTGTGAATAACCAGTACATGCAATCAAAAGATTCACCATTTAAAATTGATTTGGTCAAGCATCTGCTCGGAAGCGTCTGAGTGGTAAGTTGTTATCTTTTCCATAATTTCGTGCTTAGTGGATCTAACATGATCGCTTGCAGATTCCATATCATTAAATCCCTTCTTACACGAAATACAATGATAAGAGATTTTCACATTCTATATACACATAAAATCTTCATTTGAGAAACATAAAATTTTGGAATATAATGCAACTGCTTAATTACTTTGTAAGGATAACGTTGCCATTAATTACTGTGCAATCACTAAATGACGTAAGCAAATACTCTCATATTTCGTGAATTCGGCGGAGAATATTAGAAGGCCCGGTGGATCAATGTCAAATCTGAGAGAAATGAAGGTGAAAAAAACCCTACGCCGTAACGACAATCATGTCTACTGACGTCGTTTTTATTAGTTCAGGGACTCTTAAAGTTGTGACGGCTACTTGCTATGCGAAAATCTGTTGCTTCGAAGGTAAATTCAATGTTACATCTCTGATCTCTATTTCTTTCTAACCCGTACCCGATAGAAGAGTGTATTGCATCATGCACGTAGTGATGTGTTGGATTTATATCTGTCAAGTATATCCCTTAGATTAAGGGACATAATATAACAATTGTTAGGCAATATCCCTTAAACCATATCCAAATGTTTGATATTTGTATAACTAATTTTATATATTTTCAGTTCTTACAGATTATATGTTTGAAAACCTAAATCTATTAATCTACCTGATCGTAGGGGCTGCAATAACATATCTCGCGTTAGAGATAACCTGGCATTATGCTGCTTGCAGAATAGTTGACAACAGAGTACAACCATATGCGTTCAAGCAAATAAGAAATGCAGTAATCACGGGATCGAGGTACAATACGTAGAGGGTGGACAAGAATCAATTATAACTTTGAAAGTCCCGTTGAAGAGCAAGATGACGTGATCTTACCGAGAAGCCCAGTAAGAATCGAAATTCTGTCTTCAGCTGAGAATACTCCCTTGCTGGTCAATGATCTTGATGATCTCCTAAAGGATGCATCCGATTATTGTGAATTCACAAGCTTTGTTGACGATAATGGAGAGACCCTCGTAAAAATAGAATGTGAAATCAGTGAAGATGATAAGGAGCGAGTTTGGGACCTTGTGAGATTTAAGCATAAGAAAGACTGTTCACTTTTCATTGAGCCTAGCCAACTTTACGAAAGGTAGATCAATTAATTAGCAAAAGTTGTAGTATTAACAGGGATTAACGATTATCGGATGTAACCAAAATTCGAGTAAGAAATTTACGATATTATGTATTTTGGATAATACTGGATATCTCTACCGTTAGATGACTTACAAACTTTTCACACTCTGATGCCACTAGAGCTTTATACAATTTTCAATGATTCTTTGCTGTTCTAATTCTTTTAAGTCTTATAAAAAATAGCCTAACGATAGACGAAATTTGAAGGATAAAGCAAATTGGCACCTACAAAAGAAAATAACGAAACGAGCTTTACAGCTCATAACACTTCTTGAATAATCCTTGCAGCTTCGCTTGAGAGATAGGTAACTAGTCAAAGGAGCTGCTCTAACTGATCAGCTGCTTACACGTCGTAGTACAACAGGATTTCTTGGTCAAGTGATTTGTCACAAATTCTTCCCAATTCATCATCTTTCCGCATAATGAACGAGTCTAGGATTTCATTGTGGAAGCAACTCTTCAAGTAAGCCGAATCGCTCTTCAACGAATCCAGAGATTCCCCTAAGCTTGCCGGGAGTGATCTAATACCTAGACTATTTCTTTTAGAATCTGACATTTTGTAGATGTTTTCATCGGTTGGACTTCCAGGATCTCTACTCTTTTTAATCCCATCATAGCCAGCTGCTACTATAGCAGAAAATGCCAAGTACGGATTGGCGGCGGGATCAGGAGCTCTAAATTCAATCCTCTTAGACTTTGAGTTGTTCCGTTCATTAATTGGTATACGTATTACAGCAGACCTATTTCCCTTAGCCCATGCAATATACACAGGCGCCTCAAACCCTGGAATTAGTCTGTGATATGAGTTTATAGTTGGAGCAACTATTGCAGCCAAGGAATGAGCATGATCAATCAAGCCACCTATAAAGTACCGTCCCATTTGGCTCAATTCAGCGTAAGCATCATTGCTATCATAGAAGATATTGGTCGTTGAAGAGTCATTCCACAAACTAATGCTTGTATGCATGCCTGAACCGTTGTCACCTCCGTTTAGGGGGTCATTGTTGTCAAAAAGGGGTTTTGGCATAAAATTGGCTATTTTATTATATTTTTTTGCAACATTCCTTACAACATCCTTGTACACCTGGACATTATCTGCAGCTGAGGTTAGAGTACTGTGCATAAAATTTATCTCGATTTGACCGAAGCTAGCGACTTCATGATTTAAGTTGGTTATATTTATCGAAAAATTCTTACGTAAAAGTTCAGCAACATCAAACCTAAATTCGAGCAATGAATCTTGAAACGGCGGGGCGTCATAACCGTCCTTTCTCCTAATTGGATACTTACAACCATCACTTCCTTGTCCTTCCATAGACATGATTCTAGATCCGCTGTGATCACGGTTGTCAGTTGTAAGGTCATCTTTATCGACACTGTCCATATTTTTCTTTTGACTAAACGTGATCTTATCAAATACAAAACACTCTACTTCTGGGCCAATTTGGCAAGAAAGATTATTTTCCAACAACAATTCTTCCATACGATGTGATACATATCTAGGATCTCTTACTAGTCTGCCCTTGTTGAAACCTTGATACACATCTGCTATAACTGTAAAGAGTTTGTAGTTTGAAGATATTGGCGAAGATGCAGAATTTAACAATGAGGGTGGAAAGATTCTTAGCGTAGATTTATCAGGTACTAGTAGCAAATCAGAATCATCAATGGCTGCAAACCCTCCAACGGATGAGCCATCTACTCCAACACCAGATTTAAAAAAACTATCAAAAGTTTCCTTGTTCTCGAATACATACTTTGCGTGGAACTTGCCCAGTACATCAGTATATCTTAACTGGATAAAGCCAGTATCAATGATCATCTTTATACCGTCAATGCCCTTTTCATTGCCTGCAGTTTCTAAAGTTGGATTACTTCTACTAAACGACATCGTTTAACAGAGGTATATGGGTATAGTTGGATATAACACTTTATGTAAATTCCGTTAATATCTGATAAGTATTTATTGATAATATCTATTATCTGTTAGTTATAGATGAATTTATTAGGTATGGATGAAACAGATGTTAAAATCCTCGGCCGGCTTCTATCAGATGCAAGACTCTCATATAGAAAAATAGCTGAGGAGATAGGAGTATCTCCACCAACAGTTCTTGCACGAGTAAAAAACCTGGAAAAAAATAGTGTTATCAAGTTCTATTCAGCAATACTAGACCACGAGAAATTAGGGTACGACTTAACTGCCATTATTGAAGTCACGTCTGTTAAAGGAAAGATAGCAGAGGTGGAAAGACACATCGCCAAATTCCCAAATGTAGTGGCAGTTTATGATATTACAGGCTTAACCGATATGATTGTAGTTGCAAAATTTAAGAGTAGGTCTCAACTCAGCAATTTTGTAAAGAAGGATTTGTCTCTTCCATTTGTTGAAAGGACAAATACGCATATTGTATTGATAACAGTTAAAGAGGATTTCCGCTTTTTTTAGAATCCGACATACGGCTCACCTGCTCCATTAGAATTACACGGTTTTGCATATGCGGATTGCCGATAAAAGGCAACCAATCTTGTGCCAAAAATCCCGAAATATAAACTATTTTATTATGCAGTGATTTACACTGATAGGTCCTATAATACGTTGGGTACAAAATCAACTTCTAATGTAAATTCAGTTCCAGCCATAACATTACTCAAATTTCCGTTCAAGCTAGCCAAGGATCAGATTGATGCTGTGAATGCATGGATGATAAAGGGCTGTAGAGGCTCAATTATATACAGCACAGGCACTGGCAAAACAGAGATTGCATTTGAATGCGCTAAGCAAGCTTGTGAAACACAGTTTCGCAAAGGAAATGATGACTGCTCCTACATCTGTTATAATCCATTTAATATCCTGTTTTTAGTACCCAGGATTGTACTAGTCCAGCAAAATATACGAAGACTATTGAGCTATGGTGTTCCCCGAGAAAAACTAGGAGTATACTTTGGTGAGTGTAAGGATATACGAGAGATCACCATAAGCACTTACCAAAGCGCAGTCAATAACCATGATCTGATAGTTGGTTCTGACATGATTGTTTTTGACGAGGTGCACTTGGTAAGTGATACCGCATCAACTTTACGAACAATATTTGACATTGTCATAGATTCAAATTCCAAGAGGCCATTGCTGGGCCTAACCGCAACGATAGATGAGAGTGATCCCAAATACAAAACTATCCTTTCATTGTTGCCGCCTGTGAAAAAATATTTGATAAAGGAAGCTGTCAAAGACAAGAGATTGGCTGCACCACTTGTGTTACCGATAAAGGTGGAACTAACCCCTAATGAAAAAAAAATTTATGACGAATGTACCGCAAAAATTCGAAATATTTCTATGTATCTTAACACGTCTGATCCTAAATCAATATCTGCAATGTTAAGAAGAGGTAGGCAATTATCTGGTTTAGCTAGGGCCTGGTTTGCGAATGTTAAGCGCAGAAAGAGCTTGATCAATTGTGCAACAAATAAGCTTGCAGCAGCTGTGGATATCATTGCAACTAGACATCCTTCAGAAAGGATCATGGTCTTTAGCGAGACCATAGAGTCAATTCAAATGCTGAAGGGATTGCTAGAGGACACTGGAATAAAAACTATGGTGATCGATAGCAAATCCAAATTAAAGGATAGGCTGGAGAAATTGGCAAAGTGGGGAACAGAATTTTTCCCCCTACTCTCTGTACATACACTAGAGATTGGATATGATGTGCCTGAAGTTAGAGTGGCGATAATATTAGCGACGTCTTCAAATATTAACCAAATTACTCAAAGAATAGGTAGAACATTGAGAAAAACCGAACAAAAAGACACGGCATTGATATACACGATATATCTTTCAGAAACCCGGGATACCAGCACTTTGAAAATGGTTAGACAGGCCACAAACGTAGGTACTACCCAATATCGAAATAGGGATTATGAAAATAGAAAGGCGCATTCTTCAAAAAATACAAATCTAGATGTATTTTATTGACTCAGCTAGTTGCCTGGTAGTTGCCTTGCCTTGAGTCTGGCAGAAGATCTTATATTTATGCATATTTGTATTTAATATGTTGTTCATTACTCCCATGCGTAGATCCCGTTAGATGAGCTTACCTGATTTGTTTTCCGATCGTTTCCGTTCTACTAATATGATATATCCCAATGTCCCAGCACCTGGACTCCCAATTAAATCCACCATCATCATATCTATTTAATCCAAATTTATGTCAGGGATGTAATGATAGAATGACCTATTTCACATAATTTGCAGTCATGGTACCGAAATGAATCCGTTTCAAATGCGGCATAAGATCCTCAAGCTAAGTCCAGTAAACTCTTTATAGTTTATGAACTCAAAAATGAATAATGTTGATTCGTTATTTGAAAGTGCTTGTATGGTATGGCAAAAATTGAACAAGAAATTAGAAAAATAACTCTACGAAGTAAAAGATACGAACACTTAAGGAAAGCGGAGTTGTAGCAATCAGGGATGTAGATAAAAATTGCAATCTGTCCTATTTCATGATCGAGCCGATGCGGCGATCAGCCTTGCCGAAAGGCTACTGCTGATAGTCCACAAAAATAATCAAGTGGATTCAGATTCCTTGGTAGTTCTTGCCATCCCTCGTGGTGGAGTTGTTATCGGCGACGTAATAGCAACCAAACTGAATGCTAAGTTTGACATTATAGTTTCACGTAAAATAGGAGCGCCATATAATCAAGAATTTGCCATTGGAGCTGTTATGCCAGATGGTACATATTTTCTAAATGATGACTCGGGACTAACTCTAGATGTTCCAACAAGCTATATTGATAACCAAGTAAATGTGAAGGTAAAAGAGATAGAGCATAGATTACTGAATTTTAGAGGTAGTGGCGAATACGGTGACAAACTGAAAGGAAAGATAGTGATATTGGTTGACGACGGTATTGCCACGGGTGCAACTATACTTTCTGCGGCTAAATGGATAAGGGAAAAGCAGGATTGCCAGAAATTAATTATAGCCGTACCTGTCGGACCGCGAGACACTGTCGACAAGATTAGAGAAATAATAGAAGATACCGACGATATAATAGTTCTTTATTCCCCTGATCCATTTATTTCTGTCGGACGATTTTATCGGAATTTTGAGCAAATCGGTGATGATGAAGTCAAAGGTATAATGAAAAGACATGGATACATTTCCAAATTCCAGATATGATACATTCGTACATAATAAAATCAAGAATTATTTGTTATGAGTGATAAAGGAGATTAATGAAATAGAAGTGAACGTAGTTGAGACATAAGGCTTGAATTGAAGGAACAATCAACACTTACTATGAATGTAAGCCGGCGTGCTACTGCTGCATCATCATCATCATAAGATGAAATACTTACGATAAATAAAGCCGAAATATAATTAATTAAATAGTAAAAAAGGAATACGCATCAGTTAAATTCGACCAATGACGAATGGTATCTTTGAATATCGATCTAACTGATAACTACCATCACAACCAAAATTCTCGAATCAGGTCTCATGATGGAGAGGATGCAGCTCCAAATAATTTTACCATCATACCTGATTTTCTAACTAGGCAGATTCTTGATTAAATTTAGTGGTTTCATTGATGGTTGCATTTTAGTCCCGGGCGTTGGCAGGGCCATCTGTAGAAATCAGAAGACATGTTTCCTTGTGTATTGTTGTCGCAACATCATACTATCATATTAGAGAGATTTGAATTTAATGCCGATGTTTCGTGGTCCATTTAATTGCATCACGAAAGAAACCAATATTGGCTTAATTAATTAGACCCGCTATTAACTTTAATGTCCGATAGAATGGACCAATCTTTACTTTACACTTTCCTAGTCACAAATACAAATAACTGAGTAACAAGAGAATCTGACAAGCAGGATTTCGAAATTAAAATAGCTTCTTTTAAGTTCGTTTTATTAACCTCATGAGCATTCCATATTTGGGCCGCAGTGTGACAAGTGGCTGGGGTACGACTAAATGGCTCGGTTCCAAGTCCATCCGCCATCGCCTGGAAATAGTCGAGATTGCCAATATACCCTCCATCCATGCAAATTTCTCTCCAATACAAGACCTTGGCCCACCCCCGAAAGGAAAGTAACTAAATCTTGGCAGTTTCGCTTTTAATTCATTAGTCCACCGCTCAGGACTAAATCTGTGGGGTTCAGTGAAGAAACGTGGATCGCGGTGGGTTAAATATTGGCTCATCAAGATTGTCGAACCGGCGGGAATAAGGTAACTTCCGATTTTGCAATCGTTGATCGCTTGGCGTCCGACTGCCCATGCAGGAGGATAAAGCCGCATCGACTCTGCAAATACCTTTTCTGTGAATTGTAACTTCGACATATTTGCGTCATTAGTATGCGCGTTCTCTCCAGGTACTGAATCAACTTCATTATGGAGCTTATCTTCAATTTCCTTGCTTTGAGAGAGTAAGTAAAAAGTCCATGTTAGAGCATTGGCTACAGTTTCGTGTCCAGCCAAAAAAATTGTCATAATATTATCTTTTAATAGCAAATCTGAAATGAAAACCTTGCCACTTCCAGGGTCCGCTTTCCTACTCGCAAGCAAGTCTGATACTAGATCACCAGGACTAGAATTATTGATATGTCCTAACTCTGTGGTGCTATCAACTACTGCAGGTTTGTGATCATTAATAATGTGACAGATTATTTTATCCAACTGCTTTTTAGCAGAGCGAAAGTGCTTATTGCTAGTTAGAGGAAGTGGTTCAATAAGCCTAGCCAAAGGCATTCTCACACGGTTAAAGTATTCTATTACCGTGGTAACATGATTACTTACCACTTCAGAGTCTAATTCGATTTCATAGTTAAAAAAAATTTTGCAAACAATATCTAAAGTCAGTTTTGTGAATTCCTTGTGAATATCAAGTACAGTATTATCTTCCCAACGGCCAATCATATTTTCAATATACTTTTTCATAATGGAGAAGTTAGCCGCTAATAGACGTTGATGAAACACAGGTTGTATTAATTGACGTAGATAATCATGAGTGGATCCCTCACTAGTTAGCAAGCCCTCTCCTAATACCTTCTTCGTCAACTGTAGTCCCCGACTTTTCATAAAGTTAGAATTGTAAGTGACTAACACGTCCCTAATATAGTCTGGGTGATTTAGGAGATAGATATGTTGATTTCCAAATTTGAAATGAGAGATATCGCCATACTTTGAAATATCACTTATTACTCGAATTGGATCTCTTATGAAATTAAGAAACAATACTAATGGTAATTTCTGAGTAGGACCAGGCGGATACCTGACTGGATATTTTCTAGCAATCATACTTACCTATCACCACCCACGTATTACCAAGCTCTGATCATTTTACCTTTTTTCATATAATGAAATTTGTTAGTATTACTAGAATATAATCATTAATTCTAGACATGATTATATCTCCCATGTTGAATTTAAATAGTTGTCTATCATGATGAAATTCGAAAAAGACACCTGAGGGAACGAAGGGTATTCCTGATATCCCAGTGTGGTGAAAATTACTAATCGACTTGCTTCCAGGAGTCATTCCTTCTGTCGTTTACGATCTGAGTTGAAGCCTGTCCAATCAACTTATGAGATTCATAAACCACTTTACCTAGTGATGTAGGAGAATACTTACCACCCTTTCTAATTACGAGACTTGCTTTTATCAATCGATTCATTCTTGAATTATACTGCCTTTTAGTGAGACCCAACCGATTCATTGCTAAGCTAGTATCCTGTGGCAAAGTGAAAGCGACAATGTTAAATATCGCTAGCGACTTGTCATCAGAGAGCGCTCTTAAAGTGTATGCCACAGATATCGAACCCAATTTGTGTAAGCATTGGCCAACGGGATATTTAGTGGTATAAGAGCGTGTGCTAATGTCACAACTAGTATGACAGATGGATAATGCATCATAGGAAAGAAAGAAATGTAAAACCAATTTCTCCTTTCCTTCTCGTTAAATCACTATTTACTCCGTTAAGGGGTATACCGGATCAATGGCGCGGCTTGTGCTACTTGATCCAAAATTACACAGCTTGGCAGAATGCCTTGTCCTGACGTAAATCCCATTTGGTTGTTGGTAAGTTGGCTAATACTGATCTTATTGTTATCACCATGAATGTTTAGGTCCGCGCTCTGGCCACACATGCGTGTCCAGGAATAATTCATTTTACGCGTCATTATGTCCTTCTCGATACCCTATATTGAACCACTCATTGTATCCTCAGCAATCTTTCGGAGCATTGTATCCGAAAACAGAATAGGATTGTAAAATTAAAATCAACATAGGAAAAATCACTCCACTAATACTGGATAGTTCATCGGATCCTATCTCCACTTCACGCGCGCCATGATTCTATCCTTTCGTTAAACCTAGCACCAGACCTGCTGAAGTGTTAGATTCGAGTCGAATGCCAAAATGTGACGCAGAATGAGTCGCACCAATAGTTGAAAACATAATGGGGGGAAGTAGTGACCCCCCAGGAGAACTAACCGCAGCAGCGAAGGAAGTAGTTTTGTGTCGAGTGTATTCGGTTGAATACAAAAAAAATGAGAAATGGAGCCTGTTGGCTCTAGTCTTCAGTATCAGCGGTGAATATCTGCTTGATTCTTTGCTAGGTTAGCACAGAATGACTGGTTGGTACAGTTATTGAGCTGATTAGTTTCCTGTTTCACCCTTATTCCGTTGTCATTATTGTGGTTGTTATGATGTTTGTTATGATGTCCTCCTGCCATGACCTGTTGTGGTACAACAAATGCTACAGTTGCTAATGCGGCCGCTGCTACGATTGCTGTGATCGTTAACGTCATTCTATTGTGGTTCATTGTACACAATAATCAAATGGAATAGTATTTGTCAAATTCTACAGAACACTCTTTAGAATTATAGAGGAATAAGAGGACATATTCGATTTTGAATAAATTATCCAGAATGTTTTTGTTGATGAATCTAAGCACCGAATTAGATTGATAAACTAGAAGAGGGTTTAGGTCAGACACATAGATAGTAACGACACCGATTTCTATAAGTTACAAGTGTGAGAATGCATATTATTGGATATCCCCGTTTCAGACCCTTCTACCATGGATTAAACGAACCACCTGCTTCTTATTTCGTTTCTTATCGTTGTGGTTATTGCTATTATCGCTGTTCCCGTTATTGCCTCCAATTGATGGATTGTTGTTTGTATTCCCACTTTAGTTGAGGGTAACGGGAAGAAATTATTAGACAGAAGAATAGATACCACTATCTCCATAATTGCATCTGTGTGAATATCGACACAAAACAGTAATTAACTAGGATTGAAGGTTATTAGGTTATTATCTATTGAATGGAGAGAGAAAGGAAAGAAAAAAGACGATACTAAGAACTATTCGCATAGACAAGGATCTAGATGATGCTCTAGATAAAGACGCTAAGGAAAACGGTGTTAGTGAAAATGCACTCATTTCTTCAATACTTGCAAAATATCTTGATTGGGATAGGTATGTTGTAAAGTTAGGGCGTGTTTCGTTGCCCAATGAAGCTCTAAGAGCAATTATTGAAGCAGCTGAAACTGATAAACTGAGAAAGGCTGCTGAAGATTTTTCGGCATCAGTTCCAAAGGATTATATCATATTCCGCTATAAGAAGCTAAATCTAGAGACGTGTCTTTTACATCTTTCATTTTTATCCAAATACGCAAGTATGTTTCAATATGAAATTCAAATAGAGCGGGAGCGAAATTATACGATCACAATTCATCATAAATTTGGGGAGAAGTGGTCTTATTGGTTAAAAGAGTCCATATCCATTGGAATATTTAAAAATATCCTAGGAATAACGCCTAAAATTCATTTAAGTAAGAGTTCAGTAGTATTTACATTTCTTCTACCTTGACACTGCCTATGATTGAATCCTCCTCCAGGAAGGCTGTTTCGGAGTGGCAGCGATCAATTAAGTTGCCAGGCCGGATCAGCAAGTGCTCCTATCTTTGGACATGGTTTCGATAACCAAATAGGCAGTTGTAGTAATAACACGTCCTCGACCTATGTTTTTCATTATGTTTCGAATTGGGTGTAATCTACTACATAGACAGGGTTATACCTTAAAAATTCACCATAAATTTAGTGAAAATTGGTCCTAGTGGTTATAGGAGTCTATATCTATCGGATTATTAGAGAATATTTCAGGAGTAATGCCTAGAGTTGATTTAAATAGGAATTCAATAGTATTCACATTCCTTATGCCTCGATCCATATTGAAGTTAAGTGCATAGTGTTGCTTTATGCTATGGCGATTTTTACATCCAGTGCTTTCTCAGACATTAAAGTGCAGCTAACAAATACATCAACTCGATTATTTTTGTTAATATTAGATCTGGATTTCCCACGTCATTTTACATGATGATCTGGAAAAATAATCGCTTGGTACTATGCCAAAGATTACGTGATTCAGCTTCGTATCGTGGTGATAAAATATTAATCAATTAGAATTAGTCTTCGATTTTAAGTTGTTCAATCGGCTAGTCTTTTATGACACACCTTAGAAAAGTAGACATTAAATCACTCATTGACTAGTTACATTATCTCAGGTTAAGAAAATGTTCACGTGCATACAAATCTATATGATTCATAGATTATGATAAGTGATCCCACCTATATTGTATCTACAAACTGACAAGATTATGAACTATATAATAGACAATACATTTGCTTATTCGGATATTTCCCAATCCTTGACCTCAACTCTCTCACAATCTTTTTCATATACATAAATCTTGTGATCTTCATTTATTGTTTTTTTATGCGAGCCGTCGCAAAACGGCTGAAAATTACTCAATCCACACATACATATCCATATGCTTCGAGTGTCAACTTTAATTTCAAACGGAACTTTGTCTTCTTTTTTGACTATTCTCGCCATATACCATATGTATAATTTAGTATTACTAATATTGTAGAGGTTTACTAATATCATTTCTTGTTACACTATGTACTACAAATGATCCTCTCTGATCATTCATGTGGACGTCCAAAATAAATAATTACTAATAGCTTATTTTGGCAATGAGCTGTCAGGAGCCGGCTAATTCAAGTCAATTAGTTATGAACCATAGAGCAAAAAGTGCAGTCCTAACAGCCTTAGCTGACAATGAGATGATGAAGATTCTAGCTTCAGCAATGAATCAGTCAAAATCTGTTAACGAAATTTTAAAGGAAACTAATATTTCACATACACCCGCTTTTAGAAAAACAAAGTGGCTTCTTGAAGAAGGCCTGATTATTGTTGATAAGATTATAATCACTGCTGATTGAAAGAAGTTTAGTCTATACCATAGTACCCTGAAAGCAATCACCACGAGATATGAAGCTAATAATGTTAGTGTTAAAGCTGAGCTAAATTCTGATATCTCCAGGAAACGAATTGAAAAGTTTTTCTCAATAGATTAAATCTGCGAGGGTATCCGAAGGGTCCGCTTATGTTTTATTAATACCATCATCAAAGTCACTTTCTTCATATGGCTCTAGTTTATCAATTGTCTTTCGTCCGCTATTTCGAACATTAATTATTCTAAGCCACAATATTAAAGCGAGGTACACTGCGGCTACTATGTGAGTTTGGGAACCGAGATAAGGTAATGATGCGGAAAGTGAAGGAATCTTATAATTTTCTAATATTTCTCCGACTATATAGACCAAAATAAATATAAAAATTTGAAATTCAAAGCTTCTAATATTTCTATATTTTATTGAAAGCGACCCAAATATAGCCAATGAAGCAAGAAGAACAGCTAATGTCAACCCGCTGCCATAATACAAGAGGTCGATACTCCCCTGGGTGCCCAACATCTTATCTCATCTCACTGTAGCCGAGCTTACTCTGCTTCTGACCTAATTTGCTAGTAATATAGAAAATCCCAAATAAAATAAGTATACCAAACGACAATGGCTCTAGTATTCCTTTAGCCAATAACCTGTAACCAAGTAAAC